>Ga0255096_1001282_pt1 | contig 10454 bp, 6 predicted proteins | sample Colum_Atlam_RepA_2_FD_188563 | JGI IMG/M metagenome (GOLD analysis project Ga0255096, IMG submission 188563) | Freshwater microbial communities from Columbia River, Oregon, United States - Colum_Atlam_RepA_8d | ecosystem: Environmental > Aquatic > Freshwater > River | place: USA: Oregon...
GAAGTAGGGCTTCTTCGGGGTTGGGTGATCGAGGGGGAAGGGCAATCGAGTGCATCGAGAAGCGGACTGCGGCCTGTGATCACCTGCATGCGGTAGATGGTTCGCCTGTTGTAAATGTTCTCATCCTTATCAAACAAATGATAAAAATAAGTATTGAGCTGGGTTACTGTATAAGGTTTGAAGCTTGGGCCGTTCATTTCAGAGTTAAGATTCCCACCCATTGCAAGCATAGAATCACGGACTACCTCGCCCTCCAGCCTCAGTGAAGGAAAGCGCCAAAACAAACGATTGTCCGCATCAATCGCAACAGCCTTTTTATATTCATCCCTAGTATTCATGTTGGGAATGCAAGCCTGCGCATAAGTCGCACTGGTAACAATCAACCGATGCATTGCTTTGATGCTGTACTGCTGCTGCTTAAATTCGAAGGCGAGAAAATCAAGAAGCTCTGGGTGGGTCGGCCTGCCGCCATTGAAACCAAAATCGCTCGGAGTATCCACAATGCCAATACCAAAATGCCCCTGCCAAAGTCGATTGACCATCACCCTGAAAGTAAAAGGGTTTTCTGGGTGAGTGAGCCATTGAGCGAATAAGATTCTGCGTTGCGCTTCGGGTAGATTGAGATCCTTAGAGAAATCAACTTGTGAGAGTTTGATGGCTTGAAGCCCACCCGGTGAGACTTCGTTTTTAGGATCCTTGATATCACCTCGGTTGAATAAAACCGTAGGTTTGGGTTGCTCACGGTCCCCTACAAATCCCATCTGCACAGGAAAATCCTTAGCTAACTGCTGGCGTAACTTTTCCAGCCCAGACTTCACCTGATCTTTTTCCTTCATCAACAATGCCAATGCTTCAGCTTCTTTTTGCTTTTCCTTCAATTGCTTTTGTAGCTCTAAATCTCTAGCTTCCAACCCTGCTATTTCTTTGCGCAATGGCGCCGTCTTTTCCAACCAGGCAGACTCTTCCTTTGCTCCCATCAATCTTCGCAACCCATGGGCTCTTATTTTCAACGAATGATCCACACCCTCAAATACCGCCTTCACTCGGTAATAATCTTCCTGCGAAACCGGATCAAACTTATGGTCATGACAACGGGCACACTGAACCGTCAGACCCAGAAACGCCTGACTAACGCCTGAAACTATTTCCTCGAGCTGTTCTTCACGCGATTGCAATCTTCCCAGCTTGCTTGGGGTAACCCGCTGCACCGCATCCCAAGGGCCCGCCACCAAAAATCCCGTCGCTGCAATACTATCGCCAGTTTGAACAGCCTGAACATCGCCTGCGATTTGCTCACGTACAAACTCATCATAAGGCTTATCCTGATTCAATGCCCCAATCACATAATCTCGGAATGTGTATGCCAGTGGCCTTTGCATATCTTCTTCGAAGCCATCGCTTTCGCTGAAGCGTGCAACATCCAACCAATGGCGGGCCCACCGCTCACCATATCTTGGTGATGCAAGCAACCTATTCACCACTCTTTCATAAGCATCAGGGTTTCTATCATTCAGAAAATCTTCAACCTCGCTAGAAGTGGGAGGCAAGCCAATCAAATCCAAGCTGACCCTGCGGATCAATGTTCGCTTATCAGCTACTGGCGATGGTCTGATTCCTTTTTCCTTCAGCTTCAAAAATACAAAGGCATCGATCGGATTGATCTTCCAAGCATCAGGGGCATCCTTGATAACAGGTGGCGTTACCTTAATGATGGGTTTGAATGACCAGAACGATCCATCAGCTTTGGCTTTTTCTTTCAGTACGATTTCCTTGGGCCATGCTGCACCCTGTTCGATCCAAGCCTTTATTTTCTCGACATCGGGTTTTGCTAGTGCGGGTTTCTTCCGGGGCATCTCGGGCTTCTTTTTATTCTCTCCCTCGATGATTTTCAAATAAAGTTGCGATTCCTCGGGTTTACCCAAAACTATTGCCTTGCCTTCATCCCCTCCTTTAAGAGCGAATGCAAGCGTCTCAAGGTTGAGGTTTCCTTTGGTGACGGAAGAGTTATGGCATTCAATGCAATTCATAACCAATAGAGGAGCAATTGATTCTTTGAAGTTGATTTCGAAAGGGGCGAGGTTTAGCAATAGAAGTAAGCAACCAAGATTCATGCAAAACTCCCAACCATTCGAAAATCTAAAACGGTGTGTTACTACTTAAGATTACCCGTGGGAGATGCAATAATCAAGCAAAGTAAGCTGAAAGTACAAGGGTATGTTTAATAAAGGCATCTATAAATCGATTACTTTCAAACCCGAATGCTGGTATATTTTGAGTAAGGGTACTAATTAAGAAAGGCCGTTCAAATGACCATCATTCGAAGAATAGTTTGCGCTGTATTGATTTGGATAGTGATGCCAGAGATTGTTTTTTGTGCAGATTTAAACAAGCCCAATATCATTGTTTTTCTAGTCGATGATATGGGTGTAATGGATACCTCGGTTCCATTTTTGACCGATGCCCAAGGCAAGGCGAAAAAGTACCCGCTCAATGAATTCTACCGCACCCCCAATATGGAAAGGCTTGCATCCTTGGGCGTTCGGTTCAACAACTTTTGCGCAATGACCGTTTGCTCACCCACCCGAATTTCGATCATGACCGGCCAAAACGCAGCACGACATCACACAACTAACTGGATTAACCCAGATAGTAATAACGCAGGCCCCAAAGGCCCAACCGATTGGAATTGGAAAGGCCTTAACAAATACAATGTGGCACTACCCTCGTTAATGAAAGCCAATGGCTACCGCACCATTCATGTGGGTAAAGGGCATTTTGGACCAAGAAATTCCGAAGGAGCAAACCCCATGAGCATTGGGTTTGATGTTAATGTTGGCGGGGCTTCGATCGGGCAGCCTGGAAGTTACTATGGAAAACAAAACTATGGTAATGATAAGAAATCTTCACATGCTGTACCCGGTTTAGAGAAATACCATGGCACCGATACCTTCCTTACCGAAGCCCTTACTCTTGAAGCGAAATCGCATGTCTCTGCTGCAGTAACTGCTGACAAGCCTTTTTTCCTTTACCTTGCGCACTACGCGGTGCATGCGCCATTTAATTCTGACCCGCGGTTTGCGGATCATTACAAAGCTTCGGGTAAAAGTGCGCAAGCGCAGGCATTTGCAACCCTAGTAGAGGGTATGGATAAATCGCTGGGCGATTTGCTTGATCATCTCGAAAAGCTTGCTGTTAGCGAGAACACTTTAATATTCTTCCTAGGAGATAATGGCTCCGATGCGCCCCTTGGGCATCAGCATGCGGTGGCCTGCGCTGCACCTTTACGAGGGAAGAAAGGATCCCACTACGAAGGGGGGATGCGGGTTCCCTTCATCGCTGCATGGGCGAAACCCAATGCGAATAATCTCAATCAAAAGAAGTTGCCTATAACTGCAGGGGCTATTCAATCTCAGCAAGCTGCTGTTTATGATTTGTTCCCAACTATTCTTAACTTAAGTGGAAAAACGATTCCGGAAGACCATGCCATTGATGGAATAAAACTTGATACCTTGCTGACAGGGAATCGCGATACTGGCAGGGATGAAGTTTTCCTGATGCATTATCCGCATGCGCCACACCGTACGGATTACTTCACCAGTTACCGCAATGGCAACTGGAAAGTCATCTATCATTATTTTCCTTCGGAGGTTTCAGAGAATTCGAATTATCAGTTGTATGATCTTGCTTCAGACCCATTTGAACAAAAGAATCTTGCAGCCAGCAATCCAGTGGAACTAAAGCGAATGATGCAAGAATTAATTACAAGGATGGAAACACAAAAAGCACAATATTCACACGAAAAAGATTCCAATGAACTAGTGAAACCCAAACTTCCTAAATAGGGATTGCTTGACAATCGCTAGGCAAACAGGCACCATAAAGTTTAGGAAGGACGGAGTTCTATGATTATTACTTGGATGCTACTATTAAGCCTGTTTGGGCAGGCCGAAGCCAAGGCTGTAAAACCCGCAAAGCCCGATCCATCGGTAGAGTTTTTCGCATCGAAAAATGTACTACGCATTTCAATCGAGATCGAACCAAAAGAAATACAAGCGTTGAAAATGGCAGATCGCACTTATGTGCCCTGCACTATCAAAGTTGAAGGTGGGCAGACTTACACAAAAGTGGGAATTCATTTAAAAGGAGCAGCGGGCAGTTACCGTGCGTTGGAAGATCGCCCTGCGCTTTCGCTCAACTTTGATAAATTTGTGGATGGCCAAAAGTTCTATGGCTTGGATAAACTTCATCTTAATAACTCTGTGCAAGATGGCTCTTATCTCAACGAACTCATTTGCAGGGAACTTTCACGCAATTCTGGTTTACCCACCGGGCGGGCGACCCATGCCATGGTTAAGTTGAATAATCGTGACCTTGGGCTTTATGTCTTGTTGGAGGGATTGGATCGAACTTTTCTCAAGCGCAATTTTGGATCGCCCGATGGCAACCTCTATGATGGTGGATTTTGTCAAGACCTCGATCAACCTAAGAAATTGCTTACTGGGAAAAAGGGGCAGAAGGATGAGCAAGCACCTTTAAAAACACTCGTAGTAGCTTGCAAAGAACCCGATCCAGCCAAGCGATTATTGTTGCTAGAAGCCTTGGTAGATATTGATGCTTTCTGGACTTTCATCGCTTTGGAACAAATCACCGCACACTGGGATGGCTACAATCGCAATCGCAACAACTACCGGATTTATTTTGATCCTTCCAAAGGAAACAAAGCCGTCTTTCTGGTTGCGGGAATGGATCAGATGTTTGGTGATCCAAATTTCAACCTCCGGGAAATGAGCTGCATTCTCGCCAACGCCCTGATGCAATGCCCTGGAATGTATTGGCGTTATAACGATGCTTTGCGCAAGGTTTATAACCAGGCTTTTCTATTGACTGAAATGAATAAACGGATCGATGAAGTTGTGGAAAAATTAAAGCCTTTGAAAGATATCAAAGGCGGTGGTGAAGATATGAAAAGAAGACTGGCGGAAAGAGGCAAGGTTCTTGATAAGTTGATTGGAGAAATGCCTGCAGGCCCACCTATATTCGGGCCAGATAAAACAGTGACTCTTTCTGGCTGGAAGCCCGCTTTAGAAAAAGGGCCTTCACTTTTATTCCAATCTTCCTTCGAAGACAAAACATGCTTATATATCCGCAGCTCTGCTGATTCTGTAGGTTGCTGGCGCAAGCCTGTTGCTTTGGACCCAGGCAAATATAGGGTTGAAGTGATTGCAAAAGCAGTGAATGTTAAAAACCGTAACGAACCGAATTCGGGTGTCGGATTGCGCCTAGCTAGTGGAGAAAAAACCAAGTATATTTCCGAGTCTACAGGCTGGGAGAAAATGACCTTTGAATTTGATGTCGCAGCACCCAAAGAAATTATTTTGGTCTTGGAGATGCGCTCTTTAAAGGGCGAAGCCTACTTCGACACTTCTTCGATGAAGCTTGTCAAAATTAACTAATATCAACCAAGAGGCTTATGGCTTTAATACGAAAATCTGTCTGGTGGCGTCGCTATGCTTCAGGCGCTCTTGGTTTGATATCTCTCTTAGGTTGGCGGGGCGCAAGTTTTAAGTTAGAGCATCTTTTAAAAAAAGCGATTCGAGAAACTGGGCTGGATGATTTCGGCCCAGATCACTTTCTAGAACCTTTGAATATTCTTATCAAAGATTTTATAACCCATAATCAGACAGACACTCTAGGCCGTTTTGTTTATTCTCAAATGATTCTTTCCTCGCTTAAGAACCGCCTTAACCTGCATCATGTACTAAAGAAGTACCCAGAAGTAGAAAATGTTCCTATCCATGCTCCTTTGATTGTCATCGGGTTACCTCGAACTGGAACGACTTTTCTTCAAGGCTTACTTTCGCAGGTATCAACACTCAGGCCTCTGCAAAATTGGGAAACCCATCAACTGCCCGTGCCCCAATGCCTCGCTACAACCCAACAGGTACAACAGCAGTTGAAAACAGCGCAGGCGCAAATCGATGGTATAAACTGGTTATCGCCCGAGTTTATCAAGGCGCATGAATTGGGCACCATGGAACCAGAGGAATGCAACCCATTCTTGATGTCCTCTTTTTATGCATTGTTGTTTTGCCAATTGGTTTATGCACCAGACTATTTCCAATATGTTTTCGCATCAAATTTTGGTGATAGTTACACCTTGCATAAGAAACACCTTCAAGCGCTTAGCTTCAACAGAGAAGAGAAAACTTGGTTTTTAAAAGGCCCAGCACATATAGCATCCTTGGCTCAACTTTTGGTTGTATACCCTGACGCTCGTATAGTTTTCACGCATCGCAATCCTTTGGAATGTATGCCTTCCATGGCAAGCCTTACTGCGATGATCCGAATGGTTTGTTTGCCTACGCAAGATTTAAAATTAATCGGCCCAGGAATGATGAAACATTTGCAACAAATGCTGGATGTAGGTTATCGCACTCGAGATGCTTGGCCTGCTGCCTCAACCCCATTTCTAGATATCACCTATAAAAAGTTGGTTAGTAATCCTGTTGATACAGTTCATCAAATACTAAATCATTTCAGCATTCCTATTCCTAATGGAATGGACGAAAAGCTGAAAAGTTATTTAGCAAAACGAACGCAGCACAGGCATGGCATCCATAAGTATTCATTGGATGAGTATGGTCTTGACGAAACTGAACTCATGCAGAATTTCCAACGAGAATCTGATCTCGCTAACGGCTAATCAAGGCTACGATAATATTTTTATGATCGACTTGATCATTGCAAAGTTGGTATCCCATCCACAAAAACCTGCAATGCCCATGATGAAACCAATTATTGCAGGAATGAGGGCGAAAAAGAAAAGCCCCCACCTCTTGGTTAATGCGGTTACGCCCATCAAAGCCAAACTGACAGCCAAGGCTGCATCACACAGATCGAATTGGTCGTCCATTTCATTGAGCTTGTCGTAACCTTGTTGTGCCTCTTCTGCATCGGCTTTTTGTTTCTCAGCTTTCTTTTCCTGCGATTCAGATTTCAGTCGGAATTCTTCTGATTTTGCTTCGCGGAAGGATTTGATCTCCGGAGTTTCATTGGCTTGTGGCACGCTTAATTCCGCAGCTACTCCTTCATACACTGCTTGGCGAATGTTCCTTGCCTGAAACCATGCCCAGCTATCGTTTCTTTCCACTTGCCTTAACTGCATCTGCTGTACAATATTATCATCCTTCACATTGCAAATACCAATGAAGGTTGCAATGATCACGACCATCAATCCCACCCATGAATCCAAGGGGTTGTTCGAATCACTTAATTTTTCAGGCAATTCTATTTCAGCCATGGGGCGATCCTTTATTCTTTGTGGTTATTAGACAGAAGCATCATAAAAATGCCCATTATAAATGTCCAGTTATAATTTGAAGTAGATCCAAACCTTTTTCTTGCTTGATCATGGCCTCTTCTTAGTTGATGATTTAATCATTCCTACCTTCTTGAGGGTTTTACGATGTTAAGCATTAAAGCGTTTCTATTTCTCAGCCTTTTATTTCAACAAGCCGAAGCCGACAAATTAATTTGGAAAGAAGCTGCAGAGATCGGTCTCGAAAACCAAGGATGGAAAGAAACTCTTTCTCCGTACGATCGACTTCCCAAAAGTGTTGAAAAAATAGTGCGCCCACCCGTGTGGAGCCTATCCAGAAATAGCGCTGGTTTGGCTTGCAGGTTTATCACTGACTCTTCTGAAATTCATGCCCAATGGACTTTAACATCTCCCAATCTGGCAATGCCCCATATGCCCGCAACTGGTGTCAGCGGTTTGGATCTTTATGCACGCGATGATAAAGGCGCTTGGAAATGGGTGGCTAATGGCAGGCCTTCCGCAGTAACCAACAAAGCTGCACTTGCAACCGGGCTTCCCAAAGGCAAACGCGAGTACTTGCTTTATCTCCCGCTTTATAATGGTGTCAAAGAAGTGAAGATTGGCGTTACCAAAGGAACAACACTCGAAAAAGCACCGCCCCGTGCTGCTCATCTAATCCAGCCTATCGTCTATTATGGCACCAGCATTGCCCAAGGTGGTTGCGCTTCCAGACCTGGCATGGTGCACACTAATATCCTGCATCGCATGTTAGATCGCCCTGTTATTAATCTTGGTTTTTCAGGCAATGGCACACTAGACCCAGAGTTTGTTCCGCTGTTTGCTGAAATTGATGCCTCGATTTATGTGCTGGATTGCCTGCCTAATCTTGATGCAAAGCGTATTACTGAAAGGTTAGAGCCATTTGTAATTGCATTACGAAAAGCAAAACCCCTAACGCCAATTCTTTTGGTAGAAGATCGCACCTATACCAATGCCAGCATACTTACAGGCGTAAGACAAAAAAATGAAAGCAATCGCAAAGCACATGCCGAAGCTATTCAAAGGCTGAAGGATCGGGGAATTACAGGATTGTTTGTTCAACCGGGTGAACCACTGATGGGCGATGATGGCGAAGCAACCGTTGATAGTTCGCACCCGACTGATCTTGGTTTTATGCGCCAAGCACAGGTGATGCTACCAACTTTAAAACCCTTGCTTCCAACTCCTGCAGCAGCAAGGCCAGCAATCGAAGGATACTTTGACAAACTTAGTTATCTTCCCGGAGAAAAAGTTTCGTTGCGGGTTTCCTCAAAATCCGCATCTTTCGGAATCGAAGTTGCAAGGCTTGGCGCCAAGCGGGAAGTGGTGCTTACCAAAACAGATTTAGTTTGTTCGGAACAGATGATTCCCGATAATGCTTCTTCGCATGGTTGCAACTGGAAAGAATCCTATGCAATTGAAATACCCAAAGATTGGCGCACCGGTTACTACAGTTCAACACTTAGTGTGAAAAACAAGGAAGGTAAGGTTCTTACAAGCGAAGCGTTTTTTGTAGTGCGTAATGCAAATCCGGGTAAAGATTCTAAAATTCTAATTCAGCTTTCCACGAACACCTATAACGCCTACTGCAACTGGGGTGGTTACAGTCTTTATTCTTTTCATGGGAAATACAAGGTTCAAGGTAGGCGTGTTTCTTTTGAACGCCCAATGGTAGGCCAGTTTCGTTCTTGGGAATATCCCTTCATCAAATGGGCCGAGGAAGCCGGGTTTGTTTTTGATTATGCAATCAACAGCGATCTCGAACATCACCCTGAAATACTAAAGAACTACAAACTCGTTCTCAGTGTGGGCCATGATGAATACTGGTCCACCCCCATGCGGGATAACCTTGAAAAATATATATCCAACGGTGGCAATGTTGCTTTCTTCAGTGGTAATACCTGCTGCTGGCAGGTGCGTTCTGAAGATTCAGGTAAAGCCCTTGTTTGTTACAAGCAGGCATTTCGTGATGATCCTCTTTTTGAAAAAGGCGACCCTAAACTAATATCGTCTCTTTGGAGTCATCATTTGTTAAAGAGACCAGAAAACACCCTCACAGGCGTTGGGTTTCTTTATGGCGGGTACCATCGGAGTCATGGCCAATTCATGGATGGCTCTGCTGCTTTCACGGTACATCGGCCTGAGCATTGGATTTTTCAAAACACCAACATGAAAAAAGATTCTACCTTTGGTGGCAAAGATACCATCGTTGGTTACGAATGCGATGGCTGTGAACTTGTTTGGAAAGATGGCCTACCCATCCCTACTTTTTCAGATGGCACACCTAAAAACTTTTCCATCCTTGCAACTGCTCCAGCCAAATGGCACCCAGATGATTGCGAATGGTATGAACGCTGGGAAAAAGGCCGTACTGGAAATGCAGTGATAGGCACTTACTCGAACAACGGCACGGTAATCACCGTAGGCACAACGGATTGGGCACATGGCTTGGCCGGGAAGGATCCATCGACCATGGCGATCACCCGCAATATTATTGAAAAACTCATGAAGTAGCGGATTCTTCGGTTTGCATTATTCTACTAAATAAACTTCAATTCATTCTGCATCTAGAATGATGATCAAGCCAGCAAAAAGGTCAAACTGCTCTAAATCGGGTTTTGGGTTAGGCCCTTTGGGGAGTGGTTTTTTCTTATAGACATAAACCAACACCGAGGTGCTTTCGTCTAATTTTTCCAAAGTTGATGCGAATCCTGGGAGCTTCAATGGCCCCCTCATTTCTGCAACACTTTTCTTGGTGAAGACCCTGATGTTTCCTTTTTCATCAAAAAAACCACCAGGTGGAAATGTACTGCACATTGCAAGGGCTGCGAAGTACCAACTCCAACACATCGCCTGTTTGATGCACCAATAATATTTTTGACCGAAGCACTTGGAGATCTGCAAGGCCACTTTCCAATTCTTGAACAGCCTCTTCCCGAGCAGGAGAATTCTTGGGTAACCCCATTCCTTTTTGTCTGATATCAAGCAACTTCTTGCGCATGGCTTCTGCACGTAACGCCATGTCTCTATCTATTTCGCCAAATTGATGAGCAAGGCTGACACGAATCTTTCCATCACGTGGCGGACCGAGTAATTT
>Ga0255096_1001283_pt1 | contig 10451 bp, 9 predicted proteins | sample Colum_Atlam_RepA_2_FD_188563 | JGI IMG/M metagenome (GOLD analysis project Ga0255096, IMG submission 188563) | Freshwater microbial communities from Columbia River, Oregon, United States - Colum_Atlam_RepA_8d | ecosystem: Environmental > Aquatic > Freshwater > River | place: USA: Oregon...
GTTCAACTGGCTGCCAAGCGCCTCGATCTGCACCTTGGCGTCGCTATCCTTCGCCGCCGAAGCGTCCAGCATGCCCTGCAACTGCGAAAGCTGGCTGCGCAGCGCCGCAATCTGCTGGTTCAGCACCTCCATCTTGCGCGCCGCTTCAACCGCCTTGCTTTGCTCTGCCGTCAAAGCCTGCTCGGCCGTCGCCAAAAGCGCCGCCTTCTGATCGCCCGCCGCCGCCTTCTGCGCCGCCTCGGTTTTCGATGCCGCAAGCAGGGTCAGGGTTTCTTCGGCCCGCTTGCGCTGTTCTTCCAACGCCAGCGTCATCGCCAGCACCGCGTCATCCGAAGATTTCAACTTGGCCCGCAGCGCCTCTAGCGCCGCCGCATCCACCAACCGCGCCGCTTCCGCCTCTGAAATCTTGGCCTGCGCTGCGCTCAGGTCGGCCTTCGACGCCGCCGCATCGGTTTTCAAACTGGCCACCAAAGCCTCAAGCGCCTCACGACGCGCCGCAGCCAGCCGTGCCGCCTCGGCCCCGGCGTCGATTTCGTCGCGCGCCTTGGCCAAAGCCAGTTGCAACGCGTCTTTATCCGACATCAGCCCCGCCACCTTGGCCGTCAAATCCGCAGCCTGCCCGCGTGCCGTATCCCGCTGCGACAGCAACGTCGCCACTTGCGCCTCAAAGCTGGCAATCCGGCCCTGTGCCGCCGCCAACTCGTCTTGCTTGCTGGTCAATTGCCCCGTCAACGTCGCAATCAGCGCCGATTGCTCTTCGCCCTTGGCCTTCGCCGCCGCCAGATTGGACGACAAACTGCCGACCTCTGCCCGCAAATCCGAAACCTTCTGCTTTTCCAACCCCAAAGCATCCGCCAAACTGGCGACCTGCGCCGTCAGTTGGTCCAACTCGGTGGTTTGGGTGGTGATCGTTTCGCGCAGCACCGATTGCATCACGGTGAAGATGGTCAACACGAACATCAGCACCATCAAAAGCGTGGTTACGGCGTCAACGAAGCCCGGCCAGATCATCGAACTGTCGCGTTTGCGGCGCAGTGCCATGGCTTAGACCTTGCCCAAAACGCCGCGCGCCAATTGCCGGACCGATGCCGTCAAAGCCGAGATGTCGCCGCGCAGATCCGCCAGGCTTTCTTGCCGCCCAGCCGACATTTCTTCTAGAATACGCAGCAATTGCACATCAATCGACCGCAGGCGCATCCGGCTTTCGGCATCCGAATGTGCCCCGCCCTCGGCCCCGGTCAGCGCGGCAATCAACCGCTCTTGGCCTTCGGCGATGCGCGTCAACGCCGCCGCTTGCCCCTGTTCGGCGGCCAGCTTTTGCGTCAGCGCTGCAACCGCACCGGTCAGGTTCGCCAGACCGTCTTCAACCCCGTTCCGGTTCGCCTCGACCTGCGCAAACAGGCTTTGCATCACTTCGATCTGCTCGGCCAAATGGTCCAGCACAGCCGCGTTGACCGAAGCCTCGCCGCCCTCGCCGTCCCCCGAAGAATACCCAACACGGGTGATCGACGACAGCCATTCTTCCAATTCGCGCGCAAAGCGGTTTTGTCCGTGGCTCGCAAAAAGCTCCAGCAGACCCACCACCAAAGACCCGGCCAGCCCCAACAGCGACGAGGAAAACGCCGTCCCCATCCCGCCCAACTGGCTTTCCAGCCCGTTCATCAGCTTACCAAACACCTGCAAACCGGTTTCGCCCTCTTGCGGGGCCAAGGACCGGATGGTTTCCACCACAGCCGGAACCGTGGTGGCAAGCCCATAAAACGTGCCCAAAAGCCCCAAGAAAACCAATAGGTTGGTCAGATAGCGCGTAATATCGCGCGCTTCGTCAATGCGGGTTTCCACCGATTCAAGGATCGACCGCGAAGACGAGGCTGAAATCTGCATCCGCGCGCCGCGTGACCGCAACAGCTGCGCCAAGGGTGCCAACAACCGCGGCGGCGCCATATCATCTGCGCTATGGCGCACGAAGCGTTCAATCCAGCTAACCGACTGCGCCAAAATGAACACCTGCCAAAAGCAGGTGATCACGCCCAAAGTGAACACCGCAACGATGAAACCATTTAGCAACGGGTTGGTGCGCAAGATCCCCAACACCGTGCTGTGAATAAGCCACGCCCCCGATGCCACCAGCGCGATGGCCAGCAACATGAACACGATTTGACGGATGGGTTGGCTAAAATAGGTCGTTTCGACCTCGGCTCGTTCCATAGGTGCGGTCTGCCCGGCTGTTCTGCTCTGGCCAAAGCATAGCAGGCGGCGGGCCGCTGCCAAGCGAAACCCTTACGAAATCTCGCGAACCCGCGCCGCAAGCCAAGTCAAATCTGCGTCGGCAATGCCCAGTTCGGCCAAATGGTCGGCGGTCGCAAACAGATAATCCCGGTTTGGCCCACGCCCGCCGACGGCATGCGCAATGATTTGCGCTTGGTCTTCCAACGGCAAGCCGCCGCAATACTGGTCGTGGTGCGGATCAATCACATATACCAAAGCTAGAAGCTCGTGCCCGTCAGCCAAGCGCAGCGGCAGCCAGCGTTCTAGATAGGCCGACGAAATCAGTTCGCGTTCGCGCAGCGCGGCAAGGGTGGCGGCTTCGGCCCCCGGCTGCACCCGAAACGCCACTCCGTCGCACACCGCACCCGCCGCTTCGTCCAGCGCCAGCACCAACCCCGGCGCCTCGACAGAACCGCGATGATGGATCGACCGCATGCAAAAACTGCGGTGCCAGCCACTCGCCCGGGCAATCTGCCGTTCGGCCACCGGAAAATCCGGGTTCCAGATCAGCGACCCATAGCCAAACACCCACATATCTTCCGCCATGCGCTGGCCCTCCATCAGACAGCGGTGTAAGCAAAGCCGGGCTTGAAGGAAAGGGTTGCGCATGAAGGCGTTGTTGTGGGCGGTACTGGCGGCAACCGGCCTGTGGACCGGCTATTGGTGGGTCGGCGCAAGTTCGATCGAAAGCACCGTGCAAAGCTGGTTTGCCGAAAACGCCAGCCATGCCAGCACATCGGGGGTCGAAGTGCACGGCATCCCGAACCGCTTCGATCTGACCGTTAACGATGTGGTCTGGTCTGATCCGGCGCAGGGCATCACCTTGAAATCCCCCTTCGCTCAAGTCTATGCGATGACGTGGAAGCCCTGGCATGTCATTGCCGCCCTGCCAAGCGGGCAAGAAATTACGCTGCCAGATCAAAAGATTACTGTCGGGTCAGACAGTCTGCGCGCCAGCCTTGAACTGCATCCGTCAACCGCACTTGGGCTTCGCGAAACCGTGGTCGAGGCTAAGGCGCTAAGCCTGGCATCTGATCTGGGTTGGACCGTTGGCGTTGAAGATGCGCGCTTTGCCACGTTGGAAGACCCGACGCCTGCCAACACCCATCGCTTGGGTGTGGCGATTGCCAATATCACTCCGGCTGCGTCGGTGATGCAGGCGCTGGCAAGCACCGACTTGCCGCCGAAACTGGCCGAAATCTATCTGGACGCCCATGCCACGCTAAGCGCGCCGCTGGACCGATTTGCGGGTGAAGCCCATCCGCAACTGCTTGCGCTGCACCTGACCGAAGCCCGAATGACATGGGGCGCGCTGAAGTTCACCGCCAGCGGCGCTTTGACCGCACGGTCTGATGGCATCGCCGAAGGCGAAGTCGCGCTGCGGGTTGAAGGCTGGCGCCGCTTGCCGCCGGTGCTGGTGGCGCTTGGTTTGGTCAAGCCCGACATCGCCCCCACCGTCGAACGCATGATGGAAGTGATCGCGGCGCAAAGCCCAAATTTGGATGTGATCGAGATCACGCTAAGCTGCCAAGATGGCCGCATGTCGCTTGGCCCGCTGCCGCTTGGGCCTGCGCCGCGCCTGCATTAACGGCAATACGATCCGTTGCGATAAGACGCGGTGTCGAAATGCAGATGGTCCTCGTGATAGCCATCTGACCCCGGCCCCAAAGTCGTGCCAAAGATCCCGCAGGCGGCTTTTTGCGCCTTGCGGATGGTCTTGTTGTAATCGTGCTCGACCGTCCACTCTTTGCCGTCCGAAAACACAAATCCTGCAATATCAACAGCTTTGCCTCGACCGTGTTCGGAAATCTTCGCGCCCCGGACGTTGTTGCGGGTGCGGCACATATAGCTGCCAAAGATGTGCAACTGCACCACTTCGCGGTTGCCGAAGGCCGGGCGCATGCCCTTGTTGATCCAGGTTTTCAACGCCTCGGCGGTGTTGCAATCGAAAGTCGCGGGCTGGCTGAACGGAATGCCCGAAATCGCAGTAACCCGCACCGGCTCGTCAACCCCGCATCCCCGCGTGCGCGAGGTGATCGGCGCCAACACCTCACCGCGAATATCCGGGTCGCCACAGACCGATCCCTTTTTCGACGACCGGTCTTTCTTTGAACTTTTGCCCGCCTCGGCCTGATCGTCGCTGGCAAGTTGATCTGCGGCAGGCAGCCCCAAACCTTGCGGGCGCGGCGGCGGCGGCAGGCTGGCGGTCAGCGGCAAAGCAACTTGCTCTGCCGTTTCCGCCACAGGCGCGGGGGCCGGGTCTGGCGCAACAACTGCGCCGGGGCGCGGCAGCGGCAGGATTGAACGTGCGGGCGGTTCGGCCAAAGCAGCGCTGGCAACCAGCACGCACAGCAAAGCTGGGCCAAACGCCCGCATCGTCAGACCTTGCCCGCAGGTTTTTCAGCCAACGGCGCACGACCAAAATCGGGCGCAGAGGTATCCTGCCCGGCTTCGATGATGCCACGACGAATGGCACGGGTGCGGGTGAAATAGTCGAACAGATGGTCGCCGTCGCCCATGCGGATCGCCCGCTGCAGCACGAACAACTCTTCGGCAAAGCGCCCCAGAATATCCAGAACCGCGTCTTTGTTGGTCAAGAACACGTCGCGCCACATCGTCGGGTCGGATGCGGCAATGCGGGTGAAATCCCGAAAGCCGCTGGCGGAATATTCGATCACTTCCGATTGCGACACCTGCGCCAAATGATCGGCAACGCCAACCATGGTATAGGCAATCAGGTGCGGCGCGTGGCTAACCACCGCCACCACCTGATCGTGGTGCGCAGGGTCCATCGCGTTCACCTTGGCGCCCATGCCTTTCAGCAGCGATTCAAGCCGCGCCAAAGCCACCGCGTCAACCTCTGCCGACGGGGTAAGCAACCACCAGCGGTTGACAAACAGCGTGGCAAAACCCGACCGCGGCCCCGAATATTCGGTGCCCGCCATCGGGTGACCGGGAATGAACTGCGCAGTTTCGGGAATATGCGGTGCCACGGCGGCAATTACCGCCTGCTTCACCGACCCCACATCCGTCACCGTGCAGCCAACCGCCAGATGCGGGCCAATCTCGGCGGCGATTGCAGTCATCGCACTGACCGGCACCGCCAAAACCACCAGATCGGCGCCAGCCACAGCCTCGGCGGCGGTGGCGTAAACCCGGTCGCAAATGCCAATCTCGAGCGCCGTTGCACGGGTTTCGGCCGATTTGGCATGGCCGACAATCTCTGTCACCAAACCATTGGCGCGCATCGCATGCGCCATAGAAGAGGCAATCAGCCCAAGCCCGATCAGCGCAACCCGATTGTAGATCGGCGCCGTCATTTGACGCCCTTGAACTGCGCAATCGCATGCACAACGCGGCGGCACGATGCCTCGTCACCGACAGTGATGCGCAGGCATTGCGGCAGCTTATAGCTGGTGACGCGCCGCACGATAAGCCCTTGGCCCTGCAAGAACAAATCGCAGGCCTCGGCCTCTTCCGGGCTGGAAAACCGCGCCAGAATGAAATTGGCCAGCGAGGTGTCCGACGGGATACCCAGTTCGGCCAACGCCTGCGCCAGCCAGTTGCGCATCCGCGCATTGTCGGCGCGACAGCGCGTAACGTATTCTTGGTCGCGCACGGCGGCTTCGGCGGTTTCAAGCTGCGTGTTCGAAAGGTTGAACGGGCCGCGAATACGGTTCAGCACATCGATGATCGCTTTCGGGCCATAGCCCCAGCCAATCCGCAACCCGCCCAAGCCGTAAATCTTTGAAAACGTCCGCGTCATCACCACGTTGCTGCGCGCCTCAATCAGCGCCAAACCGGCATCGAAACCTTCGACGAATTCGGCATAGGCCCCGTCCAACACCAAGATCGCCTGCGCTGGCAGCCCAGCCGCCAAGCGCTCAACCTCGGCCGCCGAAATCATCGTGCCGGTCGGGTTGTTCGGGTTGGCGATGAACACCAGCTTGGTGCGGCGGTTGCAGGCCTTCAGAATCGCGTCCACATCGGTGGTGCGGTCGCGCTCTGCAACCTCGACCGGCGTTGCGCCACAGGCCAGCGCCGAAATGCGGTACATCAGAAAGCCGTGTTCGGTGAACACCACTTCGTCTTTCGGGCCAGCATAGGCTTGGCACAAAAAGTGAATAATCTCATCCGACCCAACGCCGCAAATCACCCGCGCGGCATCCAGACCATGCACTTCGGCAATCGCCGTGCGCAGGCCAAGATGGTCTGTCGACGGATAGCGGTGCAGCTGATGCACCGACCGCGCGAAAGCATCCTTGGCCTTGTCACTGGCGCCGAACGGATTTTCGTTCGACGACAGTTTCAAGATATTGGTAACACCGGCAACCGAGGCTTTGCCGCCTTCATACAAGGCGATATCCATGATCCCGGGTTGCGGGCGAATAGCGTCACTCATCAGATTCCCCCAACTGTTGCCGGGGTTTTAACGGCGGGTCGGGGGCAATGCCAGCGGCAATTGCCCCGAAACCATGCGTCATAGCGCCAAGCCCAGCCGCTTAGACCGCCAGAAAGTTGGTGAACTGCCACGGATCGTCTTCGTCGCGGTCCTCGGCAAAAGCATTGATGCGGTTTTGCAGCGGTGTCCAGTCGGTGTAATGTGTCTCGATGCGGCCAAGATAAGGCCGCTGCACCTCAAGGCACCGCGCGTGATCCATCTCATCGGTTTCGACCAGACCGGCACGCGGGTTTTCCGCCACCCACACCATCGCCGCCATTACCGCCGACGTCACCTGCATCGCGGTGGCGTTTTGATAGGGCGCAAGCTCGCGGGCCTCTTCAATCGACAAGCGCGAGCCATACCACATCGCGCCGCGGGCATGACCATATAGCAAAACGCCCAGATCATCCGCGCCGGATACGATCTCATCCGCGGTCAGAATATGTTTCTTTTCCGGCAGTTGGCCAGATCCGTTGATTTCGTGCAGGCTCAGGATCGCGTCATTGCAGGGATGATAGGCATAGTGGCAGGTTGGCCGATACACAGCCGTCTCCCCCTCCCAGACCGTATAGTAATCCGGGATCGACAGCGCCTCATTGTGGGTGACCACGTAGCCAAACTGCGGACCCGCAGTCGGGCACCAGCTGCGCACACGGGTATCGGCACCGGCACGGTCGATCCAGATCGCATAGCCCGCGCCATGATCAAACCGATGCCCCAGCGGCGGCAGCTTGCGCTCATGCGTGCCCCAGCCCAGTTCGGCAGGCTGATAGCCCTCTGACAACAAACCATCCACCGACCAAGTGTTCACAAACACCCCGGCAGGGCGCGGATTGGCCGAAATTTGCGTGTCCCGCTCTGACACATGAATGCCTTTCACTCCCAGCATCTGCATCAGCTTGGCCCAGGCTTCGCGGCTTTTCGGCACATCCACGGCAAGACCGGTATCTGCCGCCAACTTCAACAGCGCCTCTTTCAAAAGCCAGCTGACCATGCCGGGGTTCGCACCGCAGCACGACACCGCCGTCGGCCCACCGGCAAAGCTTTTGCCCAGCGCGCGCACCTTTTCCCGCAGCGGATAGTTGGTGCGGTCGGCATTGGGCAGCGGCGAGTCAAAGTAAAACCCCGGCCACGGCTCTACCACCGTGTCGATATACTGCACGCCAAGCTCTTGGCACAGCAGCATAACCTCAACCGAATCCACATCGACCGACAGGTTGACGATAAATCCCTTGCCGTTCGGAAACAGCCCACGCAGCACCTCGGCCAGATTGTCGGCGGTCAGCGCAAGCTGCAGGTGCCGCACGCCATGCTGCGCCAAGATATGCGCAAACTCGCCCGAAGGTTCGATCACCGTAAACTGCGCGCGGTCAAAGGCGATATGGCGTTCGATCAGCGGCAGCGTGCCTCGGCCAATTGACCCAAAGCCAATCATCACCAAAGGGCCATCAATTCGGGCATGAACAGTATGGGGCATGGGCAAGTCTCCTGTTTCGGGAACGGCCGGCACGGCAATCTGAAAAAACAAAAGGGCCCGCCAAGCCGGCGGGCCCCAGTCTGCCGAAAGGGGCAGAAAGATTAGTTCTTTGCGTAGTATTCGACGACCAGGTTCGGTTCCATGACGACCGGGTACGGCACGTCCGAAAGGCCCGGGGTGCGGACGAATTTCACGGTCAGTTTCGAGTTGTCGACTTCCAGGTAATCCGGAACGTCACGCTCGGTCAAAGCAATCGCTTCGGCGATGATCGCCAGCTGACGCGACTTGTCACGAACAGCGATGATATCGCCTTCCTTGACGCGGTAGGACGCGATGTTCACGCGGCTGCCGTTCACGGTGACGTGGCCGTGGTTCACGAACTGACGCGCTGCGAACACGGTCGGAACCAGCTTGGCGCGGTAAACGACTGCATCCAGACGACGCTCCAGCAGACCAACCAGCATCTCGCCGGTGTCGCCCTTGACGCGTTCTGCTTCGGTGTAGATCTTGCGGAACTGCTTTTCGGTCAGGTCGCCATAGTAACCCTTCAGCTTTTGCTTAGCGCGCAGCTGGGTGCCGAAATCCGACAGTTTGTTCTTGCGACGCTGGCCGTGCTGGCCGGGGCCGTATTCACGCTTGTTCACCGGGGACTTCGGACGGCCCCAGATGTTTTCGCCCATGCGGCGGTCAATTTTGTACTTGGCAGACGTGCGTTTGGTCACGGCTGATCTCCTTCTTAAGATGTGAAGGGCGTTGTCCTTTGGCCGAAGCCCGACAGGTTTCTTCTTGCGAAGTCCACCAACACCAATGAAAAGCCCCGGACTTTCATCCGGGACGTGACGCGGCTTATACAGTCGGCCCTTCCAGAGTCAACAGCCCCTCCCCACTTTCTCTGTCATCACCTTGGCGCAAATATCCTCGGGGGGTGAGGGCACAGCCCGAGGGGGGCAGACAGCCCCCCCTTTTCCGCCTGCCAGCCTTACGCCGCCAGTTCGTGCCGCAAGATTGCCGCCTCTGACCCCGAAATATTACGCCGCGCATAATCGCCATAACTGTGCGGATTGGCCTCTATATCTGGCAAAAGATGCAGCAACCCCTCGCGCTGCGCCGGATCAACCGTATCCAGCGCGGTGTTCGACGGATGGAAGCTTTCGGTTTCCAGCCCGTTCGCCCAGACAACATTGTGCCGCTCAAACAGCACATGCACATAGGTCACTTCGCGCAACGCATGATCTACGGTGATGGTGACATCATTGATCAGATCTTCGGCTGCCACCAACACTTCGGCGGTGTTAAACAGCGCCTGCGCCTGCGGCCCGGTCACCAACATACGGTGCTGCGGCGAAACCAACAGGTCCTCGTCTGGGCGATACAGCCCCATCGCATTCACCTTGAACCGGATCGGGCGCAGATGCGGCATGGCGTAAAGCCGCGCGCCGCTCATCCGGCGATGCCCTGTCCACAGCACCTCTTGCGGGCCATTGTCGCGCGTCAACACCCTGTCACCGGGGCGAAGTTGCCGGATCTGGCGCACGCCATCGGGCGTTGCCAGCCGGGTGTCGGGGGTAAAGCAAATCACCCCGCCCGCCACCCGCGCCCCTGCCCCGGAATGCGTCCGGTCAATAGACGTCCGCACCACCCAAAAATCCTGATCCACCGGGGGTAATTCGCCCACCAGCATCAGCAATTGCGCCCCGGTATCGGGCACCGCAATGATGGTTACGCTAAAGGAATGATGGCCATCGGTAACGATAAACCCTTGTTCTGGCAGATCAACCGCCAGATCATCGTCATCCCCGCCCTGCCGCGCGGCGCCACCAACTGCCGCGCCAACCAAACGACGCACCATCCGCGCCGCACGCTTTCTTAAATCCGCCGCTCCCTCAGCCTCTTGCAAAAGCAGCAACCCTTGGGGTCCATCCACGCGCACAGCCGCCCCTGTCCAGCGCCACGCGGCGCCGACAGCAAGAAGGTCGATGGACGCGGCCTTAAGGCCGTCTACTTCCGTTTGTGACCAGGAAATGACGAACGTGCCCAAAGAGCCCGTTTTCATGCCTGTATGCCTGCTCGATATTTTTTGTTTCTTATGCAGAAACGTTAACAGAGGGTTAACCTAATATCTATGACAAATCCGCAACAATGCTGCGGAATATCAAGGGCGTAGCCACAGGCAGAAAACCCGGCCTAGAAATTCAGGCTTAGGTTCAGCGCGCCAACCAGCTGACCTTCGCTTTGCTGGTCAAATTCCTTGCCCAAATAGGT
>Ga0255096_1001284_pt1 | contig 10445 bp, 8 predicted proteins | sample Colum_Atlam_RepA_2_FD_188563 | JGI IMG/M metagenome (GOLD analysis project Ga0255096, IMG submission 188563) | Freshwater microbial communities from Columbia River, Oregon, United States - Colum_Atlam_RepA_8d | ecosystem: Environmental > Aquatic > Freshwater > River | place: USA: Oregon...
CGATGAAGGCCTGCGGGCAAGCGCGGCCCAGGCTGGTCCGTTGTGGGTGCGGGAACGCTTTTCCATCGATCGCATGGTCGAGGAGACCCTGGCGGTGTACTCCCAAGCGATCGGTATCCACTTTGACGGGCGCCGCGACCGATAAGCCACACGTGGTTCCCGAATCCGACCCCCACACCGACCGTCGCAACACCGATCGTCGGGAGCGCCCTACGCCGCGCTTGTCGCGCTACTCCTTCTTTGGAGGGCGCCGCCGCGGCCCACGCCGTGCACACGAGATTCAAGGGGCCTTTGTGGACCTGTATGAGCCGCGGTTGCTGTTGCTGGTGCTCTGGACGGCGCTGCTCAACCTGTTCGACACGTTCTTCACCATCGTGCACCTCCAGCACGGCGGGGTCGAGTTCAACCCCGTGGCCGAGCAAATGCTGCTTTCGGGCCGGGCGTCCTTCGTCATCTCCAAGGGGTTGGTGATCGGTCTGGCGCTGCTGGTCCTGACCATTCACAAGAACTATCCCATTGCGCGCGTAGGCCTCAAGATCGCCGCGGCTGCGTACACGTTGCTCGTGGCCTACCACCTCGCGTTGTTCTGGGTTTGAGTGCTTCAGGTTGCGCCTGCGCAGCCTCTACAATCTGGGGCGGAAGATGAAGCAGCCCTCGACGTCCAAGCATGCTATGCAGCCCCTTGCAGCACGAAGCCCGCGCATCGTGATCAGTGGTGGAGCTGGCTTCATTGGTTCGGCGCTGGTGCGTGAGTTGGCCCAAGCTGGTGCCACGGTGCTCGTCATCGATGACTTGTCCAGCGGCCGTCTCGCGCGACTTCCGCAGCATCCGCGTGTCGAGATTCTGATTGCCGATGCTGGCGAGGTGGCGACTTGGCGGCGCGCTTGTGCCCAGCCATGGGATGCCATCGTGCACTTGGCTTCGGTGGTGGGAGTGGACTGCGTGGTTGCCGATCCCGAGCGCTGCCGTGCCGAGAATCAGCGCGGCTTTGACGCCTTGGCGATCGTGTTGGAAGACCAAGGGCGCAGCGCGGGAGTGTGGGCGGCATCCACCAGTGAGGTGTATGCCGAACAAACACTCCCACTGAGTGAGTCCGCTTGCTTGCGCAGCGAGTCGCAAGGCCGTCATGCCTATGCCGCCTCCAAGCTGTACGGAGAACAACGCTTGGCGCAAGCAACACAAGGCCAAGCAACTCTGTTGCGCTTCTTCAATGTGGTGGGCCCCAACCAGAGTGCGGGACAAGGTATGGTGTTGCCGCGTTTCGTGGAGCGTGCACGCCAAGGCCAGGCGCTGACCATCTATGGTGATGGTTCGGCGGTGCGCACCTTCGCTCATGTGGATGAGGTGGCACGCAGTTTGGCGTGGTTGGTGTTGCGCCAGTTGGAAGGCTTGATTCAAGTGGGTGGAGCAATCAATCTGGGCGGCGCGGCGGTGTCCAGTGTTTTGGACATGGCCTCGGAAGTGCAGCGCTGCGCGGGACGAGTGTTGGACATCGAGCATTTGTTGCCGCGCATGGGCGAGGTCCACCAGCGCGTGCCGGACTTGACGCGCTTGCGGGAACTGGGCGCACCATTGCCGAGTATGGGCTTGTCCGAGATTGTGGCCGATACATGGACACGCCATGGTCATTGGCCGGTCTCTTTGGAATTGTCGACCAAGGAGCCTGCGTGCGCATCGCTCGTGTCCTGACTCGGCTTAACTTGGGCGGACCTGCACGCCAGTGCTTGGCCAGCGATCCGCTGTTGATGAAGGCGGGCTGCACGGTGCGTGTGTACTGCGGCACGAGTGAGGCCGGCGAAGGCGATCTGTACGAAGAGTACCGTGCGCGCGGCATCGATGTGGTGCGCGTGCCAGGCTTGGTGCGTGGCATGGCTCCGGCTGGTGATGTGCGTGCTTGGATGTGGCTGCGCAAGGAACTGCGCGCCTTTGCACCTGATGTGGTGCACACGCATGCGAGCAAGGCCGGTGCGCTCGGTAGGCGCGCGCTCAAGGGTCTGGATCATGTCGCGCGCGTGCATACCTTTCATGGTCATGTGCTCGAGGGGTACTTCCCCGCGCCCGTTTCCAAAGCCATGATCGCGCTGGAAACGCGCGCGGCCGCCCTCACCGATCGCATCGTGGCCGTGTCGCACGCTACGGCGGATGATTTGCTGCGCTTGGGTGTGGTGCAGGACGAACGCCGCTTGATCGTCGTGCCACCCGGCATGGACTTGGATCCGTTGTTGGCGGTGCAAGGGCGCAGTGCAGTGTTGCGTCCTTTGATCGGTGCCGGCGAGCGTGATGTGGTGGTTGGCATCATCGGGCGCCTGGCCGAAGTCAAGCGGCCGGAGTTGGCGTTGGAGGTGTTGGAACTCTTGCACCAGCGCTATCCGCAGCTGCACATGGTGTGGGTGGGCGATGGTGATCAGCGCGGGTTGCTCGAGCGCCGTATCGCGGCCTTGTCGACTACGCTGCAAGCGCGAGCACACATGTTGGGGGCGCGCACGGATATGCCCGCGGTGCTCGCTGATCTGGATGCCGTGATGTTGGTGTCACGCAGCGAAGGGGCTCCAGTCGCCTTGATCGAAGCGGCGGCCGCAGCCAAGCCCGTGTTGGCTACGAACGTGGGCGGTGTGTCGGAGGTGGTCGCCCACGAGCGTACTGGTTGGCTCGGGAATGACATGACGGAGCTCGCGTTTGGCTTGTCGCAATGGCTTGACACGCCCCAGATCCTGACGGCTACGGGCCAGCGGGCACGCTTGCGCGTGCAAGCACGCCACTCTGCCCAGCACTTGGCCGATCGCCTGTTGGAGATCTACCGCATCGTCGTGAAGGAGCGTACATGCGCCTCTTGATGGTGTCTGGAGATCGTCAGGTTGTCGTCGGCGAGCAAGGTCCGTTTTATGCGATGCAGCGCGAGTTTTCGCGTCATTTCGAACGCATCGATGTGCTTGTACCCAAGCCCGATCGTCCGGTTTGCTTGACAACCATCTGGGATCGTGTGCACTTCCACCCAGCGCCTGTGCAGCGCTTGGGGATGGCACCTTGGATTGCTCGTGCAGGAGCGCGACTCCTGAGCTCCTACGGAGCGGATCTGATCGTCAGCCACGACTACGGTTGGTTCTACAACGGCATCGGCAGCGCGTGGTTGTCCCAAGCCAGCGGTGTGCCGTATCTGTCCGAGCTACACCACGTGCCCGGCCATCCTGTGGCCGCGAATCTGAAAGAACGTTTCGACAAAGCCATTGCCCAAGTCTATGTGCGTTGGGCTTGTGAACGGGCCAAGGCGTTTCGCGTCGTCAATCACGACGAGATGCCCGCGTTGTTGCGCAGCTGGGGCGTGCCCGCAGGCATGATTCGTGTGTTGCCCTCACTGTACATCGACTTGGACACTTTCCGCCCTGTGTCGACTCCGGCCGAAGTGGATGTGCTCTACGTAGGCCGCATGGTGGAGAACAAAGGTCTGGATCGCATCGTGGCGGCTTTGCAATCCCTGCGCGTGGCGGGACGCACACCGCGCGTGCGCCTGATCGGCAAGGGACCGCTCCAAGCTCAGGTGCGCGCCGACTGTGCGCGCCGTGGCGTGGCTGCTCAGTTCATCGATTGGGTGGCTTCGCCCGCGGAGTTGGCCGAGCACTATCGCCGCGCCAAGGTCGTGGTGTGTGCCTCGACTTGCGAGGGTGGCCCACGCTTCACCGTAGAGGCCATGGCTTGCGGCACGCCCGTGGTGAGCACGCCGGTGGGCGTCATGAGCTCGTTGTTGGCGGATGGCACCTGTGGTCGCCTGTGTGGCTTTGACACCGAATCCCTGAGGATGGAACTCAGCACGCTCCTGAACAACGACGAGCTGCGGCGTAGCTCCGGTTTGGCCGCCGTCGAGCGTGCCCAACAGTTCGAGTACGCGCACGTGTTGCGCGGCTATGCCGATGGTCTCAAGCGCTTGGCAGAGGAGTCAGCATGAAGCTGCTCTTCATCACCCAAGTCTATGACCCGCAGGATGCCGTATTGGGCTTCGTTGCCGGTTGGATTCGCGAGCTGGCCGCGCGCTGTGAATCAGTGCAGGTGATTTGCTTGGAGGCCGGCGATCTGTCGCAGCGCCCGGCGAATGTGCAGGTGCGTGTGCTTGGCCGCCGTGGTTATGTGCGCCGTTGGTGGCGTTGGCGCAAGTACATGAGCGAGGCCTTTGCTGCCGGTTGCACGCATGTGTTGGCGCACATGGTGCCACGCTATGCGACGTGGGCTGTGCGCCCGGCGCGCAGGGCCAAGGCCAAGGTGTGCTTGTGGTACACGCATGCTGGTGTGGACCAGCGGTTGGTGGACGCGTGCGCGAAGGTGGACCTGGTGTTCACAGCCAGCCACGAATCCTTGCGCGTGGCTACGCCCAACAAAGTGGTCACAGGTCATGGCATCGACACGCAGCACTTCCGTGCGACTCTTGCACCCGCTCAAGCTCCGCGACGCATTCTGTCTGTAGGGCGCTTGACGCCCTCCAAGGATCCACTGGTCATTGTGGATGCACTTGCGTTGTTGGTGAAAGCGGGCGTACCGCTGCACCTCGATCTCGTCGGAGCTGGTTTGGTTGAGGCTGATACGGCCTACCGTGAGCTGGTGCTGCAACGCATTGCCCAGCACCAGCTGGAGCAGCATGTCACCTTGCACGGTTCCATCCCGTGGCTGCAGGTTCCTGCGTACTTTGAGCGGGCAAGCGTGGTCATCAATGCATCCCACACCGGCAGCATCGACAAGGTTGTGCTGGAGGCGATGTCCATGCAGCGGCCAGTAGTGTCGTGCAACGAGGCCGTTCCGCCGCTGCTGAAGGCCCTTGGAGCACGCGCAGCCAGCATGGCCTTCGTGTCTGGTGATGCCGCCTCGTTGGCACATCAGATTCAGGCTCTCTTGAAGTTGACGCCGGCGGACTATGCCGCATTGGGCCATGAGCTGCGGGCAATCGTCGAGCGCGAGCATGAAGTTGGCGCACTCATGCAGCGCTTGGTGCAGCACATGAGTGCTTTGCCATGAAGCGTGTCTCGGTCCTTGTGCCTACTTGGCGCACGCGGGAACGAACCCTGCGTTGTCTGGAATCCGTGACACGCCAACTGGGTCAAGACGACGAGGTCATCGTGGTCGATGATGCAGGCGCCGATGGCACCGACTTGGCCATTCGCGACCGCTTTCCGCAGGTGCGGCTGCTGGTGCACGCCACGAATCAAGGCTGGACGCGTGCGGTCCTGAGCGCGGCTAGCCATGCAAGTGGCTCCTATCTCTTGCTGCTCAACAGTGACACCGAGCTGCGTGCTGGTTCCCTCGACGCCATGCTGCGCTTTTTGCATGCTCATCCTGCGCATGCGGCCGTGGCCCCGCGCATGGTGGACAGCACTGGTGCCACGCGCCATGAGTTGATGAATCTGCCTCGCTGCAGTACGCCCTTCTGGCATGCACGCCTCGTGCGGCGCTGGTGGGGCGACTCGGCCGAATGGAAACGCTGGCATGCCTTGGATGTCGATCACGAGCGCATGGGCAATGTCGAACAACCGCCGGGCGCCTGTCTGCTTGTGCGTCGTACGGATTGGGACTTGTGTGGTGGAGTCGATCCCTCTATGCAGCTCTTCTTCAGTGATGTGGAGCTGTGCGCGCGCTTGCGCGAACTAGGTCGTTTGGTCGCGTATCTGCCTGCAGCAGTAGTCGAGCATGCAGGCGGTGCCAGCACCGCTCAACGCACGGACTTTGCGGCCGTGTGGCATCGTGACCGCTACACCTATCATTCCCAGCGCTTCGGGTTCGCGGGTGCGCTGTGCGCTTGGTTGTCAAGTGGATTGGACTTGGCAGCTCATCTCGTGTCGCGCGCGACACCAGAGCCTGCCCTGCCGTTACTGACAACTTGGCTAGCCATGCCTTGGGGGCAACGGAGTCGCGCATGAGTACGCTGAAAGCCGGTGACACACGCATCGATGAAGAGTTCCTTGCGCCGCTGCGGCGCGTGTGGGCGTGGTTGCTGAGCCTCGACGACGGCACAGGTCGTTGGATGTGCCCGGCTCACAAAGTGGAGCACACCGGCAAGAATGTGGGCGCTATCGTCTTGGCGTGCGAGTTGCTCAAGCACGATCCGCAAGCGGATCGCGAGCACTTGCTGGCAGTAGCCGTTCAACAAGCGCGCCGCGCTGTCGCCAACTTGGTGCGTGAGGAGAATAGTGAGTGCCACACCTTTCGGCCCGGGCGGCATGATCCGTTCAACTGCTCCAACTCGGTGATCGATGGCGGCGCTTGTGCGGATGCTCTCGCTCAATTGGTGCGTGAGCAAGGTGCGCACTTGTCAGCGGCGGATCGCGAGAGCTTTGCAGCGGCGAGTGTGCTGCATGCGCGGACCTACTTGCGCTATGCCGTGTTGGACAAGGGCATCCCGGCCCAACGCGCGTGGGGACTCACCGGACTGGCCAGTGCTTGGACTCTGGATCCTGCCCCCGAGTTTGAGCGTGCAGCCATGGAAGCCGTGGGCATGTTGGAGGGGATCCAACACGCCGATGGCAGCTATCCGTATCACCCGCTGGAATGGGGTGCTGCGCATCCCGGTGCTGGCGATGTGTCTGCGTTCTACCAGTCGCGCGTCAGTGGCTTCTTGCTCTACGCACTCGAGACGCTGCGACGCTCGGTGCGTGACCCCATCTATGCGCGGCCCATCACGCGCGGGCTGGACTTTGTATGCGGTTTGCAGGGGCCTGACGGCATCAAAGTGGGTCTGGTTGAAGCCAAGCCGTGGTATTGGGGCGCTACTTATGAGGTTGCGTCCCATCCTTTTGACGTGTACGCACTCGCTTCGGGTTGGCGCCTGTTCCGCACACCGCGCTATGCCCATGCCGCGTTGCGCGCCTTCCGTGCGTGGGCGCGGCACTTGGATGCACGCGGAGCCCCTCAGAGCCACCTGCCGGGACCTGGTCGCACACACAGCTATCAATGCCCCGTGTTTTGGGCTGGTCACGCCATGTGGATGGCGCGCGCCTTGCCTGCCTTGCAAGAGTGCGTGACCGTCGCACCAGCGACGCGCTCAGCTGCGGGCACCTTGGATCTGAGCGTGCAGTGGTTCCCCGATGCCCAGTTGGTGCGCTTGGAGGACCCGTGTGTGGTGGCCTGGATCCGCGGCTCTCGACCTGCGGTCAACCTGCATCATGGTTCGCCCCACGGTGCGGGTTTGTTGCGTGTGTGGAGCAAGGACCGAGACCGTGATCTGCTGGAGCGTTGCCGTCATGGTGGCCGCAATGCCGCCGATTGGTCCGGTCGTTGGGGCGGCTGGCGCTTCGCTGACGCTTGGCGGGCCAATCGCACGGAACTGCGCTTTTCTTCATGGTTGGCGCGTGTGGCGTGGCGAGCTGGCACACCACTGGAGGCGCTCAAGGTTCCCTTGCGCATCGCGCGCCAAGGTGTCTTGGGCTGGGCCTATCCGCGCGTGTCGAGTGCCTTTGCCCTGCAGCCTGAAGTGCATGTGTCGGGTGACGGTGTGCGCCTCGTGTCTGCGCTGGCGCGGCGCGATGGCACGACCGTGCCGGGCATGATCTTGGAGCGGCTCTACAGCATCGATGGCTCCGGCTTGGCCGTGGAGGAACGCTGCTACACGCAAGAAGCGTTGCTGCGCGACGGCACCGTGCGGGAGTTGCGCTACTTGGTGCCGGATGCAGCGGTCGATGTGCAACGCTCCCACAACGCTTTGAGCTACCGGCTGGCCTAGGGCGGCGCGTGAGGCTTCCCAAAGCCGTTCGTGTAGAGCAGGATACTTCCATGCAGCAGGCAGGTGTACACGGACGCGGGAACTCAACTTTGGCGACCGCTCTCGGAGTGGGAGGGCTCGTCGGCGCCGTGTTCGGTTTCCTTGACGGCTGCATCACGTGGCTCGGCACCTTGGCCGAGTTTGGCATGGCGGAAGGCCTTGGCTGTCTCGCTGCAGCTGTCTTTCAGTATGTGTTGTTGGGCTTCGTGGTCGCTGCCGTGGCCTCGTTGGTATTTGGCTTGGTCGTGCCGCGCTGGTTCGTTCAAGCGCGTGCGGAACGAGCCTTTGGTGCCACGTTTGCCATGCTGTTGTTCGTGGAGCTGTGGTGGCACACGCGTCCGATTGTTTTCTACGGTTCGCCCGCGACGTCGCCCAAGCGCTTGTTGGCGAGCTTGGGCATTTTGCTCCTCGCCATCGTCATCGCGCGGTTCGTCGCTGCACCCGCTGTGCGTGCTGCGCGGCGCGTGGCCTTGCCCCTGGCGTTCGTCATTGGTGGCGTGGCACTTGGTGGTGCCTTCTTTTTGGCTGCACGCGGTGAAGGTTTGGGCGAGCGCGGCGTCATCGATAGCCGCAATGCAGAGACGCCCAACATCCTGCTGGTTGTCGTCGATGCCTTGCGCCAAGACACCTTGGGTTGCTACGGCGATGCGCGCGTGCAGACACCCCATATCGATCGACTGGCGCGTGAAGGTGTGGTCTTTGAGAACCACCACACGCAAGCTCCGTTCACATGGACCAGCTTTGGTTCGACCCTGACTGGCAAGTACCCACGGCGCCACGGCTTGGTGCGCATGGAGCCCGGTCGGCGCATGTTGCCCAACACGACGCTGGCGTCGTGGATCAAAGCTGCGCCACGCACCACCGGTGGTGCGTTTGAAGCAGATGATTGGCTCTCCGCGACCTTTCACACCGGCACGCTGTCCACAGGTTCAGGGTTGTTGCGTGGCTTTGATGTGTACTACGAAGAGTTCGCAGGTCATGACCTCGTCGTCGTCGGCGATGCTTGGAGTCAGTTCCGCTCCGACCTGCTGTTGTGGATTGTGCAGACCAAGATCGAGCAGAAACTGTCGGGCGGTGTGGGGCCGGTTGCGGATGCATGGCTGCGGGACCACTCTGACCGGCGCTTCTTCGCCATGGTGCATCTGTACTCGACCCACACGCCGTACGACCCACCGCAGGAGTACAGGCAGCTGTATGTAGATCCCAGCTACAAGGGGCCGGTGAGCGCCTTCTATTCGCACCACCGCGAGATGATCGAGCGTGGTGAAGCAAAATTGACAGCGGCCGACGAGCAGCAGATTCGTGACCTGTACTATGGAGGTGTAACTCAGGCAGACGCGCAGATCGGCGCGCTCCTGGAGACGCTCCAAACACGCGGTGTGCTGGACCAAACCCTGGTCATCGTCACCAGCGACCATGGTGAGTCCTTGGGCGAGCAAGGGTTGTGGGAGCACAATCACATGGTCCAGACGAACCTGTTGATTCCGCTGGTGATGCGCCTGCCCACAGCGCTTCCCGCGGGCACCCGCGTTGCAGCGATTACCGATACCATCGATGTACTGCCGACTGTGTGCGAGCTGCTGGGCGCAACTGTACCCCAGAGTCAAGAGCCCCGTGAAGTGGTCGATGGGCGCAGCATGCTGCCGTTGATCCGGGGTCAGACTGCTGCACTGCGTGAGTACTCGTTCGCAGAGAACGGACTGTGGACGACGATCCGCAGCCCGCGTTGGAAGCTCTGGGCACCGTCAAGAGAACTGGACGCGCCGACCTTGCTGGACCCCAAGGCGCCTATGCGGGTCCAGCTCTACGACTTGGTTGCGGACCCGCGCGAAGAGCAGGACGTGCTGGCTAAGCATCCTGAGGTGGCTTTGCAGTTGTTGACTGATCTGCGGGCTTGGGACCGGTCCATGCCGATTCCCAAGGACGAGGTGTTGCTATCACCCCGTGAAGTCGAGGCGATGAAGCAACGCTTTGGTGCTTTGGGGTACGCGGACGGCATTGGGGGCACGACAGACAAGTGAGTCACGCGCGTGAGATCGTGGTTGTGGCCAACACGCGCCTGCCGTCGCAGCGTGCGCAAGCTTTGCAAGTTGTGCAGACTTCAGCTGCTTTCGAGCGCTGTGGCTATCGCACCACGGTGTTGCATGCCCTGCGCGCACAGGTAGAGCCTCTGCCTGCCGGGGTTGATGTATACACTTGGTATGGCGTCCCGGCGGGACCGAGGCCCGTGGTGCGAGCTGTACCTTGTGTGGATTGGATCGATGCAGTTCCGGTTCGCTGGCAATACTGGCCTGCGCGTTTGCAGGAGCGCACGTTCGCCCGCAATGCCGCGCGAGTCGTGGCGCGCGAGCATCCGCAGGCCTTTGTCTACGCGCGTGAAGTAGAGGCAGCTTTGCCGTTGTTGCGCAAGGGACGCAAGGGGGTCTTTCTAGAGGTGCATCGCGTGCCCGAGGGCCGCTTGCGGCGTGCCGAGTTGTTGGAGTGTGCCCAACTGCAGGCGGGGTGTGTGGCCATTTCCGGTGGTGTGCAGGCGGACTTGCTGGCGTTGGGTGTGCGCGCAGAGCAGGTGGTGGTGGAGCACGACGGTTTCGAAAGCACGCGCTTTGCCCACCTTCCGGACAAGGCTGTCGCCCGGCAGAAGTTGGGTCTGGCGCCCGATGTGTCTGTGGTCGTGTACACAGGCGGACTGTTGGAGTGGAAGGGCGTGGAT
>Ga0255096_1001285_pt1 | contig 10440 bp, 11 predicted proteins | sample Colum_Atlam_RepA_2_FD_188563 | JGI IMG/M metagenome (GOLD analysis project Ga0255096, IMG submission 188563) | Freshwater microbial communities from Columbia River, Oregon, United States - Colum_Atlam_RepA_8d | ecosystem: Environmental > Aquatic > Freshwater > River | place: USA: Oregon...
GCAGTTATAACAACAAAAAATTCTTTCTGTTATTAATTTAATTTTTTTAAACAAATTTATAAAATCGTTAATTATGAAAACAGTTCTTATTAAACAATTGGCGGTAGGGTTTTTAGGAGGACTTATTCCGCTTGCAACTTATTTAACTTTTAATTATTTAACCGACGATACTAAGCTTTCAGATCGGGTCTTAGATGGCAACAGACAATACAATGCGCGTTTTACAGGAATGCAGGGAATGCCTGTCGATTTTACACAAGCATCAGAAAATACTATTAATTCCGTTGTTCACGTTACAACCAAGGTGGTTCAAACATCCTTTCAAAGAGATATTTTTCAAGAATTTTTCTATGGGCCTGGTGCCGGAGGACGTGAATTTAAACAATATGGTTCAGGATCGGGATCGGGAGTAATCGTTTCTTCTGAGGGATACATTGTTACAAATAATCACGTGATCGAGAATGCAAGTGAAATTGAGGTTATTTTAAATGACAATTCAAAATATTCCGCTAAAGTTGTTGGAACGGATCCATCTACCGATATTGCTATTTTAAAAATAGAAGGTTCAGGTTTTCAACCAATTCCTTTGGGAAATAGTGACGATTTAAAAATTGGAGAATGGGTATTAGCTGTGGGCAACCCGTTCAACTTAACATCAACTGTTACAGCGGGAATTGTTTCAGCTAAGGCGAGAAATATTAATTTATTATCTGACCGAACAAAACAAGATGTTATTCCGATTGAATCATTCATTCAGACGGATGCTGCTGTAAATCCAGGTAATAGTGGCGGGGCATTGGTTAATACGAAAGGAGAATTAGTTGGTATAAATACCGCAATTGCCTCACAAACGGGCAGTTATTCGGGTTATTCTTTTGCTGTACCCGTAAATCTTGTGGAAAAAGTAATGAGAGATTTAATCGATTATGGTATTGTTCAAAGAGGTTATTTAGGTGTTCAAATCAATGATATTACGCAAGAAATCAAGACTAAGAACAATTTACCAAATACAAAGGGAGTATTTGTAGCTAAAGTAATTGAGGATGGAAGTGCTGATAAAGCTGGATTAAAAGATGGAGATGTCATTTTGAAAATAGGTACAAAAGAAGTTAACTCCGTTGCTAGTCTTCAAGAAGAAATTGGAAAACGAAGACCTGGTGATAAGGTAAGTGTTACTATTAGAAATAAAAAAGGTGAAGAAGAAATCAAGGAATTGATATTACGAAACAAAGAAGGTGAGACAAAATTAATTTCCAAAGAAGAAATCAGTAAAAACGCAGCGTTAGGTGCAACATTCATTGAGCTAACCGATAAAGAGAAAAAAGAACTAAACATTTCTTACGGCGTTAAAGTCAAATCCATACAACCTGGCAAATTAAAATCGATTGGGTTAACTGAAGGAATGGTAATTAGTAAGATTAACAATGAACCCATTGAATCTGTAGAACAATTGACTACAAAACTTAATGGCGTGAATAGAGGAATTCTACTAGAAATCATCACTGAATCTGGACAAAAGGATTATCGAGGTTTCGGACTTTAACTAACAAAAAACGGAAGTTTTCAACAATGTGCTTTTTTGGATAAAAAAAGTAAAAATAAATTTTTGATTTCCCGTTTTTTGGTGTTACTTTGCTCACAACAATACGTTAATAGCTGAAATTTTAAATCCTTAAAAAAAGCATGAGACAACTAAAAATTACCAAATCGATTACAAATCGTGAAAGTCAGTCATTAGACAAATATTTACAAGATATAGGGCGTGAAGAGCTAATTACAGCCGAAGAAGAAGTTGAGTTGGCTCGTAAAATAAAACAAGGTGACCAGATTGCATTAGAGAAATTGACTAGAGCCAATTTACGTTTCGTTGTTTCTGTAGCAAAGCAATATCAAAATCAAGGACTTACCCTACCCGATTTAATTAATGAAGGAAACTTAGGTCTCATCAAGGCTGCTCAAAAATTTGATGAAACACGTGGATTTAAATTTATATCCTATGCTGTTTGGTGGATTCGTCAATCCATTCTTCAAGCTTTAGCTGAACAAGCAAGAATTGTTCGTTTACCGCTTAACCAAGTAGGTTCGTTAAACAAAATAAACAAAGCTTTTTCAAGATTAGAGCAAGAGTTTGAAAGACCACCTTCAGCAGAAGAACTTGCTGATGCATTGGAAGTTCCAGAGGATAAAATTAAAGAAAGCTTGAATGTTTCGGGTAGACATGTGTCAATGGATGCTCCATTAACAACAAACGAGGATGGAGGAACATTGATGGACGTAATGGCCAATAACGATGCTCCACGCACAGACCAAATTTTAATGGCTGAATCACTTCAGAAAGAAATTGAACGTTCTCTTAGTACTTTGACAGATAAAGAACGTGAAATTATTCGTTTGTTTTTCGGTATTGGAATGAATCACGGATTAACGCTTGAAGAAATTGGAGCTAAATTCAATCTTACAAGAGAACGCGTTCGTCAAATAAAAGAAAAAGCAATTCGTCGACTAAGACATACTTCTCGAAATAAATTGTTGAAATCTTATTTAGGATAATTAACAAATTCCATTTTGAAAAGGCTGCCAATTGGTAGCCTTTTTTTATTTTTGCCGCATCAATCAACAATTAAAAAAAATGGAAACAGCACAAGGTTATGAATTAGAGCTTAAATCGCACATTGAGCGTGAAAGGGCTGCAGTAAAACTTCAAAGTAAAGTTGGTGAACTTCTTTATGACAAAGGAATTGAATTGGTTTTATTCCGAAATCACTTAACTGACGTTACAATTTCTGAGATTTTAAATTTACATGAATACGCTAAAAAAGTGGTAAACAAACCAATTGATGTTTTTACAACCTCTGAATTGGCATCTCAAATTTATGAAATGGATATTGTGCCATCCAAATTAGACATTGGTAAATTAGCTTCAGAATGGCTGAACGAGGCTGATAAATTTAATTCCAAAAGTGATTTCCTTATCAACAAACTTAGTAGTTTCTCTGTAAGTAAAGGAGACTCTCCTGAACCTCGTGATGTTATTTTGTTTGGATTTGGCCGAATTGGGCGTCTTGTTGCAAGAGAGCTGATTAAACAAGCCGGAAAAGGCCAACAACTTCGTTTACGAGCTATCGTAACAAGAGGTTGTACAGATGCTGATATTATAAAAAGAGCTGCTTTGTTAAGAAATGATTCTGTTCATGGAGCATTTAAAGGATCAGTTATAGAAGATTTACAAAACAAAGCACTAAACATTAATGGTCAAATTGTTCAGATGATTGATTCTTCGAATCCTGAAGATACAGACTACACAAAATACGGTATTAAAAACGCTTTGGTAATTGATAATACAGGTGTTTTCACAAATCGCGAAACATTATCTAGACATCTCAAGGCTAATGGAGTATCTAAAGTATTATTGACAGCGCCTGGTAAGGAAATTCCAAATGTTGTATATGGCATTAATCAAGGTGACTTAGATATTGAAAATGAAAATATTTTCTCTGCTGCGTCATGTACGACCAATGCAATCTCACCAATCTTAAAAGTAGTAAATGATAAATATGGTGTTGTTAAAGGTCATATTGAAACAGTTCATGCCTATACGAATGACCAAAACCTATTGGATAACATGCATAAAAAACCAAGAAGAGGTCGTTCTGCTGCTATTAATATGGTAATTACATCAACTGGTGCGGGAAGTGCCGTCACGAAAGTAATTCCTGAATTAAAAGACAAATTAACAGCAAATGCCGTTCGAGTACCTACCCCAAATGGATCACTTGCTATTTTAAGCCTTGAATTAAATAAAACAACAACTGTTGAAGATGTCAATCTTGCAGTTCGTGAAGCCGCATTAAACGGAGAATTGGTAAATCAAATTTATTATTCTGTTGATCCTGAATTAGTTTCAAGCGACATAATTGGAAACACATGTTGTTCTGTTTATGATTCTCACGCAACGATCGTTTCTAATGACGGTAAAAATGTGGTATTATACGCTTGGTATGACAACGAATTTGGATATACTAAACAAGTAATTCGACTTGCAAAACACGTATCAAAGGTACGCAGATCAATTTACTATTAATTCTATTACATACAGGATTCTATAAGGGTAGCCTAACAGCTGCCCTTTTTTTGTATCATTTAAATTATTTTTTTCCAATTATTTTGATTTCAAATTTTGTGTAAGGCTGATTGATTTCAGAAAACGTAAGTTAGCACTTATTTACCGCCATGAAGACCCTTCAATTTAAAAGTGCCAATAAAAACGAAACTGATTTTGCAGAAGAACTGAAAAGAAAAGTTAGCGAATATTTTAAAAACAACCATTTATCAACCAAAGGAAATATTTGGCTTTATTTCAAGTCCTTTGTTCTCGTTTCAATTTATGTAATTCCTTGGGTAATCATCATCGTTGTTCCAATGAGTGCTTGGTTAGGTCTCTTGTTATGTGTAATAATTGGATTTGGTGAAGCCGGAATCGGTATGTCTGTTATGCATGATGCCGCGCACGGAGCATTATCCCGAAAAAAATGGGTGAATACACTCTTTCAATCGAGCATGTATATTTTAGGAAGCAATATGTTTAATTGGAAAATTCAACACAACCTTTATCATCATACTTACACGAATATTTTTGGCTACGATCCGGATATTGGAACAAAGGTCGTGATTCGCTTATGTGAACATGCTAAATTGAGAAAATACCACAAGTACCAATACATTTACTCCTTTTTTCTCTATGGATTGATGACCCTTTCGAAAATTGCCTTGGATATTGTTCAACTCATTCAGTTTAATAAAGAAGGAATTACTGAGAACCAAAAAGCTAATCCCCAAAAGGAATTGCGAATATTAATTCTCTCCAAATCCTTGTATTTCATCATTTTTCTTGGAATTCCACTTTGGCTCAGTCTATTCAGTTGGTGGCAAGTTTTGCTCGGTTTTATTGTAATTCACCTAACCGCCGGGATGATCATGAGTACGATCTTTCAAATGGCTCATGTTGTTGAAGGTGCAGAACAACCCCTACCCGATTCCGACGGAGTGATTCACCATGATTGGCTCACTCATCAACTATTAAGCACATCTGATTTTGCTCCAAACAACAGAATACTGGGATGGTATTGCGGCGGCTTGAATTATCAGATTGAACATCATTTGTTCCCGAACATCTGCCACATTCATTATCGTAAAATTGCTCCCATTGTTCGGATAACTGCTGAAAAGTATGGAATAAAATACAACCTCAAACCAACATTCAGACATGCCTTTATTTCACATGTAAGAAGATTGAAAGAATTAGGAAGAGATAAGAAAATTCTAATTAATTAACAGTTTATTTAAAAATAATTTAGATAACAAATACCCAACATATGCCATTGTAAAATAAGCAAAAATCAAATCTACAAAATCAAACCATAACGGTGCCGGTAATTGGAAAACCATCATAAATCCACCAATAAAAAAGGATAACCCGATTGACAGTGATAAAACCAACTGATTCGACCGAGCAATTAAACTGCAAAGAATCGCCCCAATTAATGTACCCAAGGCATGTGCTAAAAAAGGCATAATAAAATGTTTCGGTTCCATCAACGGCATTGCTTGAATTAATCCTTCCATGGTTTTCATATTTGAGCCTACAGGAGGTGCGATAATTTCACCACTAATATTGATAATTCCCCCATTGACAAATGCCCCTGCAAAAAGTCCAACTAAAACTGCTACTATATTTACGATTATCTTTTTCATGGATAAATTTATTGTCAAAAGTACGTTATTTTTCATCCACATACGCACGAAACAGTAGCAACCTATCATTCTGATTTTCGTTTTCAAAACATGAAGAAATTACTCTTTATCTTTTTACTTCTTTTGTGCAACACGATACTTGCTGATGGACTAGATGAGGTCAAAATATATAAAAATGGTCAGTTGATAGAAACCACTCATTCTTTTCTCGACTTGCAAATTTCAGTTCAAATCGGAGACACCATACTTTTTTCGGTTTGGACGGATTGGGGAGGAACTATGGCGGGAGAATTAGAAATATTGAATCTAAATGATTCTTCAAAATGGAGCTTAAAAAGAAGTAATTTAAAAAAGTATGAAGCTGAGTTTCGAGTTGTGATTACACAAGAAATCAGGGACACTACTTATGAATTCACCTACCATTTTATGGACGTACCGAACATTGAAGTGTATCGTCCATGGAAATTTGGAAAACTGGAATTCAACTAAATCACTTCAAACACTTGAAATAATCAAACGGCTCGAAACACGAATTACATTGGTAATGAGCTTTACAAGCCGTACTTCCGAATAAACTAACCATTTTTGTATTCGAAGAATGGCATTTTGGACAAGGAACAGCAGGAGCATCCGCGAATAAAATACTTTTGTCCGGTTCATCAACTGGTGGTGCAATACCATACTCTGCTAATTTCCTACGACCATATTCGCTAATCCAATCGGTAGTCCAAGCTGGAGACAACACCGTTTCAATCGAAACATTGGTTATTCCTTCTTTCGCCAACGCTGATTCAATTTCTGATTCAATCACACGCATGGCCGGACAACCCGAATAAGTTGGAGTAATAATAATTTTTGGACCTTCTTCTAAAATGGAAATAGAACGAACAATTCCTAAATCAGCAATCGTTAATACAGGAATCTCAGGATCGGAAACCTGATCTAAAATTTCCCAAACTCTTTTTTCTGTTACCATTCCATATTTGGATAGGCACGTTGCATGTATTGCATTTCTGCCAACAAATGACCTAAGTGTTCTGAATGTTTACCGATTCTTCCGCCACCAAATTCCCAATTATTCGCAGGTGGAACCAAGGTTGCCTCGTCTAAAATCGAATTAACAAACGAATCATACTCAGTTCTAAACGAATATAAATCAACTGCAATTCCTTGCTTTATCAATTCTTCATCAACTTGATCCATGTAGAATAATTCCGTTCGGTATCTCCACAAAACATTCAATGAATTTTGAACACGATTATGAGATTCTTCCGTTCCATCACCTAAGCGAATTACCCATTCAGAAGAGTGTTTCAAGTGGTATCGCGTTTCCTTCAAGGATTTTTCTGCAATCGCTGCTAATTGTTCGTCTTTGGAATGTTGCAAACGTTCAAAATAGATTTTTCTGAAAGCATCAAATAAAAATTGACGAACCATCGTATCTCCAAAATCTCCGTTGGGTTGTTCCACCAATACAACATTTTTATATTCTCTGTCAATTCGTAAAAAAGCAAGTTTATCAGCATCTCTACCGGCATTCTCAACTTCTGCTGCGTAGGTTAAGAAATTAGTAGCTTGACCAATTAAATCGAGAGAAATATTCGTTATGGCAATATCTTCTTCCAAAATTGGTCCATGACCGCACCATTCAGCTAGGCGTTGGCCAAGAATCAAACTGTCGTCTCCAATTCGGAGAATATATTCAAAAAGTGAATTCATAATCGTTTATTACATGTGTGAAATTCCATCCGGAACATCATAAAAAGTAGGATGACGATACACTTTTGATTCGGATGGTTCAAAAAATGCGTCTGAATCTTGAGGATCTGAAGCATATAAGTTATTGGATTCTACCACCCAAATTGAAATCCCTTCCGAACGCCTTGTATACACATCCCGTGCATTTTCTATTGCCAATTGAGCATCCGGAGCACGAAGACTTCCGACATGTTTGTGATTTAATCCTTGCTTACTTCTTATAAAAACCTCCCAAAGGGGCCATTCTTTAGCATTCGCCATACTGATCTTTTTAAATTTCTATGCTGTTTTTCTTGCTGCTCTTTTTTCGGCATGTGCCAAAGCTGCTTCTCTCACCCACATTCCATTTTCTTTAGCCTCCCGACGTGCTTTTATACGATCGTGATTACATGGGCCATTTCCTTCCACCACTTGCCAAAATTCATCCCAATTGATAGCTCCAAATTCATAATGTCCTGTTTCTTTGTTCCATTTCAAATCAGGATCAGGTATAGTTAATCCTATTAATTCAGCTTGCGGAACTGTTACATCTACAAATTGTTGACGTAAATCATCATTCGAAAGACGTTTGATTTTCCATTTCATCGATTGTTTAGAGTGTTTGGACTCATCATCATTAGGTCCAAACATCATCAATGCTGGCCACCAAAAACGATTCAAAGCATCCTGAGCCATTGCTTTTTGTTCAGGCGTTCCTTGAGCCAATACGGTTATAATTTCAAATCCTTGACGCTGATGAAACGATTCTTCTTTACATACACGAACCATTGCTCTGGCATAAGGTCCATAGGAACAACGGCATAGCGGAACTTGATTCATAATTGCAGCTCCATCTACCAACCAACCTATTGCGCCCATATCAGCCCAAGTTGGTGTAGGGTAATTAAAAATGGAAGAATATTTAGCTTTTCCTGAATGTAAATCATCAATTGTTGATTCGCGATCGGCACCCAAGGTTTCAACTGCGCTATATAAATACAAACCATGACCGGCTTCATCTTGCACTTTTGCCAATAAAACCGCTTTTCGGCGAAGATTAGGTGCACGAGTTATCCAATTACCTTCGGGTAACATACCTACAACTTCTGAATGGGCATGTTGAGAAATTTGTCGAATCAAAGTTCTTCTATATTCCTCTGGCATCCAATCATTGGGCTCAATGCGAACTTCCGCATCCACTTTTTCCTGAAAACGATTCTCCAGTTCTACCAAACTAATTTCTTTCATATTTTTTAGTTTTAACAAAGCTATAAATATATAAACATAAAAATACTGATTTTGCTCAGTAAAAATTATAATTTTCGCCATTAAACAAGTTGACGCACATAATATTTTCGCATTTTATGTTATTTCATCGTTAAACAGTTACATTTATTTTATGTTTATTTGTACAAATATCATTATATGTTAGGAACTATTCTTATTCTAATTTTAACGGTAATTGTTGTACCGATTGTGTCATTTTATTTTGGCACTCCACTAAACGAAACTCAAGGTGAAATACTTTCATCCATGGGAGTTTCTGTATCGATTGTAATTGCCTATTGTTTTTTAGTTGGTGAGTTGACGAAAAATAATTCTCAAGTTGACAAATTATGGAGTATAATTCCTATTTATTATGTTTGGCACATGACGGTTATGGGTGATTTTCATCCGAGAATGGTATTTATGAGCATCCTTGTAACGATATGGGGGATTCGTCTAACCTACAATTTCGCACGAAGAGGAGCATATCAATGGAAATTCTGGTCGGGAGAGGAAGATTATCGATGGGAAATACTGAGGAAAAAGCCAGGTTTCAATAACCGATTTATCTGGATGATTTTCAATTTATTTTTCATTTCAGCCTATCAAAATGTATTAATTTTTCTTTTCACCATTCCGATTTTAACAACGCTATATTCAGATGCTCCAAATGCTATTACTTCATGGGATTATTTACTTGGTTTTGTGTATGTTGTGTGCGTAATCATCGAATTTATAGCCGATCAGCAGCAATATGATTTCCAAACTGAAAAATACCGTCGAATCAATTCCGGAGAAGAATTAGGAGAATATAAATCTGGTTTTGTTTCAAAGGGTCTTTGGGGAATTGTTAGACATCCAAATTATGCCATGGAGCAATCTATTTGGGTGATTTTTTATGGATTTAGCGTCATATCAACCGGTGAATGGATAAATTGGTCAATGCCAGGATGCTTACTTTTATTAGTCTTATTTAAAGGAAGTTCTGATTTTTCTGAAGCAATTTCAGCCGAAAAGTACCCAGAATACAAGAACTTTCAGAAAAAAGTACCACGATTTGTGCCTTTTGTGAAATTTACGAAAAATGACTAAAAAGGAAAAAGCTCGTTTTGTCATTGAAGAATTGGAGAAACTTTATCCCGATACCCCTATTCCACTTGATCACACTGATTCATTCACATTATTAATCGCCGTGTTACTTTCTGCTCAATGTACAGATGCACGGGTTAATTTGATTACGCCAATTTTGTTTTCAAGAGCTTCTACGCCGCAAGAAATGATTCAATTAACCGTGGAAGAAATTCGAGAAATCATTAAACCCTGTGGATTATCTCCTCGAAAATCACAAGCAATATTTGATCTTTCGCATATCATTCTCAATAAACACAATGGAAATGTGCCTCAAACTTTTGAAGAATTAGAGGCATTACCTGGAGTTGGACACAAAACCGCATCCGTTGTAATGTCTCAAGCTTTTGGTGTCCCTGCATTTCCCGTTGATACGCATATTCATCGTTTATTGACCCGTTGGGGATTGACCTCAGGAAAAAATGTTGACGAGACAGAAAAAGATGCAAAAACATTATTCCCCAGAGAATTATGGAACAAACTTCATTTACAAATCATTTTCTACGGCAGAGAATTTTCACCGGCTCGAAATCCAAAACTAGAATTAGATTTCATTAC
>Ga0255096_1001288_pt1 | contig 10428 bp, 6 predicted proteins | sample Colum_Atlam_RepA_2_FD_188563 | JGI IMG/M metagenome (GOLD analysis project Ga0255096, IMG submission 188563) | Freshwater microbial communities from Columbia River, Oregon, United States - Colum_Atlam_RepA_8d | ecosystem: Environmental > Aquatic > Freshwater > River | place: USA: Oregon...
ACCCTATATCACTACGTACAGCGTGCCGAAGGATGGCTCTGTACTGAATCAGGGCATCCCGTCGTGGGACGAGCGCGCCAGCGACGATTTGCCGCTGGCTGTGAGAACAACCACTAAGCAGCAGGGCGCTGCTTCCCCAACGCCGCCAGCATCGATCCCGCCACCACGACCACGGCACCGATGTATGCAGTCACATTCAATTCACTGCTACTGAAATGCTGTGGCCAACCGTGGACTGCCAGCTGCATGGTGATGATCGTAAACACCGGTGCCAATGCAATGACCGCGCTGACTTTCGCGGCCTGCCACACCCGCATGGCCTCGGTGAAGGCCCCGTAGCCAAACACCATATTGAGACAGCAAAACAGCAGAGCGGCACTCTGCAGCGGCGGCAATTGCAATAGCGCAAACGGTGAGATGAACGGCGACAGCAGCAAGGTGCCGGCGGCATAGATCAGCAGGGTGACTTGAATCGAGCTGAGTGTCCGCAGCAAGCGTTTCTGCAACAACCCGTAAACTGCCCACGACACAGCAGCACCCAACATGATGACGACACCGAGCGTTTCGTCACCGAACGCAGCAAACAAATGACTTAGCCGCTGGTTGAAAAACAGCCACAGCCCTGCCACCAGCACGAGCGCACCACTCCACTCCAGCATGGACAGCCGCTCTCCATTGATGCTGACACTGCCGAGCAACAACAGAATCGGGGCAATCTGGATCAAGGTCTGGGTCGCTTCCGGGTTCAAGAGGTTGAGGCCGAGCAGATACAGCAGGAAGTTGCCGAGTAAGGCGATCACAGCCACCAACAGCGTCCAGCGCAGCGGCATGCCAAGCTCGCCCAGTGACGGCAACTGCCGACGCTGATACAGCACTGCCAACACAAACAACGCAGAAAACGCGAAGCGTGCCCAGGTGATGCTGACGACATCGAGATGACCGAGGAGCAACACACCAGCCACGGGCAACATGCCCCACACCAGGGCAGTGAACAGAGCGAGCCAGAATCCGTAGAGCGGGCGCATCAGCGGTTCGGGCGGTAGACAAACTCCGGCAGCGCGGCCTTGAAGTCGGCGTATGAGCTGTATCCCGCTTCGATGGCGATAGTGCCAGGCGCTTCATTCATCTGGGCCTCGAACTCTGCCTGATGGCCACGACCGGCACTACGAGCCACCACGCGGGTAGCGTTGGGATCGGCGATATGACTGCGGTAGTAATCGACAACATTCTGCTGCGTTAGTGCATCGACTGCTGCGGCCATCTGCAAACCAGAATCGCCGTTGAACTCTTCCAGCAGAATGTCACTCCAGTAGCGGCCGCTGAGCGCATCAAGCCGTTGCGGCAGTTCACGCATGTCATTGACGAGGCCTGACTTGATCGCATCGAACTGCTCCGCCGGCATTGCAGCCAGCGCGTCGGCATAACCGGCGAGGAATTCGTTGATGCGTTGTTCAAGCACCAGCGGGTTCGCGACCGGGGATTCGATCGTCAGCACCAAGCCGCTGACACGCAGAATCGGCAGCGTGCCGGCATTGACGACATAACCGAGCTGCTGCTGCGTCCGCAGGCTGTCGAAGAACGGCGTGCGCAGCAGCGAAGCCAGCAGGTTGATACGCGCGCGGGATTCGAGACTGTCGTCATCGGCCTGCAGGTAGATGACGATGGCTGAATCGTCGTGGGCAATTGCCATCTGTTCGACGATGCGGGTTTGCTCCGGCAGATCGACCACGCCACCGTAACCAGGCATCGGCGCTGCCGCTGACGGCGTAAGGTAGCGTGTCACCAGCGCCATCATTGCTTTTGCATCCGCTTCCACGGCGTTGCCGTGATAAAGCGCGTCGAGGCGCAGGCCTGACAACATGCGGGGAACAAACGCCTTCACTTCATCAAGCGTGATGCTCTGTACTTCAGCAATGTTTTCGTCGGTGGACCAGTAGGGTTTAACCAGCAGCGCCTGCACTTCGCCGAACAGCCGCACATACGGCGTTTGCAGATCGGAGTTCTGCCAGCCGCGGATCATCTCGGTCTTCATGATGTCGAAACGTTCCTGCTTGAAATCGGCTTTTGTCAGTGTTTGCAGCAGCGTTTCCAGCAGTTGTTCCTGTTTGTCGCTGTAACCGCCGAGCGCCAGCGTGAAACCGCGACTACGTGCACCGATACCGAAACCGGCACCGGCCATGTTGGCCGGATAGGAGTAGGCGCTCAGTTCGTCATTGACGAGATTCACCACAAAATTGGCCAGCAAAGAGTTGCGCAGCGAATCCTGGAACAGTGGTGTCAACGCATACACATAGAAGTTGGTGCGAGGAGTGAAGAATTCATTGTCCTGTTTGAACCACAGCCGCACGCCGCCTTCGTCAACAATCAATTCCGGTTTGTCCTGCACATTGGAAGCACCGGCAGCCAACGGTGCACCCGCCAGTGGTTTCAGCGCGAGATCTTCCGGAATGAAGGGATTGGGTTCGACTACGGCGAGAGCGTCGCTGTGTGGGTATTGCTGCCACTGTGCAATGCGCTCATCGCTGATGTTCTGCTTGCCATAACGGGCGCCGTAGCGCATCTCGGTCGAATCCACCGGCAGCCCGCGTGCAGTCAGCGTCATCATCATGTTGTCTGGCGTGAGGTAACCAAGCACGTTGTGGATCAGGCGAGCGTCGAAATCACGGTAGAAATAGGCAGCGGTGATCAGGTCCTGCAGCGGATAATCCTGCATGCGCTCCGCCATTCCGCTGACGAAGCCCACCGCACCGGCCGGTTCCTGGTACTGAAAGGCCAGCGCCGACATCGTCGCCAGCTCCTTGTACTGCCAATCGTTGATACCGGCGCGATCGATCAGATCGATGAACTGGAACAACAGCGCAGTGATGTCGTCGACATGGTCAAGGCCTTCCTCCGTCAACGACATGTTGATGCTGAACAGGTTGACGTTGTCGGCAGCGAAACCACCACCGGCACTGAGAGCGTTGGCCCAGCCGAGTTCACGCAGCACCTGCAGCAGACTGCCCTCGCCTTCATGGCCGAGCACATTGGCGAGATAGTCCACCGGCCGCTCGCGATAGCGCATGCGCATGTCGGGGATGGGGAATTCAAAGCTGAGTGAGCGCGAATCGCGTACCGGCTCGATGTTGACCTGCAGCGGCAGTGTGCCCGGGATGAACAGCGGCTCGCTGGTTACCGGCTTGGCGCGGTGGCGGTTTTCCACGGCGTTGAAGTAACTGCGCGCCCACGCTTCCAGCTGATCAAGATCTTCCTTGCCAAAGATGGCCACCGACATCAGGTTGGCCGAGTAGTAACGGTCGTAGTGCGCCAGCAGGGCATCACGCAGCGTGTTGCTGCCATGGTCCTGCAGCGTTTCCAGACTGCCAACAGAGAAGCCTGCCATCGGATGCTGTGGATTGACGATGGCTTTCAATATCGCCTGACTGCGGCGGCCGTCATCCTGCAGGCCGCTCTGGTATTCGGAATTCACTGCATTGCGTTCGCGGTTGACATAGTCGGCGGTGAACAGCGGCGTAGTGAAGAACTGCGAGAAACGATCGAGCGCAGGGGCCAGCCAGCCGGCATCGATTTCAAAATAGAAGTTGGTGTTTTCGTAGGCGGTGTAGGCGTTGTGGGTGCCACCGTGTGAATCGATGAACTCCTGATACTCGCCGGAATCCGGATATTTCGCCGTGCCAAGAAATAGCATGTGTTCAAGGAAGTGGGCGAGCCCGTTGAACTCTGCAGGATCACTGTTGGAACCGGCGGCGACGTTGACCGCTGCGGCCGCACGTACCGTTTTAGGATCCGATACCAGCAGCACCTGCATGCCGTTATCGAGCACCAGCGCGCGGTACTCGCGCTCGTCGTTGGGGCTTTTGTCGACAGTGACGGCACGACGTTGAATGTCAGCGTTGCTGGCGAAAACAGCCAGTATGGCGAACAACAGGACGGCCACCAGCGGGCCACGAGTGCGGATTGGCGGGTTGGAATCAGGCAGCATGGAGGTGCAACAGCCGAAGGGAAGAAGCTCGGCACCTTAGCAAAGGACGGGGCGGCGGGTATAGCGCCGGGCTGTCAAAAAAGCCGTAGTGGCGGCTCGTCGAGTGCAGCAAGTTGTTCACGCAGACCCAGCACTTGTTCCGACCAGTAACGCGCGGTGTTGAACCAGGGAAAGGCGCGCGGAAAGGCAGGGTCATCCCAGCGGCGTGCCAGCCAGGCGCTGTAGTGCAGCAGGCGCAGCGTGCGCAGCGCTTCCACCAATTGCAGTTCAACCGGATTGAAGTCATGAAACATCTGGTAGCCGTCGATCAGCTCGGTCAACTGTGCCTGTCGCTGCTCGCGCTCGCCGCTAAGCAGCATCCACAGGTCCTGCATCGCAGGCCCGGTGAGGCAGTCGTCGAAATCCACCAGCAGTGGACCATCGCGCCACAGTATGTTGCCGGCGTGACAATCGCCGTGCAGTCGCAACTGGGGCACGTGGTCACACTGACGCCACACCTGGTTGATGCGTGCCAGCAGGTCACGCGTCAAGGTTTCGTACGCCGGGCGCAGCTCAGCCGGAATGAAATCATGCTCCAGCAGGAAGTTACGGCTGGCCTCGCCGTGGCCGGCCAGCGTCAGCCGGGGACGGTGTCGGAAACGACTACGGGCACCGATGCTGTGCAGCTGGCCAAGCGTGCGGCCCACCGACTGCAGTGTGTCGAAATCGAGATCGGGCAGACGGCCGCCCTTGCGCGGAAACACGGCGAACATAAATGGATCGAAGTTGTGCAGGGTGCTGGCATTGGTCACCAGCGGTGGCACCACCGGTAATTCCGCATCAGCCAATTCCTGCAGGAAGCTGTGCTCTTCGAGAATCTGTTCGCGGGTCCAGCGCCCTGGCCGGTAGAACTTCACCACGACTGGATCGGCTTCTTCGATGCCCACCTGGTAGACGCGGTTCTCATAACTGTTGAGCGCAAGCTGGCGACCGTCGCACGGCAGGCCGGTGCTTTCGACAGCGGCAAGCACTGCATCGGGACTGAGGTTGCTGAAGGGATGCACGGTCAGGCCCAAGCCCGCGCCTCAATGAATATCCTCGCTTTGAAGTACCTGCCGACCAGCGGCACCCACGCCAGCCAGTGCAGACACTTCAGCACGTTGTAATGCGGCAGCAGTTGCAGCGTGTTGTTGTGGAAACCTGCCGCTTCCAGCAAGGCAAGATTGTGCGCGGGCGTGCGCACAGCGATGTGTTCGGGAAATTGCTTGAGGATCAGGTTGTGGGCCTTGAGCACTTCCACCACGAATTCGCGATTGGGGGTGTGCAGGTAGAAGCGGCCACCGGGCTTGAGGCTGCCGCGGATGCTGGCCAGTATCTGCAGCCACTCGTCGTCGTAGACATGCTCGGAAAAGTCGAGCGCGAAGGCGGCATCGAACTCGCCCTGGTGTTGCTGGCAGAACAGCTTGATGTCGGCGCAGCGGAAGTCGGCATTGGCAAGGCCGAGCTGCTGTTGTCTTGCTACTGCGGTGTCGATGAACGCCTGCGAAAAATCCACGCCGATATAACTGTGCGCACGCGGTGCCAGATACCCCATCAACAGGCCGCTGCCGCAGCCGAAATCCACCACCTTGTCGTCCTTGCCCACCTTGCACAACGACAGCAAGCGTTCGATACGGGCGAGCAGCTGGGTACTGTTGAAAGTGTCCACATAAGCGGAACCATACAGTGCCTGTAGTTCTTCCGGAGTTTTGCGGGGAGCGGTTGGCATCAATGCTTTTGGGGGGTAGGCCGTGGGTGGGGCAGCCACAGCAGGAATCAGTCCGGAATTTTCACACAATTTTCCCGATTTACGCCGTTTTTGTACGTATAAGGCGGCTGGATTTACCGCCGCACGTGATAAACTGACCCATCAGTCATAATTTACGTTTTAGTTTCTGGATGCCCTCATGCTTGCCCTGCGTCGTAGTACCTGTGGTCTTACCCGTGATCGAGTTGTGGAACTGGTTGGTTTGGCGCTCTGCCTGTCGTTGTGCTCCCTGCCCGCCCTCTCACAGGAAGGTTCGCCCCCCCTCGCGAGCGAAGCGAGTCTGACGGTCAACACCGGCAAGGCCGAAACCAGCCAGTTCAAGCGCTACCTCACCATCAACGGCACCGTGAATGCCTGGCAGGATGTGGTGATTGCACCGGAAGTCGGCGGCTACCGGGTAGAAGACGTGTTGGTTGATGTCGGTGATGTGGTCAAGGCCGGTCAGCCGCTGGTGAAACTCTCCACCGCCATCCTCGCCACCGATCTTGCTGCGCGCGACGCGGCGCTGAAACAGCGTGAAGCCGAGGCAACAAACGCCGAGCTGGCGCTGCAGCGTGCCAAAACCATTGCCGAAAAGGATTTGCTGTCCACTGCCGATCTCGATCGCCTCAACAGCGAAGCACTCGGTGCCCGCGCACGTCTCGACGCCGCCAAGGCCGATCTTGATGCTGCCCGTGTACGCATGCAGTTCGCCACAGTCAAAGCCCCCGACGACGGCATCATCACCACGCGCACGGTGACTGTCGGCCAACTGGCCCAGGCAGGCGGCGAAATGCTGCGGCTGTTGCGCCAGAGCCGTGTTGAATGGCGCGGCGAGGTACCGGAAACGAGTCTGCCCTCGCTGCAGGTTGGGCAGACTGTATTGATCACCAGTGTCGATGGCAGCGAACACAGCGGCACCATCCGTGTGGTGTCACCCACCGTGAACGCCAACACCCACAACGGTCTGGTTTATGTCGACATCCCCGGCAGTCCGGCACTGCGCCCGGGCATGTTTGCGCGCGGCCGCATCGAGTACACCGAAAGTGAAGCCTTGCTGGTACCGCTGGCGAGCCTTGTCAGCAGTGACGGCTACAACTACGTGTTCATTGTCGAAGCTGATCACACTGTACGTCGCCAGTTGATCCAGACGGGAGTGCTGCAGGGCAACAACATCGAAGTGCTTGACGGCCTCAAGTCCGGGGAGAACATCGTCATCAATGGCGCTGGTTTCCTGAAGGACGGCGATCTCGTCAATGTGGTCACTACCTCGGCCGGAGCACGCTGACATGAACTTTGTTACCTGGTCCATCCGCAACCCGGTTCCCGTCATCATGCTGTTCATCGCGCTGACGGTCGCCGGTATCATCAGCTTTCCGCGTCTGGGCGTGCTCGATCGTCCGGACATCGAATTTCCTGCAGTGGTCGTTACCGTCACCTATCCGGGTGTGGCGCCGTCGCAGATGGAATCGGAAGTCACCCGCAAAGTAGAAGATTCGGTCGCCACTCTGGCCAGCATTGAAGAACTGCGTTCCACCGTGAACGAAGGTGCCTCCACCACCATCATCCAGTTCGCATTCGGCGTCGACATGCAGGACAAAATGGACGAAGTACGCGACGCGCTCACCCGCATCCGTTCCGACCTGCCGCAAGACGCCAATGAACCTATTGTCTCCCGCACTACGACTGCTGGCTTGCCGGTGGTCACCTGGAGTGTGGCGTCCGACAAAATGACCGATACCGAGCTTTCATGGTTTGTCGATCTGACGCTGGCGCGCGAACTCACTGCAGTGCCCGGGGTTGGTCGTTTCACGCGCGTGGGCGGCGTGAACCGCGAGATACGCGTCGATCTGTATCCCGATCGTATCGCCGCCATGCACACCACTGCCGCCGACGTCTCGCGCCAGCTGCGCCGCATTCAAGCGGAGTATCCGGGCGGTGAAGCGCGCCTTGGTGGCCAGGAACAAACCGTTCGCACCACCGGCCTCATCAAGAGCGTACAGGAATTGAAGGAACTGCCGATCCTGCTGCCGGACGGTCGCAGTGTCCGCCTTGAATCACTGGCCGATGTCAGTGACCGCCCCAGCGAACAACGCGCGATGGCGCTGCTGAACGGCAAACCGGTAGTCGGCTTTGAAATCGTGCGTGCATGGGGCGCCAGTGCGCTTGACGTCGCCAAGGATGCTCGTGACGTTGTTGAGCGCCTGAAAACCGAATACCCCGATGTCACCTTCAGTGAAGCCAGCTCCACTGTCGAGTACATCCAGACTTCCTACGACGCGTCGATGGAAATGCTGATCGAAGGCGCCATTCTCGCTGTGATTGTCGTGTGGGTGTTCCTGCGCGACTGGCGGGCAACGCTGATTTCCGCTGCAGCACTGCCGCTGTCCATCATTCCGACCTTCTGGCTGATCTACGCTTTTGGCTTCACGCTCAATATCCTGACGCTGGTGGCGCTGACACTCGTGGTGGGGATCCTGGTGGACGATGCCATCGTGGAGGTGGAGAACATCGTGCGACATTTGCGCATGGGCAAGAGCCCGCGTGAAGCCGCCATGGATGCCGCCATCGAAATCGGTCTGGCCGTTGTTGCCACCACGCTCACCATCTGCGCAGTGTTCATCCCGGTGGCCTTCATGGGCAGCATCGCCGGTGAATTCTTTCGCCCGTTCGGATTCACCGTGGCGATCGCCGTACTCTTCTCGTTGCTGGTTGCGCGCATGCTGACACCAATGATGGCTGCCTACTTCCTCAAGCCACATCACGACGAGGAGAAAGAAAGCAATTGGATCAACTGGTACATCGAAAAAGTACGTTGGTGCCTGCAGCATCGCGGCAAAGTGGTGCTGGTCTCCAGTGTCGTGATGGTGCTGATGCTCTCGCTGTTCCGGTTCCTGCCTACCGGGTTCGCGCCTGCCGGCGACAACGGTTTCACCCAGCTGTCGGTGGAACTGCCTCCCGGCGCTACCATCGAAGAAACCCTGCGCGCCAGTGAAGAAGCGCGCAGCATCATTGCCACCATGCCGGAAGTGAAGAGTGTTTACACTGCCATCGGCAACGGCGGCAGCGGCGATGGTTTTGGTGGCGGCGGTTCGGCCGCGGCCGTACGCAGCGGAACCTTGACCATACAACTGAACAATCCTGATGGCATCAATGGTCTGCAGCAGGAATTCGAACGCAAGGCGACTGACGCTTTGCGCGGCATCGCCGGTGCACGTCTGCAATTCAACGGCGCCGGTGGCGACCGCTTCCAGCTGACGCTGGTAGGTGACAGTCCGGAACTGCTGAATGCCGCAGCCGCCAATGTCGAGCGCGAACTGCGCACGGTTGAAGGCCTGGGTGCCATCAATAGCAGTGCCGCGCTGCAGAAACCGGAAATTGTCATTCATCCTGATCCAGAACGTGCAGCGGCGCTCGGCGTCACCACCGAAGCCATCAGCCAGGTAACGCGTATCGCTACCTCGGGTGATGTCAGCACCAGTCTGGCCAAGTTCAACCTCGACAACCGCCAGATCCCGATCCGTGTACGGCTGAACGACAACGCCCGTACCGACATTGACCGCATCAGCCAGCTCACCGTGCTCGGCACCAGCGGTCCAGTGCCGCTGATCAACGTGGCCGATATCAGCCTAGGTGCCGGCCCGGCCGAAATTGCCCGCGTCAATCGCAGCCGCAACATCACTCTGAGCGCCAACCTCAACGGCCTGCCGCTGGGTGATGTGCTGGAGCGGGTGGAAACTTCTGCGGCCGTGCGCAATCTGCCGGAAGGCGTCAGTTCACTGCGTACCGGTGATGCCAAGTTCATCTCCGATGTGTTCGGCCGTTTCGCCACTGCCATGATCATAGGGATCTTTTCTATCTATGCCGTGTTGGTGATCCTGTTCGCCAAGTTCGTGCAACCGCTGACGATCCTGTCAGCATTGCCGCCCTCGGCAGCCGGCGCTGTGGTGTCGTTGCTGATCGGTGGTTACGGGCTGGCGATCAATTCGCTGATCGGCATGTTGATGCTGATGGGCATCGTGACCAAGAACTCCATCCTGCTGGTCGAGTACGCCATCATGGCGCAACGTGACCACGGCATGTCACGCCTCGACGCCGTGCTCGACTCCTGCTCCAAGCGCGCACGTCCTATCGTGATGACCTCGATTGCCATGAGCGCTGGCATGCTGCCGGTGGCGATGGGTTGGGCCGGTGATCCGAGTTTCCGCGCGCCGATCGGAGTCGCAGTGATGGGTGGCCTGATCGTCTCTACCGTGGTGAGCCTGTTCATCGTACCGGTGATTTACACAATCATGGACGACATGCAGTTCAGCGTCGGCGCCCGTGTGGGCAAACTGATGGGACACAAACCAGCGGCACCTGAAGTACCGGTGGCACCGCAACACTCCTGAACGTCCATGCTGTAAAAAAGCGGCCCTGAGGCCGCTTTTTTTGCATGAGGCGCTGGCAACGGCAGCGTAAAGACGTGCTACTGCTTTTTGAACGCCTGCAGCGCACGCTCGCGGCCAAAGGCCAACTCCAGCATCGGCGGCGGATAGCCGGCAGGCCGCAATAGACCCGGATCGTGGATGGCGTCATTGTCGAGTGTCGCCAGCTCAGGCAGGTACCGCCGAAGGAACACGCCTTCAGCATCAAAGCGGTGCGACTGGGTTACCGGATTGAAGATACGGAAATATGGCGC
>Ga0255096_1001293_pt1 | contig 10407 bp, 9 predicted proteins | sample Colum_Atlam_RepA_2_FD_188563 | JGI IMG/M metagenome (GOLD analysis project Ga0255096, IMG submission 188563) | Freshwater microbial communities from Columbia River, Oregon, United States - Colum_Atlam_RepA_8d | ecosystem: Environmental > Aquatic > Freshwater > River | place: USA: Oregon...
CGGTTCTACGCTCAAGTACCGTAAGACTTCAGCGAAACGCTAACGCTCTTTCCGCAGTCTACGAGTAGCGCGGCGCCGAGCGGGACCGCAAAGTAGTAGGGGCTAACGGCGTTGCCGTTAGCTCACACAACTTCAAAGGACCTACACATGAAGCGCACGCAGATGTTGGCGTCGTTGGTGCTAGCTGGCTTTGTGGCCGCTGGCGCGACGACGGCTTGGAGCTTCTCGTCAGCACCTACTTGGGACACCACCAAGCAAGACGAGAAGAAGCCCGAGCCTAAGGCCGAGCAGAAGAAGGAAGAGAAGATCGTCCTGCCGAAGGTGGCGGATGGAGCCAAGGCCGAGCTCGGCAAGTTGGCACCGGACTTCACTCTCAAGGATCTCGACGGCAAGGAGATGACCTTGTCGCAGCACTTGGGCAAGTACGTGGTGCTCGAGTGGTTCAGCCCCGGTTGCCCGGCCTGCAAGCAGGCGTACGGCGAAGGTGGTGCTTTGCGTGAACTGCCCGAACGCCTCAAGAAGGATGGCGTCGTGTGGATCGCGATGAACTCCGATGGCCCGCAGCAATCCGGTGCGGATCCCAAGAAGAACAAGGAGTTCGCCGATGCGAACGGTATGAAGTCGCCGATCCTGTTCGACCCCACGGGCGCTGCAGGCAAAGCGTACGGAGCGAAGACGACTCCGCATTGCTTCGTCATCGACGACAAGGGCGTGCTGATCTACGCCGGCGCTTTGGACAATGCCCCGTACGGCAAGGTCGAAGGCGAGAAGAAGATTGAGTACGTCGCTGACGCCATCGCCCAAGCGAAGGCCGGCAAGAAGGTCGCCGTCACGGAGACCAAGTCCTATGGTTGAAGGGTCAAGTACGCCAAGTAGCCGGTCGGCTGCTTACAACCCTGCGAGGCGCGCGCGATGCTGTAGAGCTCGCACGCGCCTCGCAGCTTTGAAGGACGCAAGTTGTTGACATGATCGCTCGGGCACGAAGGGGCAAGCGTGGTTGCCGACCCGCCGCTAGATCGACGAGTAGGTTTCTAGCGCGTGTAACTGTGCGAATGGCGGTCTCAAGGAGACAACGCCGCGCATGTCGCCATGCACCAACTCGAGCCCCCAAGCCACATGCGTTCCCAAATCTCCTCCAGTTCTGCACAGCTGCCCACAAGCAACCGATTCCGCGCTACGCGCTTTTTCCGACTGTGCAGCGTGCTCGTCCTCGCACTCTGCACCACACGCGCAGAAGCGAGGCAGCTCGCTGGCGCCAGCGATCCGACCTTCAACCCCGCGGACAATGGAGCCTCTGGCGATAACTCAGGCCTGAATGACACGGTCTACGCAGTTGCCTTACAACCTGATGGCAAGCTGCTGGTCGGCGGCACATTCCAGAGCGTCAACGGCACTTCACGGAGTCGTATCGCGCGCTTGAATGCGGATGGAAGCCTCGATCTGACTTTCAACCCAGGCCTTGGATTCGGCGGTACGACCACCACATTTGGTGTCGTCTCCCTCGCAGTTCAACCCGATGGAAAGGTAGTTGTTGGAGGCTCGAACATTGCCACCTACGACGGAGTCGCCGCAAGCAACCTACTGCGACTCAATGCTGACGGTACGCGCGACGCTAGCTTCGCAGCTAGCTCCACTCCCAATGGACCTGTGACAGAAATCAGTGTCCAAGCGGATGGCAAACTGCTTGTCGCTGGCGGGTTCACCTTGGTTGGTGCGACCGGCCGGAACCGTATCGCTAGGCTCCTTTCCGATGGAACCATCGATGGGAGCTTCATCTACGGCACGGGAGCCAACAACACCATCTCGGCACTGACACTCCAGCCCGATGGGAAGATCCTGTTGGGAGGGACATTCACGAGCTTCGATGGTTCGATTGTCAACCGTATCGTCCGGTTGAATGCGAACGGCGGCATCGACACCGGTTTCCTAGCCGGAACAGGCCTTGGTGCAAATAGTGGCGTGGAATCGCTAGCTGTGCAGGCGGATGGTCGGGTTCTAGCTAGTGGTGCCTTCACTACATGGAATGGAGTCGCGCGCAGCAGGCTCGCTAGGCTCAACGCGGATGGAACCTTAGACGGTGCTTACAACCCAGGAGCTAGCGAAGCAGCCATCAGCATGGTGGTGCAACCGGATGCCAAGTTGATCGCTGTAGGTCGCTTCACGTCCATCGCGGGAGTGACTCAATCACGCATCGCACGACTGCATGTAGACGGCAGTCTCGACACGAGCTTTAGTGTGGGCTTAGGTGCCTCAGGATTGGTGCATGCCGCGACGCTGCAAGGCGACGGCAAGCTGATCATCGGCGGTGACCACGCGACCTATCGCGGCAACGCACCTGCTTTCCTCACACGCATTGAGTCGAATGGCGCTACAGACACGACTTTCGGACTGCCCGCGGGAGCCAACGGCACTGTGCAGGCCATCGCGCTGCAGCCGGACGGCAAGGCGCTCATCGGTGGATCCTTCACAAGTTACGGCGGCCAACCATGCACGCGCATTGCCCGCATCATGCCTGACGGAACCGTGGATGCCTCCTTTCAGACAGGAGCGGGCGCCTATGGTGGAGTCATTGCGCCTATCGTCTCAGCCTTAGCGGTTCAGGCGGACGGCAAAGCCGTCGTTGGTGGTGATTTCAACCGATTCAATGGCGTCGTAGCGAATCGACTTGCGCGCCTGAACTCCGATGGAAGTGTGGATACGGCTTTCGCCACGGCCATCGGCACGGCCGTGGGTTCACTCATCTCCTGCATCGTCATCCAGCCGGACGGAAAGTTGCTGGTGGGAGGTAACTTCCCCTCCTTCAATGGATTCTCTATCGGGCGGATTGTGCGCCTGAATCCTGATGGCAGTCGTGATCTTAGCTTTGTACCAGGTACCGCGGCGAATGCTGCGGTTCGTTGTGTCGCACTGCAGGCTGATGGGAAGATCCTGATCGGTGGTGAGTTCACAACCTTCAGCGGGGTGCCTGCACCACGCATCGCGCGCCTGAACGCCGATGGCACCTTAGATACTTCGTTCGTGTCGGGCGTGGGCCCGGCGGGTGGATTGCCTACAACTTTTGTATCAGCTATCGCAGTACAGCCAGACGGAAAGCTAGTGCTGGGTGGCCAATTCACAACATACAACGGGACGATCAGCAATCACATCGCGCAACTGAATACAGACGGCAGCTTGAGCATGAGCTTCGGCGTTGCATCCTTCTCCATCAATAATGCGGTCTTATGCTTGGCGCTACAGCCGGATGGAAAGATCGTGGCGGGCGGACTCTTCAACAGTGTGCAAGCCAATAACCGACCCTTCCTAGCGCGCTTCACTACCAACGGAACTCTCGATGCCAGTTTCGGATCAGACACCGGCCTGAACAACGAGGTCCGCTGCATGCAACTGCAACCAGACGGAAAAGCGCTGATCGGTGGCACCTTCCTCAGCTTTAGCGGGACAACGCGCAGTCGACTCGCGCGAGTGTATTGCAACGCAGGCCAAGAGTTCAGTATGGGTTCTTTCTGTGTGGGGGATGGCAGTGGCAGTGTTTGTCCTTGCGGTAATGCTGGCAGCGCGGATGCAGGTTGTGCCAACTCGATCAACCCGAGTGGTGCAAGCCTCGTAGGGAGCGGCATCCCCTCGTTGAGCGCAGATACTCTGCTTCTTACCGCGTCAGGAATGCCGAACAGCGCAGGATTGTACTTCCAGAGCAGCTTCCCAGCGGCATCTGGAGCTGGTGTACCCTTTGGCGATGGCCTGCTGTGCTTGGCGAGTCCTATCACGCGGCTAGGAGCCAAGATGAATGTTGCGGGGAGTTCGTCATACCCTGCGAGTAGTGACTTGAGTGTCTCCCTCCGCGGAGGAATCACCAGCCCTGGCACCGTGCGCTATCAGGTTTGGTACCGAAACGCCGCTAGTTACTGCTCGGATAGCACATTTAACCTAACGAACGGACTCAGGGTGCTATGGACACCGTGAATTGGAGCGCACCTAGAAGCCAAAGCACCAAACAAAACACAAGACCATACTTCTAGCGATCACACGCTCAAGTGTGTGCCCAGCACTAGAAGCAAATGGACGACCCGTGCGAGGTGGAAAGTTCCTCGCGCGGGTCTACTTCTTCCGCCGGTTAGCGCAGGAGCTTGGCGAGCTCGTTCGAATCATCACGAATGGTAACCTTCAGTTTTTCATCCTCAAGAACCGCACGCGCGGCGCTAGGTGTCAAGATGAGCGTGCAGCGCCGTGCGAAGTCGTCAGCGGTCAAGGTGCTGAGTGAGCCGTCCCACGGATCGACGATGGTGACCGAGCGCAGAGCCAGGGCGTTCGGCGCGTAGACATGAGCGCGTTCGACCACCGCGCGGCCTGTATCCATGACACGCCCAACACCGCCACCGAGAATGCCGCTGATGTTGTCGCACACGCTGCGCTGCTGCTCCGTTACCTGAAAAGCCATGCGCGGCTCTTCGATTTCAGTGAGGGCGTAGCTCGCACCGATCACGACGCAGGCGTGCAACGTGCCGTCAAAGTTGAGGCCTACGATCGCCGGCTGTCCGCCGGCGAGGTCAACGATCAGGCGATCGCTGCGCTGATCAAGCAGGCCGAAGCTTGCGGTGTAGAGATCGCGCTGCACCATGGTCTCCAAGTCAGGATGCAGACCACGCATGATCACCATGGCGCGCGCAGGCTCATCACGCTCAGCCGACTTGAAGTACGCGACAACCTTCTCTTGGGTCATGGCCCCGCCGATACGGCGGAACTTGTTGACCATGTCAAGACACGCAGCCCAACACCAGTTTGCCTCACGCTGGACTGCAATATGCTGTGGGAAATCGCGCAGGACCAGTTGGTACTCGCGATCACCGGTCTTGGTCATGTCAACCACCTTAGCGACAGGAACCGGAGCCGCTTGCGGGTGCTGTGTGGGCCCAAGATCCATGCGGACTTGAGGTCCCGACACAGCCAGGTGATGTACTTGATTCTCGCGCGTAGTGTTGCAGGCGACGAGTACCAGGGGGAGCAAGATGTGTGTGATCTTCATGTGTGTGTCTCCTTGAGTGTGAATGGTTGAGGTGAGGTGATCAGGCCAAGCGCTCGGCGATGCTCTCGCCAAGCGAGTACGAAGCACCAAAGCCCGCGCCGGCAAAGGCGAGGATGGCGAGGTGCAAGACCAAGAAAGACAGGATGGTGAGGCCTAACCACAGCTTCTCGGCGGCGATCAGATCAAGCAGGTCGTCTTCAGCCGCGGTCAAGCAGTACTGAATAGGATCGCAAGCATGTTTCTGCTCGATGCTGTGGAGTTCCTTCTGGCCTGCGGGGCTGAAGCACATAGGCACCAACACCGTCCCACGCAACACGACTGTCTCTTCCTCGCCAGGCAGCGGCGTTACCCGTGTGAGCTCGACGAAGTCCTTCAAGTGGTCGGGTGTGGTCTTATCCAGCTCGTACAGCTCGACCCAACCGCTGCTAGGTTGCCAGTGATAGACCGTATGGTGCCGCAGAAGCTGCAGACCGCACACCAGCAACACCACGCCGGCATAGAAGCCCAGAGTGCGGTGCTGCAAGCTAATCTCACCTTGGCGTTGACGCGCGATGGGTGTCGCTTTCAGTCGAGCCCAGTTGAAGCAGGCCAGTCCGATTGCTGTACCTAGTACTGTGACGAACTCTCGCCATTGCGGCGGGTACCACAGCGCCGTGCCGGCAAGTTCTTGCAGGAACTTCTGCGCGAAGTACACACCGATCGCAAACAACACGCCCGGCAGAAACTTGCGACGCAACTGAGTGAGCTTGGGGTTCCCCCACCACGACGTAGCGCGTTCCATGACTCACTCCTTGGGTAGGTGGAGCACCGGACGGCGCTCGTTGGTGGGGTGGAAGGTCAGGACATGGAACTGTCCAGCGTGCTTGACGAGCATGCGTTGCTCGTAGCTGATCAGATCTACATCCGCAGGGGTCTCGCTGGTGACCGCATGGTCACGCAGCCAACGCTCAAGAGCCTCGGGGCGATCGCGCAGGGCTTCGCCTTCCTTGAGCCATTGCGCGCGGGTCACGAAGTACACCGGCAGGCGCAGGTCCTGAACGGTAGGCCCAGCGCCCGCTAGGCGCGCCTCGGCATGGACCTTTACCCGCCGAGCTCCGTAGCTTTGCTGGGCACAGCCAGCCACAAGTAACAATCCAACCACCGCCAAGGCGGTCCATACTTGATTGCAAGGGGTCTTCATCATGTGCCTCCAGCGACACAAAGGCCCCATCCGAGGATTCCTCAGCGGAATTCCTGAAAAACTCAGCTCAGCAGTCGAAGCGCGACAGGAATGGCGCTGTCGAGTCCCTTGTAGGTCCGAATCACGGGAGGCATCGCGTCCAAGGCCACAGCTAAGGTATGGCGTTCGCCCGTGCTCAGACTGCTAAAGGGATAGTGATAGGTGCGGATCAAGAACAATGCCGCGTCACGACTGCGCAGCGGCACACTGACTTGGCGCTCTACACGCAGCCATGCTTCGCGAGTGTCGGCTGTAAAGGGAACACGACAGCCTTGATCTGGATGATGATCCAGATGTGTATCGGCGCTGATTGTCCAGACAAAGCGCACCTGAGGACCACGATCGAGCATGGCTGCCGTCATGGCACGAGCCAGCTTGAGATCCGCAAAGTCAGGCACCGGCGCGTGGATGGCGGCAAAACTGGCACCACGCAAGCGTTCCGGACGCCAGCCGCTGGGAAAGCACACCCACAACGCGGCTGCGCGGCCTAGACCTTCGCCGCGTTGGAACAAGACAAGGTCTTCCTGCACTTGCGAGGCGTAGGTCCACCACTGCTCGGACCACGAGGCTGTGCTGGAGGGATGCCGCACGGCGAGACCTTCGTGGTCCATGGTGCGACCTAGCCAATCCAACGCCTTGGCTTGCAGCTGGGGCTGCGACTCGTCGCACCAATGACGAGCCAGGGGCACCTGCTGCTTGGCCGTCAAGTATACCGGACGAGCGCCATCGAGCTGAAAGCAGCGTGTGTCCGCCACGCCATTGCCGAAATCATGCCCCAACGGCTGCAAGCCTGCGACCATGCGCAAGGGCTCTGGCCTTACCGGGAAGTACTTCGCTCCGATTGAACTGTGCAGACGACTCACTCGCGGTTCCTCGACACTCCGTGCTCTAGCGGAGCTTCGCGCAGGCCTTCAGGTGCTTGCGCCAACGGCACAAAGGCCTCGGCCACGCGTTCCCGCAAGCGCAGCGCCAGCTCGCGTCGATCAGTGCCGCGCATGCTGCCGTCTCCAAAGCGCACCGTCGCCTCGACCATGCGCAGCGACAACAAGCGCAGCAGCTGCGCCGCAAAGCCTGTCCGCACCCAGCAAACAGCCCATGCAGCGGGAATCGCAGGATCATGCGTGTCATAGCGCAGCGTGCACCATGCGACCGCATGACCGCCCGCAGCCGCAGGCTCCAAGAGCGATGGCTTGAACTCGCGGACCGCCTCGCCTTGACTGTTGCCTCCTTCAGGGAAGACCAGCACGGTATCGCCTTGCGCCAAGGCCGAAGCGATGGCGGCATTCACCTGCGGGATCTCGCGGCGTCGCTCGCGCCGGATGAAGATCGTGCCAAGACGCGCGGCCATGAAGCCAATCACAGGCCAACGCGCCACCTCGGCCATCGACACAAAGCGCCCACCGGTAGTCGCAGCCATGACCCAGATGTCGACGAAGGACAAGTGGTTCGCCACGAGGAAGGTACCGTGCCTAGGCGGAACACCGTGTACAACCAATTTGACAGAGCAAAGTGCGCACAAGCCCCGTCCCCACGTGCGAAAGATCTTGGTGCGCCACAGGTTGCGGCTGCGCGTAGACCAGCCAGCCAGCAGCTGGCCGGTGACCCAAACGGCGAACAAGCCCGCCGTCCACGCGCCTGACGCGCCAGCCCGCAGCACGATGCGGTCCCAACGCCGGGGCAAGTGCGGTGCTTCAGGATTGCTCATGCCGCAGCCAGTCTCCAGCTCATGTTCGATTGGTGCAAGCAAGCAAACCGGCACACGAGGAGAGTGGAGTGTCGGCGCCCGCCACTTGCTATGCTCGCCCCCATGAAGATCAAGCTCGCCCTCGCCGCGCTCGCCGTGGCTGCTGTGTCCTTCGTGTCCGTTCAGGCCTTCGACGAGAAGCCCGCGCAAGACAAGGCTCCCGCCAAGGAAGTCGCCAAGGTGTCGGAAGCCGATGCCGCCGCGATCCGCACGCAGAAGCCGACCTACCCGCTCGACACCTGCCTCGTTTCGGGCGAGAAGCTCGGCTCGATGGGCAAGCCGCTCGACATGGTGGTCGAAGGCAAGCTGATGCGCATCTGCTGCAAGAGCTGCGCACGCGCCATCGAGAAGGACAAGGTCGGCATGGTGAAGAAGGTGGACGACGCAGTGGTCGCGGCTCAAAAGGCCAGCTACCCGCTCGACACCTGTGCGTTGTCCGGTGAGAAGCTCGGCGACAAGGCGAAGGACGCCGTTGTCGGTACGCGCTTGGTGCGCGTGTGCTGTGGTCGCTGCGCCGAGAAGGTGCAAGCTGATCCGAAGGCCGCGATGGACAAGATCAATGCGGCCTACATCGAGGCTCAGAAGAAGACCTACAAGGCCAAGTGCCCGGTGTCCGGCGAAGCGATTGGCGAAGGCGCGAAGGATGTGCTCTACGGCACGACTCTCGTGCGCTTGTGCTGCAAGAGCTGCGAAAAGGGCTTCAACGCTGATCCCGAAGCCATGGTGAAGAAGGTTCAGGCCGAGAACGCGGCCAAGTGAACGCAACCTAGCAACTTAGGTATGTCAACGCGCGGGTGGTGATCTCACGATCGCCGCCCGCGCGTCATTTGGTACTGACGGGTGAGTGACTACTTAGCCTGTCTGACTTGCTTGACAGCCTTCGTCTTGGCCTTGGCGGGCTTGGCCTTCGTCAGGCAGCGCTCGATCTGAGCTTCGTGTACCAAGTCATGCGCCGCCGCAAGGTGGACCAACGTGGACAACGACTCTTCACCGCGCTCGGTGTGCAGCCCGACGCGCGACCAGGCCTCTTGGGGCAGCGCTTCTAGCAGCGCGACATGCAGCGCACGCAGTGACTTCCACGCGGCCAGCAGCTCCTCTACCGAGGTGGTGGCGTGCGGCAGCTTGGCCGCGAAGGCGTTCTCATCCCAACCAATGATCGCTGGGCGGTCCATCGCGATGATGAAGCGAATGCGCGCACCGAACATCACCTCGGCGTCGCACAGGTGCGCCACCACCGTTTGCGCAGACCATTGCTCGGCGCTGGGCGCACGCTGCAACTTCTTCTTCGACGCGCCCTTGATCAGCTTCTTCACGCGCTTGGGGGCTTTCGCGAGGCAAGCGAGCGGTTCCCGATCCGCCAAGGCAGCGCGATAGCGCTCGGGTAACACAGGTGCGGGCAAGGTGATTTGGGGACGCTTCATGTCCCCTAGCCTACTCCGGTGCTCCAAACGCGCAACTTGGGCGCAAGTCGCATGTTAAGAACGCTGGACGGGCACGCCGGCCCAGCGCAGTCCGGCGGCTAGTCGTTCGCCCTTCAACACCACACCGTGCGGCGCCACCTGCGCGCCGGCGCCAATGTCAGCACCATAGAACAGCACGGCATGATGGCCAACCGTTGCACCCTTGCGGATGCGCACATGGTCAATCTTCAGCACGCGATCCTCGAAAGTGTGCGCTTGGAAGTTGCCGACCACCGTGCTGTCGTCTTCAAAGGTCAGCATGTCGGGATCGACGACTTGCGCGAAACCGCCGCCCAACAAGACGCGCTTGCCGATGCGCATGCCAAAGCCGCGCAACACCGCATTCAACAGCAAGGTGCCTTCAAGCTCGGCCAAGAAGCCGCGTGCCACCATACCCCAAGCGACATACAGGAAGTCCCAGCGGCTGCACCAACACGACCACAGCGGGTGCTTGCCAGGTTGCACGCGCCCCAGCAACGACCACTTGAGCACGAGCATGAAGGCCACGGCCAACACGCCTGTAGCCAGTGTGGCTCCCATGACGGTGTACCACTCGTGACCAGCGAGCGCGGTCCACACCATTGCCAACGCAGCCACAGGCAAAGGCAGTGAGAAGCGCAACAGTTCCCAGAACCAACGCGACACACGCCGCGGGACACTAGGAGTATGTGTCAGGGCACGATCCATCTCCGGCTCATAGCGCCGCGCCATCAAGAACGGCGGATGACCGAACCACACACCAGGCTCTGTGATCGAACGCGTGTCGGCCACTGTGCTGACACCGATGAGCACATCCGGGGGTAGCTGTGCGCCAGCAGGAATCGTGGCGTGATTGCCGACGAAGGAGCGGTCGCCAATGCGTGTCGGTTCGACGGAGGCAACACCAGAACGCAGTCGTGCACCAGCTAGATAGATGCCATCGGCAAGGAAGCTGTCCGCACCGATCTCAACCATGCCTGGCACG
>Ga0255096_1001294_pt1 | contig 10405 bp, 7 predicted proteins | sample Colum_Atlam_RepA_2_FD_188563 | JGI IMG/M metagenome (GOLD analysis project Ga0255096, IMG submission 188563) | Freshwater microbial communities from Columbia River, Oregon, United States - Colum_Atlam_RepA_8d | ecosystem: Environmental > Aquatic > Freshwater > River | place: USA: Oregon...
GGGCCCGTCGATCTAGTCGCATGGGGCGAGACCACCTTGCCGTACTTGTTGGCGGAGCCTGGCCTAGACGCAGCAGCGGCGGCAGGCGCGCGCTCACCTGAATGGGCGCGCTACCAGCTCGATGAGCGCGACATGCAGACGCTGCATGAAAACGAGCGCGCTGTGCTGCGCTTGTTGCAAACGGGCAAGACCCCGATTCTGGCGCCGGGCACGATCTACCTGGCTGGAGCTGAAGAACTGCGCCTGATCGATGGTTGGGTGCGGCGCACCAATGCCGTCATCGTGTGGCAAAACGGCCAGCGCCTGGGGCGCGGCGGCAAGCTGCACCTCGTCCCCGGCGCCGAGTCACTGGCAGGGCTCGAACGAGTCGGGCTTGTGCGCGACACCGCCTTTGCGTTGGCGGGCTACATTCCGGATCTCGCGGCGGAGCCCGATGTGGCGGTCGTGGATTTGCCGCTGCGCTCAGGTCGCAGCGTGCGCGCCGCGTTGTCCGTTTGTTTTGACAACAGCTTCGAGGACGTCTACGCGCGCGGCACTGCTCAGGGCGCCGAGTTGCACATCGTCGTTTCGAATGAGGCTTGGTACGAAGAGTCGTTTGAGTACGACCAAATGATCGCCTTCAGCCGCGTGGCTGCGGCCGAGACCGGCCGTGCGCTGCTGCGCGCCACCAACGCGGGGGTCAGTGCCCTGGTCCATCCGGATGGGCGCGTCGAGCGGCTGGAAATCGATGGCCGTGACCGCATGGTGCGGGGCACTTTGGCCGTTGACCTGCCTGTGCCGGTGCGCGCGGCGGCAGGGGAGTTACCCCGGACCGTCTACAGCCGCTTACGCCTCATGTGGTTATGGGGACTAGCCTTGGCGCCGTTGGCTCTGTTGGGTTACTTACGCTGGCGCTCGCGGTAGAGGGCGCACGAGAGAGGGATGGCCCCGTCCTGCGCGAGTCCCGCACGCATCTGCGTTGCTTTGCTTGACATGGGACGGGGCGCTTCCTACACTCCCCAACCACTGTAGATCCGATGGCGGAGGCAGACTTCTCAAGTCTCTACCGCACAAGGACTTACAGCTACAAGCCCAAAGCGTCACGCGCACAGTCCCTGCTGCGCGGTGCGTCTTGGCCCTCACCAGCCCCCCACAGCCATCGCGGATTCCCGCGCTGCCAGTGCAGATTCCTCTGCGTGGCAACGCGTCCCTCCCGCCCCACCAGCCAGAACTCAAGGCATGAGCTCCCTCGGAAAGATCTTCATCGTCCTGAACCTCGTCCTCGCCGGCGCATTCTTCGGCTGGGCCATGAACGCGTACAACACGAACGCGGAGTTCAAGGCCAAGTACGAGAAGGAGATGGCGGACCACGCTGCTTCGAAGAAGCAACTCGAAGCCGACGTCGCCAAGCTCAAGGCTGAAGGTCAGGAACTGACCACCGCCAAGAACACGCTGCAGAACGAGCGCGACGAAGCGCGTCGTTTGGCCGAGCGCAACAAGGCCGACTACGACAGCGAAACCCAAAAGAACAGCCAGATGCGCGCCGACCTGTCGAAGGTGGCCGCGACCCTGAGCGAAATGGAAGCCGGCAAGGTCAAGCTGCAAGGCGAGCGCGACAAGGCGATCGCTGCCCAGCGTGATGCCGAAGACAAGTCGCGTGCTTCGATGGAAGCGCAGATGGCCGCCGAAAAGGATGCGGCTGACAAGAACGCCGCCCTCGAGACCGCCAACAACATGATCGCCGACATGGAGAAGGCCGCGATGGCCAACTCGAAGGAGATCGGCCGTCTCGAGACCGAGTTGGCGACCTTGGTTGCCAACACCGGTGCGCGCGTCAGCGACTTCGCCGCCATGCCCGACATCAAGGGCGCGGTGCTCGACATCTCGACCGCGGTTCAGCCGGGCCTGATCGCGATCAACAAGGGTACGGCCGATGGCGTCAAGCGCGGCTTCACCTTCGAGATCTACGACGGCAAGGTCTACAAGGGCCAAGCTCGCGTCGAGTTCGTGCACGAGACCATGTGCTCGGCCATTCTGACCCGCTCGGTGGCTGGCCAGTCGATCCGTCAAGGCGACGGCGCGGCGACCCGCCTCTGATTCCTTAACGATCTAAGGAGCACTCACCATGGCAACACCCCGTCCCTCCGCCCGCCCCGCAGCCGCCAAGGGTAAGCCCGAAGCAGCTGCTGACGCGGCAGCCGCCAAGCCCGGCATGGGCATGGCCGAAGCGGTCCAGATCTTCACGGCCATCACGCTCGTGGCGGCCATCGTGGTGATGGATATGTACGCCGCCGCCGCGTTCGGCAAGGGCGTCTTCTTCTAAGCGAGCACATCACGCTGCTACCTACAGGGCCGATCTTCGCGAGAAGGTCGGCCCTGCTTTTTTGCAACTTGCTGTCGTCGAGCGCGATCTAGCGTTTCGTGGTGCTTGAACGCGCAACTGTGACCGCTAGACTCCGCTGAGAGAGGTCGCGCGCCGGATCAAGCGCAGCAGACCTAGCTGGAACACCCCCCGGATGAGCTCGGTTTTCAAACCTCTGCAATGGATGCTCGGCCGTTTCTCGGTCGACATGGGCATCGACCTTGGCACGGCCAACACACTCGTCAGCGTGCGCGGTCGTGGCATTGTGCTCAACGAGCCCAGCGTCGTGGCAGTGGACAAAACCACCGGCGAAGTTCTGAACAACGGCATGGCGGTCGGCATCGAAGCCAAGGCCATGCTCGGCAAGACGCCTGGCAACATCGAAGCCATTCGTCCTTTGAAGAACGGCGTGATCGCCGACTTTGATGTGACGGAGAAGATGCTGCGCTACTTCATCACGAAGGTGCACTCGGGACGCAACTGGGTCAAGCCGCGTGTGGTCATCGCGGTGCCGGTGGGGATCACGGCGGTCGAGCGTCGCGCCGTCATCAACAGCGCCGAACGCGCAGGTGCGCGCAGCGTGTACTTGATCGATGAGCCGCTCGCAGCCGGTTTGGGCATCGACTTGCCGGTGCGCGAGCCGCACGGATCGCTGATTGTCGACATCGGTGGCGGCACGACGGACATCGCTGTACTCGCGTTGGGCGAGATGGTCGTGGCGACGAGCTTGCGCACCGCGGGCGATCACATGGACGAGGCGATCATTGCGCACCTGCGTCGTCATCACAACTTGCTGATCGGCGAGCAAACAGCCGAGCGCATCAAGCTGACGATCGGCTCGGCGTGGCCGATGAAGACCGAGTTGTCGATGGAGGTGAAGGGCCGTGACAGCGTCACAGGTCTGCCGCGCAAGACGACTGTGACATCGATCGAGATTCGCGAGGCGTTGAGCGCGCCGGTGCGTCAAATCTGCGAAGCAGTGCGTGGCGTGCTGGAAGAAGCACCGCCGGAACTGTCAGCGGACTTGGTCGATCAAGGCCTCACCTTGTGCGGTGGCGGTTCGCTGCTGTACGGCTTGTCCGAAGCGATTTCGGAGTCCTTGTCGATTCCTGCCAAGGTCGCGGACGATCCGTTGACCGCCGTTGCGCGCGGTACGGGCGTGTTCCTCGAGAACCTCGAGGTGTTCGCACCTGTGCTGTCTTCCGGCGAAGAGGACTGAGCGGCCGCCCTGCGGTCGTGGTGCGTCGTGGGGGTGCTGCGCTCGCGCACACTGCAGCTGGTGTTGCTGCTACTGTGCCTTGCTCTCTCGTTGCGCCGTGTCGAGGGCATGGAGCAAGCCTGTGCAGTACTTTTGACACCTGCACGGTATGTGGCCGTACTCGCCCAGCCCTTCGTGTGGTTGCGTGGGCGAGCCGTGCAAGCCGAGGATGGCGCGAGCCTGCTGCAGGGCTCGCAACGCGTGCGTGCTGCGTTGGCCACGGCAGTCCTACCACTCGAGCCGGAGCTGCGTGCGGGCCGCACCTTTGTGGCATGCGAGGTCGTGGCGCGCGTGGAGCGTGCTCCTGATCGCTTGTTGGTGCGCGCGGCTGATGATCTCGCCGTGCGTGTGGGCGATCCGGTGGTGCTGCAGAACCACTATGTAGGTCGCGTGAGCGGCGAGCGGGATGGTGAGTGGGAGATTGAACTGGTTACAGCGCGCGACCATCGCGTAGGAGCCATCGCGCGGCACGAAGACGAAATCGCGCGCCTTGTGGTGGGTGGTTTGCGCCGTGAGTTGAGCCGCGAGCGCGGCACCGGAGCACCTGCGGTGGTGCTGGCGGCTCATGCCCCGAGTGATCGTCGCGTGCGCGCGGGCGATGTGCGTGTGCAAGAGACGCCGGATGCTTCGGGGCATGCGGGCCGCACGCGCGCCAACGGCTACAAGCTCGGCGAGTTGGAAGTGCTCGTGGAAGGAGCCGCGGTGTTGCACGGCGTGCGCACGCAAGTGGATTGGGAACATGGCTTGCACCATGTCGCCGTGTTGGTGGATGCTGCACCCGCTCAACGTGGCATGGTGAGCGCGCGTGAGCCGCTCGATGCGCAGCGCTGGGCTGCTTTGATGAGCTTGTCGGCCGGCAATGTGTGGTCGCATCGCGAGACTCTCAAGGTGGTGGACCATCCGCAGCGACCGTTACGCACAGGAGCTGCCGTGGTCAATGGACTGCAGCTTTGCGGGCGCGTCTTGGCTCAGTCAGCCGGCATGGCGGATGTGGCTTTGCTCGGAGATCCAGCCTTCGAAGTGGAAGCCGTGGCGCAATTGGATGGCACGAGTGAGGTGGCTGCTTTGGGACGCGTGCGCGGTCTAGGCCGCGTGAATGACACGGAGGTGTCGTTGGAGCTAAGCGCCTTGGGCATGCAGCGATTGCAGGACCTTGTGCAGCGTGCGCCCCGCGCGCAGGTGGTGCTGTGGTCCGCAGGCAGCGAACGCGGTGTGCCTGCAGGTTTGCGCTTGGGGCTGCTGCAGCCCGCACGTAGCACGAGTGAGGCCGTCGCTGGTGGCGCTGCACGCACGGTGCTCGTGGGTTCCTCGGTCGTGGATGTGCGTCGCCTCAGTGTGTGGTTGGAATCGAATGAGGAAGCACCATGAGCGGAGCGCGCATCCTCAGCATGTTGGTGTACATGGTGTTCCTGCTGTGGTGTGCGGGATTGGAAACACTCTTGGGTGACACCTTGGGTGCTTGGACACCGGCGTTGTCCTTGGTGTTGGCCTGCGCGGTCATCGCGCGCGCGGAGGATGAAGACCTCTGGTGGCTAGTGCCCTTGACAGCGATCGCGCGCGCGCCGTTTGCGCCCGATGAGCCCTCGGTGCTGGTGGGTGGGACGTTCTTGGCCTTGTGGGTGGCGTTGTTGGTGCGGCGTGTGTTGGATGCAGCCGGCGTATTGGGGCGTGCTACTACAGCCTTTGTGTGCGTGGCGAGTGCGTTGTTGTGGAGCACGGTCTCCGGCGCGCTACGCGCAGCAGATGGTGACGGAACCGCCTCAGTTTTGAGCATGGGCGTGTATGCCACTGTGGTGAGCGCCGGACTTAGCAGCGCCTTGTTGGCAGCTGTGCTGGGCGGCGTGCTGCAGTCGTTGCCAGGGCTTGCTGCTTTGCGCAGGAGGGCATGGTGAATCGCTTCACCGTCTTGTCCGCGCTCTTCGTCTTGGCCTTGTTGGGCGTGGTGGCACGCTTAGCCCAGATTCAACTGGCCCAACGCGAGGTTTGGGCCGCTCAAGCCATGGCCTTGACCAGCTCCTCGCAAGTGGTGCCGTACCACCGCGGGACATTGCGTGCGCACGACTTGACGCCGCTGGTGCAAGACGAAGATCGTTGGCAGGTCGACTATGTGCAACGCGAGTTCCGGCGCGGCAGTGCTCTGGGGCAACTCGCTCACGCACTGACTTCGGCGTATGGGCAGAGCGTGTCGTATGTGGACGCGGCCCGCGAAGGCTTGGCGCATGCGCGTGCGTTGTTAGAGCTGTCGCCTGCGGATCTGGATGACTTCGGTCGTGGTGCGGCTTTGCGTGGCTTTGCCGTCCCCGCCGTTGCGGATCCGCGTGGCGAGTGGCGCGCAGCACGGGCAGGGGACTTGCGCTTCTATGCCTTGCGCTTCCTGGCGGCCACGCGCGAGGAAGAGCGCAAGTTGCGCTTGTTGCGGCGTGAAGGTCCTGTCAAGCAAAGTTACCTCGAGCTGTTCGCTGGTTGGCGCAGCTCCAGCGTGGCCGAGGAGTGCCAGTTGCTGGAGCGGCGTTTCGCACAGGAGCGCGAGCGCTTTGTGTTGCTGGCGCAGATGCTCGAGACGGATGGCTTGCAGTTTGGTGCGGACTTGACGGGGGCTGCTGCACCGCAAGCAGATGCGGCGCAGCGGCTGTTGGAGCGTTTGCAACGCTTGCGCGATGAACGCGAGGATGCACAGGCCGATGCCATGTTCCAGTTGGCGCTGGGCTTTGATGCAGGCCGCGTGCCCACGCGTGTCTTGCGCGATGAATTGGACACCCAGTTTCTGCGACGCGCCTTGCGACGCAGCGCGGAGCGTCACGCCCAGTGGATCGCGACCCGTGCCGGACGCTGGCGCCAAGAGCTGGAAACGGTGTTGGTGCCGCGTGTGTTGGCGCGCGCCGCGAATGAACGCGATCCGCTGGCGATGGAGCGTGTGGTGCTGCAAGGTCTCGCAGCGATCTATGCCGATGATGCCCAACGCAATGCCGTCGCGCGTGAAGGCTTGGAGACCTTCGACGAAGTGGCTGTGCTGGCGCAGCTGTCTAGCGCGTTGGAGGGTGTGCGACTCGATGCCCAAGCGTTGGCTGGTGCGCGCTGCTTGCCCTTTGTGGATGAGGATTGGCAGGCCTTGGTCGGCGCAGAGACAGCGGACGCGTGGCACGGTCTAGCGCACCTGCAGCGCTTTGCGCATAGCCCGTTGGTGGATGCGCGTCCGCAGTACCCGCACGCGGACTTGGTGGCCCAATGGACGCAGCTGGCGGATGGTCCGCGCGGCCTCGAAGGTGATGAGGCGCGCACAGCTTTGTTGGACATTGTGGCTGCGTTGGAAGATCGCCATGCCGAGGCCATCGAGCGTGTCTGCAGTCTGGGTTTGCCGGAGGCGTCCGCCCCGCGCGCCATCTCAGCCGAGCGCATCGCGCGTGCCTTGCAGCATGAGGCGTACTTGTCCGTGGACATTGCGTCGCGTCCTGTGCGCTTCATCGGCGAGCCGTCGTACGAGTTGGTGCACCGTTTGGCACGCGAGCGTGGTCTGCATCCCGGCTTTGATGTGCGCGAGACCACGCGGCGCGCGCCCGTGCGTCGCGATGCCAATGGTCTCTCTATGGCGCCGCAGTTGTTGGGCACTGTGGGCCGTCCGTCCTTGCGCGAGTTGCTGGCGTGGGAGAGCCTTGTGGGTGTCGACGGTCGTGTCGCGCGCGAGTCCGAGTGGGTGGGGCGCAGCGGCATCGAGGCTTGGTTGGACACAGCTTTGCGCGGCAGCTTTGGTGTGTACGAATCACAAGGTCTCTATGAGCGTTCGCGCGCCTCGCGCTTAGCCAGCATTGCCCCGCGCGATGGAGCAGAGGTGGTGCTGACGCTGGATGCTGCCTTGCAAACGGCGGCGCAAGAGACACTTGCCCATCCTGTGCCTCCGCCGCTCGGCGATGACACCGATCAGCTTTGGTTCGCGAATCCCGTGGGCGCCATCATGCTGTGCACGGTGGATGGTGCGGTGTTGGCGGCTGCTTCCGAACCCGCAGCGCCGGGCCTTGAGCCCACACCTGGTCGCGGTCGTGCACGCAGCGAACCGCGCGAGCGAGTCTTTCATCGCCCCGGCTTCAACCCGCCGGGCAGTGTATTCAAGCCGTTTGTCGCGTCATGGGCTTTGGACAAGTTGTCCTACGACCCGCAGCGTCAGTATCCGTGCAACGGCCGCTTCGAGACCATCGCTTGCAACGGTGTGCATGTCAGTTGTGACTTGCGGCGCGCGTTGGTGGTGTCGTGCAACGCGTACTTTGCGCAGATGGGTCTTGAGTATCCGCCGGATGACTTGGTCAGCATGGCGCGCGAGTTCGGCTTCGGCCAAGCCACGGGTGCTTGGTCCGTGGCGGGCTTTGGTGCTGGCGAAGGTTGGGAAGACTGGCGCTTGCACGCGCGTTTGAGCGATGACCAAGTGCGTGCCCGTCTGGAGTCGCGCTTCGATCGCGTACGCTTTCCCAACGGCTTGCAAGTCTTGGAGGCAACGCCGGCGCAGGTGGCGCGCGGCATGTGCGCTCTCGCCACGGGACGCTTGCCGGACTTGCGCTTGGTGGCGAGCATCGGCGGCCGCGAAGTGCCCAGCACCGCGCGCGATGTGGTGGTCAAATCCGAAGCGCTGAGCTTTGTGCGCGAAGCCATGGTGGCGGTCGTCGAGGAAGCGGGTGGCTCGGCGCATGGCAAAGGCTTGGATCGTGCGAGCTTGGGCTTCCGCTTGGCATGCAAGACTGGTTCGGCAGACATCGGCGCCATCCGCGAGTCGCCGCAGTTGTCGGCCGCAGACCGCGCGGACAAGGATGCGGGCAAGCAACGCAAGCATGCTTGGGTCGGTGGTTGGTTCCCCGTCGAGCGTCCGCAATGGGTCGTCGTGGTGTACCTGCACGACACGACGGAAACCTCCAGCCGCACAGCTGCTTGGGTGGCGGCGCAGTTCCTGCAACATGAGGCCGTCCGCAACCTTGTCAAGGAGGCTGGACAGTGAGCGCCAAGGCCCGGGATGTCTTGCAGCGTGCCGTGTCCTTGAAGGAGGTGCGCTGGTTCGAGCTCGATTGGCACGTGGCCTTCATGGCTCTCTTGCTGGCACTGTTAGGGAGCTTGACGGTGTACTCCATCGCAGATGCTGACGAGTTGCACCAACGCATGGGCGTGTCGTGGGCCTCGCATGCGCAGAAGACCTTGGTCGCTTTGCCGTTCCTGTTGCTGGCTATGGCGGTGCGTCCGCGCTGGCTGCGCCGCCACGCCTTGTGGGTGTGGGGCTTGGCTGTGGCCTTGCTACTCGCCGTGTTCGTCGTCGGCGAGGAGCGCAACGGAGCCCAGCGCTGGATTCAGTTGCCGTTAGGCTGGGACTTGCAGCCCTCCGAGTTGGCAAAGGTGGCGTTGGTGATCGCACTTGCGGCTGCTTTGGCCGCCAACAAGTTGCGCACGCTGCGCGACTGGTTGCGTGCGTTGCCTGTGGCTTTGGTGCCCATCTTATTGGTGGCCCGTCAACCAGACTTGGGCACGGCGATGACGATGGTGCCGGTCACATTGGCTTTGTTGTGGGTCGCGGGCGCCAGTTGGAAGGTCTATGCCGTAGGGTTCCTCGGTGTGCCGTTGCTTTCGCTCGCTGCATACCACACGGGCTTCTTGCTGCATGACTATCAGCTGCAGCGTGTGCGCACCTGGACGGACTCATGGGGCACGCAGGAGTTGCTGGCCGCCAAGAATGGTGCCGCGTTCCATGTCTATCACGCCCGTGTCGCCATCGGGAACGGCGGTTGGACGGGTACGGGCTCCGGCGAGGGAGTGGCGAACCAGATGGCCTACCTGCCCGAGCGGGATTGCGATTCCATCTTCGCCGTGGTGGCAGAAGAGTGGGGCTTTGTGGGTGCGTTGCTGGTGCTGGCGATCTACGCGCTGTTCGTGTTGTCGTTGCTCAAGAGCGCCTCGGGGCTGCGTGATCGCTTCTCCAAACTCGCGGTCACCGGTGTCGCCGTCTACTTCGCCGCGCACTTGGTGGTGAATGTGGGCGTCAACCTTGGTCTAGTTCCCTTGACAGGTCTGACCTTGCCGTTCTTCTCGACCGGTGGCTCGTCGCAGCTGGCGACCTTTGCCATGTTGGGATTGGCATTGGGTTTGACCGCGCACAAAGAGCCCGTGCTTGACGGCGACAGCTTCTCACGCGCGTGAGGGACGCACGACGAACCAAGCGAGAGTGGCTAGCACCAGCAGTGTGCCGCCGATGCCTGCAGCGCGCAGATTCAGCGCCAGCAAGTTGCCTGGCACGATCGCGACTGCCAAGGCCAAGTAGAGCAGCGGGGCCACGAGCGGCGCGCGCCAACCGCGGAAGGAACCTGCTGTGTCGCGTTGCCGCAAACGCAGCAAAGCGACGGCCGCGAGTCCGTGGAAGATCCACTCCACAAAGCTGATCGATTCGACCAGCAAGTCCGCCGTGCCCAGCCACCAATAGCCCAAGGCTAGGCACGCTTGGAGCACCAGCGCGGTCACCGGCGCACCTGTGGTGGGATGCAAGGCGCCTACTCGCGCAGGCAAGGCACCATCGCGCGACATCGCCACGACCAGCCACGGGGAGGCGAGGATGATCACCACCACCATGCCCAAGGCCGAGATGCCCATCGCCGCGCGCAGGATCAGGCCGCCGGCTTCGCCAAAGCACTGTGTGGCTGCTTGGCCGGCGAAATCGCTGCTGGCTGCCACGCCTTCGAGGCCCAAGACCTGCAAGTAGCCCCACACCAAAGCTAGGTAGAGCGCCACGACAGCGACGACGCCCAACACGATCGCGCGCGGCGATGGGCATCTCGGCCTTGGGC
>Ga0255096_1001296_pt1 | contig 10393 bp, 12 predicted proteins | sample Colum_Atlam_RepA_2_FD_188563 | JGI IMG/M metagenome (GOLD analysis project Ga0255096, IMG submission 188563) | Freshwater microbial communities from Columbia River, Oregon, United States - Colum_Atlam_RepA_8d | ecosystem: Environmental > Aquatic > Freshwater > River | place: USA: Oregon...
GATTTAATGTTATCTTTGAAAGATACACTTTAAGGAATGGTTGGAGATAAACTTTTAAAGTCATTTTTAGTATCAATTTATTTTTTGGTTGCATTTGTAGGATTCAATCAAAAAGTTGTTGATACAATTTCGACTCCAAATGGTGATATTATCCTCTATTCTAACCGAACTTGGGAGTACCTCAAAGACAAAGGATTTGATGGGATTTTAAATCCAACTTTGTATTCCAATCTAAAATTATCTTCCTCAATTGAATTTTCTCAAACATGGGATAACCAAAAGTGTTTTACATCATCTAAAACCTCAGACCCGACTAAATTAGTAGACACTTTATGGTTAAATGTAAATAGTCAAGAACATTTAAAATTTGCTATGCCAGTGCCGGGTGTTAAAACTTCACCTTTTGGCCCAAGATGGGGACGAAATCACAATGGTGTTGATTTGAACCTGAATGTTGGCGACACCGTTGTTTCTGCGTGGGCAGGGAAGGTTAGGTATGCAAAATTCAATGAAGGAGGATTTGGTAATTTGGTTATCGTTAGACACTACAATGGATTAGAAACTTATTATGCCCATCTCAGTAAGTTGTTAGTGCAGCCAAATGATGAGGTTAGCGCAGGTGATGTAATTGGTTTGGGAGGAAACACAGGGCATTCATTCGGTCCTCACCTTCATTTTGAAGTGAGATTTTTTGATGCTCCAATTAATCCTGAAATTTATATTGATGTCGTAAAAAAGGAGTTAAAAGTTCCGAAATTATTTATCCATAAAAGTTTATTTTCGCCTGAGACAAAACCTATTGAATATGTTGCGCCTCCAAAAAAAGAGGAAATCGCGAAAAAAAACACTCCTACGAAACCAAAACAAACAGTTAAAAAAGAAACCGTTGTTTATTATAAAGTAAAAAGTGGCGACAATTTATCCAAAATAGCATCGCGATATGGAACAACAGTTTCAGCATTATGTAAGTTGAATGGAATTAAACCTACAACACCACTGCAAGTAGGTAAAAGTTTGCGCGTCAAATAATGATAGGTATGGTAAAATTGTTTCAATTACTCTTGTTCGTTTGTATTCTTGCTAGTTGTTCAGAATATCAAAAGGTCGTCAAATCCGATGATTACCAAATGAAATTCACTGTTGCAAATGACATGTTCGACAAAAGTAAATACAATAAAAGCATTGTTCTTTATGAGCAAATCTATCAGAATTCACCAAAGACTGATCAAGGTCAGGTTTCATACTATCGTCTAGCAAAATCCTATTACAACTTGAAGGATTATTACATGGCGGGATATTATTTTAATGCCTTTATTCAAAGATTCCCGTACAGCAGTAAGGTTGAAGAAAGTTTGTTTATGGTTGCCATGTGTAGCGTGAAAAATTCTCCGGAACACCATTTGGATCAGGAAGAAACGAACGTTGCAATAAATAACATTCAACAGTTTATTAACGAATATCCAAATTCCGAATTAGTGGACAGTTGTAATCGGATCATCGATAATTTGAGAAATAAAATCGAATTGAAAGAGTTCGAGGCGGTCAAATTGTACAGTAAAACTGAATCTTTCAAAGCTGCTGCTACTTCGGCTCAATTATTCATTGAAAATTATCCCCGTTCCAAATATTTAGAGGATGCTTGGGCTATTTTAGTTAAAAATTCATTTTTCTTAGCAAAAAATAGTATTTCAAGTAAAAAAAGAGAAAGATATGAACAATCTATCGAAAGATATCGTAACTTTGCATCCCTCTTTCCAAATTCTGTATATGTTCGAGAATTAAAATATATAGAAACGAATTCGGAAAAGGAGCTGAATGTATTAACCAATAGAAAATCAGAGTAATGAATTTCAAAAATTTAACTGCCGAGAAAACTACTGTTACAAGAGACACTATTCGTCTTGAAGAGAAAACTGGAAATATCTATCAATCCATTGTAGTAATTTCAAAACGCGCAAATCAAATTAGTGCAACATTGAAAGAAGAGTTGACTCAAAAGTTACAGGAATTTAATTCGTCAACAGATAATTTGGAGGAAATTTTTGAGAACAGAGAACAAATTGAAATTTCTCGTCATTATGAAAAAATGGCGAAGCCAACTGCAATTGCTACTCAAGAATTATTAGACGATAAACTGTTTATCAAAAATCCTGAAGCATAAGACACATGCGTTCTAAACGCATATTACTTGGAATTACTGGTGGAATCGCCGCCTACAAAATCCCGGCTTTAGTTCGCTTATTAATTAAAAACGGTTACGAAGTGAGGTGTGTAATGTCGCCAAATTCTTCCGATTTCGTAAGTCCCGTTGTCTTAAGCGTATTAACAAATCATGAAGTTCTTTGTGATTTGATATCTTCAAAAAAAACTTGGAATAATCATGTTGAACTTGCAGAATGGTCCGACTTGTTCGTTATTGCGCCTTTGACTGCCAATACTTTGGCAAAAATGGCCTCTGGAATTTGCGACAATTTGTTGCTAAGTATCTATTTTTCTATGAAAGGGAAAACCCTCGTTGCACCGGCAATGGACTTAGATATGTATAAACATCCAACCGTTTTGAGGAATTTAAAAACGATTCAAAATGATGGAGTTAAGGTTTTACCTGCTGAATTCGGTGAATTAGCCAGTGGTTTAATTGGACAAGGTAGAATGCCAGAACCTGAAACTATTTTTGAAGAAATTATCAGACAAGATAGTTTTACGAACAATGGGCGTCTGAGCAATAAGCGAGTTTTGATTACTGCGGGCCCAACCTATGAGAATATTGATCCGGTTAGATTTATCGGGAATTATTCTACCGGTAAAATGGGGTACGCATTGGCTCATGTTTTATTAAAAGAGGGAGCGAAGGTAACGCTCATTTCTGGCCCATCTAGTCTAGAAATAAAACACGAAAATCTTCAAAGAATTGATGTTGTAAGCGCTGAAGAAATGAATGAGGTCGTTCAGAAAAATTGGTTAAATCAAGACTTAGGCATATTTGCAGCTGCGGTTGCCGATTACAGACCAAAAAATTAAGAAAAACAACGATGAATTCACCTTGGAACTAATAAAAAACCCTGATATTTTGAGGTGGGCTGGAGAAAATAAAACCGATAACCAAATTTTGATGGGGTTTGCCTTAGAAACGAACAATGAGTTATCGAATGCTGAAAGCAAGTTAAAAAGTAAAAATTTAGACTTCATTGTTTTGAATTCCCTGAATGACATTGGAGCAGGATTTGTCAGCGACTTGAATAAAGTTACAATTCTAAGTAAGAATAACCAAAAAATCGAATTATCTTTAAAGTCTAAATACGAAATTGCCGAAGAAATCGTTTCTTATTTGGAACAATCGATTTAGATAAACTATGAAAATTATTGCTTCATTTATTTTTGTGCTTTTCTTTTTACGAGGCCAGAGTCAAGAATTAAATTGTCAGGTTTCCATTGTAGCTGATGCTAAGTTGGAGTTGACAACTGTTGATCAAGATATCATTGCGCAACTGAAACAGACGATGGCCGATATGATGAATAATACTCAATGGTCGAAAGATAAGTTTAAGGTGGAGGAACGAATCAATTGTGTTTTGCAACTTCAGATTAAAGAGAAATCAGGAACAGGAACATATTCAGGTTCACTGCAAGTTCAGTCTTCAAGACCTGCATTTAATTCATCTTACAATACCACATTACTTAATTTTTTAGATGAAAATATTACATTTTCATTTTCACGCAATGCATTGTTGGTTTATGCACCTAATCAGTTCCGAGATAATTTGACTTCTATTCTTGCCTTTTATGCTTACTTCATTATCGGTATGGACTACGATTCATTTTCGTTAAAAGGAGGAACACCCTATTTTAATGAGGCACAACAAATCGTTTCTTTAGCACAAACTTCGGGTGCAGCTGGATGGAAGTCAAATGAGTCATCCAAAAGAAATCGTTTTTGGTTAGTAGATAATGTTTTACATCAACTTTTTGAACCACTTCGAGAGTGTAATTATCTTTATCACAGAAAAGGAGTTGATAAACTGTACGAAGATAAAGTAGCGGCAAGAAAGCAAATGTTTGAAGCTCTTTCAAAACTCAATACGGTAACTCAAAATAGACCAAACGCAATAAATCTCATCAATTTCGTGCAAGCAAAAAGACTTGAAATCAAAGAAATAGCTGTAGATGCAGAAACAAAGGAAAAGACAGATATCGTTAATTTGATGAAGAAAATTGATCCTTCCAATGCATCAAAATATGATGAAATTCTTCAGTAATGTTGTCTGTTTTACGAATTTCCAACTTTGCTTTAATTGATTTTTTAGAACTTGAATTAAAACAAGGGTTTTCTGTATTAACCGGAGAAACGGGATCCGGTAAGTCTATACTATTAAATGCACTTAATTTAATTTTGGGTGAAAGAGCAGATTTTTCGGTAATTGGTCCATCCAGTGCAAAAACATTTGTGGAAGGTGAATTCATCATTCATGAAAATTTCAAACCGTTTTTTGAAGAAAAAGACCTCGATTTTGTAACGAATACTGTTGTCAGAAGGGAGATTAATGCCCAAGGTAAATCACGAGCGTTCATTAATGATACCCCAGTTTCTTTAAATGTATTAAAATCATTTTCCGCTCAATTAATTACCATTCATTCACAATATAATTCCTTGGAGCTGAAAGAAAAATCGTATCAGTTGGATGTCTTGGATTGCCTTGCGGATATCGAAAAAGAAAGGGTGGATTATTCAAAACTTTACGATACTTGGAAATCCAACAACACAAAACTCATTGAACTTCAAAAGAATTACAACGAACAAGTAAAATTGATGGATTTTAATCAATTTCAGTTAGGTGAATTACTCGAACTTGGCTTAGAAAAAATCGATTTTAAACAATTAGAGTTCGAACTAAAAGAATTGGAAAATGTAGAATCCTTGAAAGGAAGTTATTATTCTGTTTCCGAAATGTTAGGGTCAGAAAATGGAATTTACGATCGTCTTAATTCATTAAAATTATCGCTTGAGCGTTCCAAGATTGACTCTGCTAAATTGAATGAATTAATAAAGCGCATTGCTGATATTTTGCCAGAATTGAAAGACATTAGTGATGATGCAGAACGTTTTGCGGATGATTTATTCATGAATCCAACCAAGGCGCTTGAATTGACAGAAAAACTCGATAATTTTAATCGGATACTGACCAAACACAACAAAAAAAGTCAAGATGAGTTGTTGAGTCTAGTGACTGAATTATCCAATCAGGTAGATTCAACGAGTGATTTACATGCTAGAATTCAGGAAATGGAAAAGTCTGTCATTCAGGAATATGATGAGGTGATTATCCGTGCAGGAATACTACATTCGAAAAGGCTCGACGCTGTTGGGCAAATATCGAAGAAGATACAAGAGCACTTAAATGATTTAAAAATGCAAGATACGCTTTTGTTATTTCAATTGAATAAAAGTCAACATTTGTCCGAAACTGGACATACGGAAATTGAATTGTTATTTTCAGCAAATAAAGGAATTGCACCCATTTCTATAGAAAAAGCTGTTAGTGGTGGTGAATTGTCTCGTGTCATGTTATCCTTGCAAAAACTTATTTCGGAAAAGAAGCAACTACCGACGGTAATTTTTGATGAAATAGATACAGGAGTATCCGGTGAAGTGGCTCATAAAATGTCATCCATGCTCAATTCGATGAGTGAGAACGCACAATTATTGGCAATTACTCATTTGCCTCAGGTTGCTGCAAAGGCTAGTCAGCATGCAAAGGTTGAAAAATACGAAAAGGGAAATCGAACGATATCAAGAGTTAGTTGGCTTTCTGAAGATGAGAGGGTTGTTGAAATAGCCAGGCTAATGAGCGGGGAGACAATAACTGAAAGCGCTATTGCGAATGCTAGAAATTTAATTTTGAACTAAGTGAGCAACTTCTTTTTGAATTTTCCGATCGATAAATCAAAAAACCAAATTTCTCATTCGTCTAATCTAACTTTTCTTGGAAGTTGTTTTTCGAATGAAATTTCGTGTTTAGCCGATCAAGCAGGTTTTCGCATTAATTCAAATCCATTTGGAACAATTTTTCATCCAATTCCAATTGCAGAAAATTTAACACAAGTTATTGATAATCAAAATCAAATCGACTTTCTTCAACGAGAAGGAAAATACTATTCTTGGAATGCATCGAGCAAAGTTTTTGGCCAAACACACGAAGATTTACTTCAAAAGATTCAAGAAAAAACAACGTGTTTAAGAAATCATCTTTCCGAGCCTGGTTTTTTGTTTGTTACATTCGGTTCAGCATTTTATTATGAATTAAACGAAACAAAAAAAATCGTTGCTAATTGTCATAAACAACCTAACTATTTATTTGACAAGAGGATAAGCGAAGTAGAGATCCTTGTAGAAGTCTGGATAAATATTCTTGAAAATCTAAAAAAGTTCAATTCGAAATTAAACATTGTTTTTACAGTTAGTCCAGTAAGGCATATTCGGGATGGCATCGTGGAGAATAATCGCAGTAAAGCACGATTAATTCAAATGGTTGAACAATTATGCCTAAAAACTGATGCTACGTATTTTCCTTCGTACGAAATTGTTATGGATGAATTGCGCGATTACCGATTTTACAAACAAGATCGAATTCATCTGACCGAGGAAGCTGTTTCTTATATTTGGAATCGATTCTCTGAAATGTATTTCGATGATAAAACAAAATTAGTTACTTCAGATTTCTTCCAGGTTCGCAAAAGATTGGCACATAGGTCTGAAGTAAATCAAAAAATTGATGATAAAACGTTACAATTGAAATCGAAATTGGAAAAAGAATTTCCCTGGGTTCAATGGTAGATTAGTTTGAAAATCATTTGTAAAATCTACTTATTTTATAAGAAAAATCAATCAAAATACTATCTTTGTTCGCAAATTCATTCGATATGGCAATAAAACCGGGAGTAGCAACAGGAGATGAAGTTCAAGCAATTTTTCAACATGCCAAAGAACATGGTTATGCATTACCTGCAGTAAATGTAACTAGTTCAAGTACAGTTAATTCGGTAATGGAGACGGCTGCTAAGTTAAATTCACCTGTAATTATTCAATTCTCAAATGGTGGGGCTTTGTTTAATGCAGGAAAAGGTTTATCGAATGAAAATGAAAAAGCTGCTATATTGGGAGGGATTTCTGGTGCGCAGCATATACATACTCTAGCCGAGGCTTATGGCGCTACCGTAATTCTTCATACAGATCATTGTGCAAAGAAGCTTCTTCCATGGATTGATGGATTATTAGATGCAAGTGAAAGAAATTTTGCTTTAACGGGTAAGCCTTTGTATAGTTCTCACATGATTGATTTATCTGAAGAGTCTCTTTCTGAAAATTTAGAAATCTGTAAGCGATATTTAGAAAGAATGTCTAAAATGGGAATGACGCTAGAAATTGAATTAGGAATTACCGGAGGAGAGGAAGATGGGGTAGATAATTCGGATGTAGATTCTTCAAAGTTGTATACCCAACCTGATGAGGTAGCTTTTGCTTATGAGGAATTGATGAAAATATCTCCGCGTTTCACGATTGCTGCTGCTTTTGGAAATGTGCACGGGGTTTATAAACCGGGAAATGTAAAATTGACTCCAATTATTTTGAAAAATTCTCAAGAATATGTTCAAAATAAATTCAAAACGGGACCTAATCCAGTAGATTTTGTTTTTCATGGTGGATCAGGTTCAACACTCGAAGAAATTCGTGAAGCAATTTCTTATGGTGTGATAAAAATGAACATTGATACAGATTTGCAATTTGCTTATACTGAGGGTGTAAGAAATTATATTTCATCAAAAATGGATTATTTAAAAACTCAAATTGGCAATCCAGAAGGAGATGATGTTCCGAATAAAAAATACTATGATCCGCGGAAATGGGTAAGGGAGGGTGAATTGACTTTCATCAAGCGATTGGAACAAGCATTTTCTGATTTAAATAATGTGAACTCCTTGTCAAAATAATTGTTTCATCCAAAAAGAGTAACGTATGAGTTGGTTTAAACGAAATAAAGAAGGGATTACCACTTCAACAAAAGAAAAAAAAGAAACGCCAGAAGGACTTTGGGTAAAATGTTCTAATTGTAAAACACTTTTTACTTCAGATGATTTTGCAAAGAATAGTTATGTCTGTGATCGTTGTTCTCATCATGAGAAAATAGGCTCTGAGGAGTATTTTCAGTTGATTTTTGATGACCAGAAATACACCGAGCTGGATGTAAATTTAACTTCGGGTGATCCGCTTGGTTTTGAGGATACAAAGAAATATGTCGATCGAATAACTACCACACAGAAGGCCTCAGGTTTGAAAGATGCTATTCGGACGGCTTATGGAAAATTGGATGATCATGATTTTGTAGTTGCGGCCATGGATTTTGGTTTCATTGGAGGTTCAATGGGATCGGTTATGGGTGAAAAAATAAGTAGGGCAATTGATAAGGCAATTGAATTGAATTGTCCGTTTATGATTATTTCAAAATCAGGTGGTGCGAGAATGATGGAAGCTGGGTTTTCATTAATGCAAATGGCAAAAGTATCAGGTAAACTCGGACTTCTTGCAGAAAAGAAATTACCGTATATCTCATACTTGACAGATCCAACAACCGGAGGAGTAACCGCATCATTTGCAATGCTAGGTGACATTAACATAGCTGAACCTGGAGCATTAATTGCCTTTGCAGGTCCTCGTGTTGTAAAAGAAACTATTGGACGAGATTTACCGGATGGTTTTCAAACTTCCGAATTCTTGCTTGAACATGGATTTTTGGATTACATTATTGATCGCACTGAAATTAGAGAAAAATTAGGTTTATCATTAAAATTGTTTTCTAAATAATGAAGTTTAGAAAAGAAAATTGGGAGATAACAAGAAAAAAAGGTTTTCTTCATTTTTTCTTATTTCGAGGAATATTGTTGTTTGGTTTACCGCTTACTTTGTTTCAATTTGTATTGAGATTAAACGTTGGAAATAAGATAGATTTCATTGATCTTTTTATTTCCGGTTTATTTGGAGCATTCATTTACAGCGGTTCCATGTGGTATTTTGCTGAACGAAGATATAAAAAAGAGAATTTTAAAGATAAGGTTTGAGTTTAGACTCTAAAACAGTTAAAGGAAAAGCACCACTTTCTCTCCACATTCGATTTCCAGATTTGAACAAAATAAATGTAGGTACTCCCTGAATTCTAAATTGCGCTGCTACTGACTGATTCTTGTCGACATCAATTTTGATAATCCGTATTTTATCTCCATATTTCTCCTTCAATTGATCTAAAATAGGGTGCATGGTTTTGCATGGACCACACCAAGTAGCATAAAAATCCACCAAAGTTGGTGTTTGTGATTGAATGATTTCATTAAAATTACTCATAGTACAAAGTTAATTCAATGAATAATTATGGTGTGTAACTTCTGCTACAAATATTTTTATTATTCACTTATTTCAGAAATACCGAAGTATTTTTCTTCCAAATTTCTAATCTCGGTTTTAAGGTATTCTTTAAATGCAATTGCAGCGGGCATTAGCTTTTTATCCCTAAGATGAACCAGATACCAATTTGATATAATTGGCAATCCTTCGAGAGGGATGATTTCAAGTTGACCAAGCATCAACTCATTTTTTATTCCAATCAACGGAACAATGCTACATCCCATTCCGCTAATTACAGATTGTTTTACGGCTTCATTTGAAGTGAGAGTAATATTTTTTTCAAGAGGTAGTTTTGATTTTTTGACAAATTCTTCCATCGCAATTCGGGTAGATGAACCGGTTTCCCTAAAAATGAGGGGATATAAATTGAAAAAATTATCCTTATGTTTCTTGTACATGGAAGCTGAACCTTTTGGCCCCACAAAAACCAATTCGTTGTTCATTAATTGCACTGTTTCCAAATTCAAGTTTTCAGGTATTCTGGTCATTAAAACAAAATCAACTTCATTTTTTTCCAGATTGTTGATTACAGCTCCGCGGTTTGAAACATCAAGAATCAATTCTATTTCTGGATTTTTCTTTAAAAAATCGGCTAAAAGATAAGGAATCACGTATTTTCCAGTGGAAACAACGGCTATTTTCAATTTGCCCGTTAATTTACCTTGATAAAGAGCTTTCTTATACTGTATTTCCGAAACTTCATCCAATATTTTGTTTGCAGCTGCAGCAATTTCATATCCAAAATCAGTAATGTAGATTCGTTTGTTGATTACTTCCGTAAGTGGTAATTCAAACTGATCCTGAAAGTTTTTAAGCTGAATCGACACAGCTGGTTGCGTTAAATGAAGATTTTCAGAAGCTTTTGTAATGCTTTTATACTCGACAATTTTACTAAAAATTCGAAGTTGATTTAATGTGTAATTCATAATTAATGTTTATGAT
>Ga0255096_1001298_pt1 | contig 10374 bp, 9 predicted proteins | sample Colum_Atlam_RepA_2_FD_188563 | JGI IMG/M metagenome (GOLD analysis project Ga0255096, IMG submission 188563) | Freshwater microbial communities from Columbia River, Oregon, United States - Colum_Atlam_RepA_8d | ecosystem: Environmental > Aquatic > Freshwater > River | place: USA: Oregon...
AGTCGTGCCGCTCGTCGAAGAGCCGGACCGTGGCGTTGGTGAGCCGTCCGCCGATGCCCGTCGCGGCGATGGTGCGGACGCCGTGCAGGGCGAAGGTACGCCCAAGATCGACCTCCCAATATCCGTCAACCGTCCGCTCGGTGGTCTTGGTCTCGGTGGCGGCCTTGTCGTCGTTGGCCCGGGAGGCGGGGGCGAGGCCATCGGTGAGTCGCAGCATCGTGCTGCGTTTGAAGGACGCCAGATTGTTCGAGACCACCAATCGGTCGATCGGCGTCCCCGTCACCGGGGGAGGCGGGCCGAACGGGATGTCCGGAACCCCGGAGACGCGCACCTCGGCCAGTGAGACCTGGCGGGTGCCGCGTCCGTTGGTTCGCTCGCCGGGGAGTCCGATCCAGACGGTACGGGCCATGACCCCGGCCGGCAGGTCGATGGTCCAAGTGCCGCCCGGGCCGACGTCGGGCAGGTCCTGCTCGAAGACCACCTGGTCATCCATGCGCAGGAGTCGCAGCACCAGACCGCGGCCAAGAGTGTCGTCCGGTGCTGCGGGCAGAACGCCCTCGACGCGTTGTAGGCGGTGGATCCGCGGGAGACGTCCCCACCAGTGGCTGCCTGGTTGGTCGGCCGTTCGGCTGCTGGTGGCCTCACGGTTGTCGGTGGCGAGGGTCGCCGCGGTGTCTGCGGATGCGTCACTCGTCTGGCCGACTTCCAGAAACGGTAGTCGGGTCGGTGAAATCACCGGGCCGACCGGGTTCGAGAAGCTCCGCGTGTCCAGGCGGTTGGCACCGGCCGAGCGGTCGGTGATGCCGGGGTCGGCCGACCAGGCCAACGCGACAGTGCCGGCCGGGCTAGTGAGGAAGTCGAAGGCGTAGCGGTCGGGCGCCAGTTCGGTCACTGCGGTGGCGGGTTGTCCATTGAGACGGAGGGCCGGGGCCGTGACGCCGCGGACCGGTTCGGTGAACAGGATCTCGATCCGGGGTGCGGCCCCGACGGCGGCCCCGGTCGCCGGGGTCGCCGAGGTGACCTTAGGGGCGACGGTGTCGCGGACCCTCTCCCGCCAGACCGCATCCAGCAGGAGACCCCACACCAGATCCGAACTGGCGGTGCCGGACTGGTGCACTTCGACGGCCAGCGTGTTGGTCCCGGGCCTCAGGCTGTTGGTTGGCCAGGGGAAGGGACCTTCCCATGCAGCGTTGCCCACGCTCCGGTTGGCCTGGGCGGTTGGCGGAACCGCTCCCTCATCCAGACCCAGCCGCTGGACTTCTGACCCATTGAGGAAGACGAGGGCGCCGTCGTCCACCAGAAGGCTGGCGATCAACTCTATCGAATGAGCGTTGGTGACCGGGTTGAGGAAGGTGGTGAGGAAGTGGGCGGTCGTCGGCAGCTTGCCGGCTGTCGCGGGCAGCGGGGTCGTTTTCGGTCCTGGAAGCTCTGAATCCTCGACGTAGAGCACCCCGCCGCCGGTTGCCCACCCGGTGCGGTCATCGACCACCTCGGGCCACTGTGGCAACGGCAGCACGCCATCCACACGGTACCGCCAGGGATGGACGACTTCCACCAGGCGGTTGGTCCGGTACTCCCCGGGGAGCCCAGGATCGATGGTCAACCGGGCGGGCGGGCTGGTGATCCGCGAGGTCCCATCGACGACCTCGACAGCGATTGAGGCCTCGTGGTCGGTTGCCGAGGTGATGAAGGTCAGGTCTGGGCCGGACGGCCCGTCCATCGGTTTGCCGTTCTTGAGCCAACGGTACTGGAGCGTCGTCCCGCCCCGGGCCTCGACGCGGAAGCTCACCGGGTCACCGAGGAAGATCGTCTGCGACGTCGGTGGGCTTAGGACCTCTAGGGCCATCAAACGACCGACGCCGCCGACGGTCAACCCGACGCCGATGGCGAGGAGAAGCCGGGTTCGGAAGAATCGGGCAACACGAGCCTGGTTGGAGATGCGTGAGCGAATGAATTCGTAAAGGGTCGGGTTGCCCATGGATATGTGTTCGACCGGCGAGCAGATTGACTCGAAAACCCAGACGTTCGCGCCACTGGCTGATTCGTCATCGTCCCAGGGTTATGGAACCGCCAGGTCGCTGCTCGCGAAAGCCGTTGATGGAACATTGGACTTGGTGATCTACGGTCAGCTTGCGAGCGGGAATTCCCAAATCAACTCGGAAATGGTTCCAGGATACAACGACACAGTGAACGCAGGCCTCAACGGCACACGTGTTGCAAAGTGTTTCTTCGCCAACCAAATTTCTGAGGTCGCACGTCAGTTCGCTCAAACCATGGCTTCCTGTCTCAAAACACCTTGAATGGTTATTCTCAGATGTTGGCCTTCGAGCCGGATCGGTGAGTGGACAGGGGGCAGTCGGTTGTCGATGAGCTGTTCACCCTGCGCCTGGCGGCGAGTCAACGGGGAGACAGAAATACGGGGTCGTACAATCCAGTTGTGGCTTCCCAGGCCGATCCGCTCGATTCCAAATCCTGACCGGGCAACGAAAACGGGGAGCCGCCGTCAGGCAGACTCCCCGTGAATTGAACCAGAGCGGTGTGAGGGTCAGCCCCACTTCTCGAGCTTCATTTGTTCCTTGGGCAAGCCAAGGTCATGAAGCACGAGATGCTCGACGGCGTTGACCATGTCATTGGTGCCGCAGGCGTAGAAGACGGTGTTGGCGGCGTCATCCACGAAGCTCTTGACCCACTCCGGGGTGATGCGGCCGCGGCGGCCGGTCCAGGGGTCTTCGGGCGCCAGACGGGTGCAGGTGACCACAAACTTGAAGCGCGGGTTGCGTGCCTCTAGGGCTCGGAACTCTTCGGCGAAGATGATGTCGCTGGTGGTGCGGACCGTGTAGAGGATGGTGATGCGGGTATCGAGATTCTTCTCGGTGGCCTCGCGAACGAAACCCCGGAAGGGCGTCACGCCCGAGCCGCCGGCCACACAAATGAGGTGCTTGCCCGGAGGATCGAACACCGGCAGGAACCGGCCGGTCGGAGGGATGACGAACATCCGGTCACCAGCCTCGACCCAATCCACGATGCTGGTGCCCATCTTGCCATCCCGCTTCACGGTGACTTCATAGTGACCGCGATCGAGCGCGCAGGAGCTGAGCGAATAGGCCCGCTTGTACTTCGACTTGTGCGGCCAATACACGGTGATGAACTGGCCGGTCTTGAAGTCCGGGGCATAACCCTCGGGCCATTGGAAGCGGACGGTTTTAGTGTCGGGAAGTTCCATCTTCACCGACTCCACGAGCATTTCAGCGATGACCTTGGACATGTTCAGAAAGGGTGTTCAGAGCAGGGACGTGTCGAGACTTTGCCGCAATGCGATGACCTGTAAAGGCGCGGTTTGCCGACTCGGTTTCGCGCGGACGGGGGCTTGCCCTCGGGGTTACGCATGAAGTCCGGCATCGCCGCTTCGCAGGAATTGCACGATCTGCCGGATGATTTCGGTCCGGATGGGCAGGGCAACGTGGGTGTGAGGCACGACGATGTGACGGGCCGATCCCGCCAGTCGGGTCGAGGCGACGCTGACTTTGCCGTCATGCGGGGCAGGCAAGGGAGACCAGAAGGGTGACAAGGGACGATCTCCAGCGATGACGAGCGCCTCATAGTCGGCGGGGCCCAGAGTGACCGAGTAGCCTGCCGGACCGGTTTGAAGCGACGCCAGGTTGGGGCCGGCCAACCATCGGCAGAAGGCGCTTTTGGACCAGAAGTCCGCGGCTTCGCTGCCATGGTGGGGCGTGCCCAAAAAGACCACGCGTCCCAAATTGGCGGGGCGGTGAGCGGCCAAGCTTCCCCGCAGCAGCAGTCCGCCCATGGAGTGGGTGACGAAATGAATCCGTCGGAGGCTGTCCGGAATGTTGCGCAGCAAATAGTCCGGCAAGTACTCCGAAGCCAAGGTGGCGAGCGGCACCCGAATGGATCGATAGGCCGGATTGAAGACCTGGTAGCCCTCGCGTCTCAGGGCCCATTCCAGCCGTTTCATCGGGATCGGCGAGGAGTACCAGCCGTGCAAGAGGACCACGGCCTCGGAACGCGGATCGCCGGGTTGAAGCATTGAGATGTCGCCTGGCATGGACATCCGTTCAAACGGTTGCCGGCGAGCGGACGACTTCGATGAGCGCCCGGTGGTTGATCTTGCCGGTGCCGAGCTTGGGGATCTCGTTCACGAAACGGATCTCGCGCGGGACACACAAGTTGGTCAAACCCTTGGCCTTGATGGCCTGTCGCACCTCATCCATCGACAGGCGTTGCACATTGCAAATGGCGATGAGTTTTTCGCCTTTCTCCTCGTCGGCGACCGCCACCACGGCGATTTCACAGCGCAGGCCGTGCTGGGGGAAGGCGCCCGCCAAGGCGTCCTCCACAGCAGTGAGACTGACCATTTCACCGCTGATCTTGGCGAAGCGTTTCATGCGGCCGAGCAGGAAGACGAACCCGTCGTCGTCGACCCGGGCCAGATCTCCGGTGTCGTACCAGCCACCCAGCGCTTGGAAGGCGGCGTTGGCTTCCGCGTTGAGGTAGCCCCGCATGACGTTGGGGCCGCGCACGAAGAGTCGGCCGGAGACGATGCGGCCCTCGGGGGTGATTTCACTGACGCCGTCTACTGGCTCGAGTTTCCATGCCATGCCGGGCATGAAACGCCCGACGCTGCCGAACTGGGCCTCGATGCGGTTGTTGGCGCACAGCACCGGACTGCACTCCGTGGCACCATATCCCTCGAGCAAACGGATGCCGAATTTCCGGGCCCAGGTTTGAGCGGTGGCCTCCTGGACTTTCTCGGCGCCGGCCACCAGAAACTTCACCGAGTTGAAGTCATAGGGCGCCGCCTTTCGGGCGTAGCCATTGAGGAAGGTATTGGTGCCGACCATGACCGTGCAGTTGCGGTCGTACACCACGCCGGGGATGACTCGATAGTGCAGGGGCGATGGATACAGGAAGGTGTACAGACCGCGAACCAGGGGCAGCAGGGTGCAGGCGGTCAGGCCGAAGCTGTGGAAGAGAGGGAGCGCGTTGAAGAAGCGTTCCTCATCGGAAATGTCGAGGAATGCATCCATCTGTCGGATGTTGGCCAAGAGATTCGCGTGGGTGAGCACCACCCCCTTGGGAATGCCCTCCGATCCCGAAGTGAAGAGGATCACGGCCGGTGTTTTGGCGGCATCGAATCCCGATCGCGGCACGTGCAAACCGGTGCCACAGCGTAGGCTGTGCTGAATGAGCGTCAGGATCTTGGTCACCGCTCCGATGCCCATCCGGATGTCTTCGAGGTGGTGGAATCGGATGCCGGCCGCTTCGAGCGGGGCGATGTCCAGCTTGGCCTTTTGGAGGAAGGTTCGGGAGGTGATGATGTCGCGGATGCCGGCCAGTTGGGAGCACTGCAGGAGAATGGTCGGACCCGTGGAGAAGTTGAGGACCGCCGGGGTGTGTCCGGAGGCCCACAGTGCCATCAACGTGACGGGCATGCCGTTGACGTTGGGCAGCAGTACTCCGACCCGGGTGGGGTCGCCCTGAGGAGATCGCGCTGCTTGGGGGAGACAGCGCCGAAATTGGCCGGCCAAGAGCTCGGTGCCCACCATGAGGCGTCGATAGGTCAGCGGTTTCAGGGTGACATCTTCGAGAACTGGCTTGCGAGGCAGTGCCCGGGCGGTTTCTGCAATGGCTTCGAGAATGTCCCGCGGACCGTGGTCCATCTCGGCTTGGAAATGCTGGTGCACCATCACGTCGCGCAACCAGCGGGTGATTCGAGTGCGGGCCAAGCCGTTGGGTTGGTGTGACAAATCCGGAGCCGTCAGCAAGGGGCTGAAGTGGGCAGAGACCTTCGGGAACCACTGAGTCCAGCCAGTGTGTCGGACGGCGGGCACGCGAACCGCATTGCGCAAATAACAGGTGATGACCTTCGCCTTGGTTTTGTGGATGAGGAACCCCGTGCCGTCGAAGAGCTTCATCATCCGGGTGGTGCGGGTCAGGCGTCCCTCGGGGAACAACACCAAGCGGCCGCCCTTGGCCAGGAATTCCGCCATGCGCTTGGCTCCGTAAGGGGAGGCAGGGTCGATCGGGAAGGTGCGCCGGTTGACCATGATCTTCCGGTGGATCCAAGAGGTCTCGGCCGTGGTGGAGCTGGTGACGAATTTCCAGTCTTCATCGAGGATGACTCCCAGAAAGGCCCAATCCAGCCAGGACACGTGATTGGGCAGCAGCAAGACCGGGCCCGGGGTGGAAAGCGCGTCGGTGTTGTAGGCTCTGTAGCGGAAACACAGGCGCAGAATCCAATGCAGCAGGGACTTGATCATGGTTCGGTTCTAGCGGGATTGGGCGTGGTTGGCGTTCGCGGGGATTTTCAGGAAGAAGACGATCGCGGTGGTGATGGCAGCCAGCACCAAAAAGACGCCCGATGCACTGATGTTGGCTTTGACACTGATGAGGCAAAGCAAACTGGCACAACTCATGCCGATGTTGTCGACCAGGTTCTGGACGGCGATGGTCTTCCCGAGTTTTCCAGGATCCGATTCCGACTGCAGTGCGGCATTGAGTGGAATGAGGAAGAAACCGGCGGCGATCCCCGTGCCGATGAGCAAGCCGACGACCGGGACCACCAGGTGCAACGGGCCTGCTTGAATGACCGGATGACGCCAGAACTCCAAGGGTTCTACCGAGAACAGCAATGCGAGCGTGGTTCCCAGGGCAAAACCGAAGAATCGGGTGCGACGCAAATCACCGATCTGGAACCACTGACCGGCCAGAATGCTCCCCACCATGACGCCGACGCTCAACCACAGCCCGAGCAGGGCGATCTGGGTGTTGTCCGGCAGTCGAAGCACATTCAGTCCCCAGGGCTGGAAGTTGATCTTCATGGCCGCACCGCACACCCAGAAGAGGCCGGTGCCCAGCAGCATGCGGGACAGTCGAGGGGCTTTGGCGAGCAGCTGTGCGTGTTCCCAGAAGGTCGAGACGTTGGTTTTCCAATGGACGGTGGGATTGGCCGGTGTCTGCTGCATCATCATGTTGAGCAGCAATGATCCGAGATAAATGCCCATGACGACGCCATAGGAGGTGAGCACTGAATCTTTCCAGCGATCGGCCATCACCGAACCGACGATGCCCCCGCCGAGAATGGCCACGAGGGTGAGGAGTTCGACCATGCCGTTGGCGCGGACGAGGCGATCCTTGGGCAGGATTTCGGGCAGGATGCCATACTTGGCAGGCCCGTAAACACAGGCTCCGACGCCCACCATCAAATATCCGATGCCTTGCCAAATGGGTCCGAAGGCGATGCTCAAGGTGCAGAGCAGGGTACCGATGACTTTCAGTCCGTTGCCGCCCGCCAGCCAAGCGGTCTTGGGGTAGCGGTCATTGAGGAAACCCGCGACGGGTGCCAACACGATGAAGGGCACAAACAGCAGGCTGGTGTAGACCGTGTTGTGGGTTCGGAGTTGTGCTTCGGTCAGTGCACCCGCTTTTTGGAGGTAGGTGAGTTGGCCGACGATGACCGCCAGGATGGCATTGTCACCCAAGGCACTGAGAAACTGGCTCGTCAGCAGGATCGGATAATTGCGGCGTGCGGGTTTCATTCTGGGGGAGTCGGGTTTCAGGCCTGTTCGGCGAGGAGAACCCATTGGGGTGTGAATCCGTGGCGTCGATTGGAGGTGTCGCTGCGGCGGCGGATCCGGAAGGCTTTCCAGAGCCAGCATTCCAAACGGGTCCAAAAGCGCAGACGTTGGAGGACGGGGTTGAGAAATTCCGTGATCACACAGTAGTGAGTGGACTTGGGGTCCGTGTGGTGGATCGCATGATGTCTGGAACTTTGCAGGATCCGCAAATCATGGAGAAGGTTTATCCAAGGGCCGTTTTCGCGGCGGCTGCGGTGCGCCCATTTGTGGATTTGGTTGGCGTTTCCGACCAAGGCGGCAAAGAGCCCGACGGCGGGTGTGAGCATGCCGAAAGCCCAAGCGGCGGTGATGATCAGGCCGGCGACGAGCCATAAGTCCCAGCACGAGGCCATCCAGGATTTGCGGAGGAAATGGCGGGGTCGGTAGTGATGGAGGATGTTGGGGCGGGCGACGAGTTGGCCCAAGACAGGGCAGTTGTCGCGGAGGTAGGCGTCTTCGACCCAATGGAAGACGCCGACGACAAAATCGGCGGCGAGGACAGCCAGGGCCGCGGTTCCGAGGGTTTCGCCGATGCGGAGTGTCCAAGAAACGATCTCATTCATGACCCCGCCTTTGTCGCAGTCAGTTGGAAGGTGGCGTGAATCGAATGATTTTTGCTGCCCATCGATCGGATCGATGACGGTCTTCGGGGGGGGCTCGGCGGAAGATTTACCGTGGTGACTTTGGTTTGCTCCGAATTACGGTTGGCCCATGGCTGATTCCAAGAAGCCCTCGAAGAAGGTTCCGGCTCTCCTGTTGGGGGTGGGTCTCGATTCGGATGGCCACAAGCGGTTGACCAAGGGCAAGAACTTTGCGCTCGTGGGCGGCACTCAGGAAACTCACGAGGCGATGACGGAAAAGGCCGTCAAAATTAACGAGCACCTCACGAAGCGGGGCAAGGAATTGCACGAGGTGAGTCGTGAGGAGTTCGACGATATTGCCCACAAGGTGGGTCTGCGCCGTGATGCTCCTGAAAACAATTGAACCACCGGTGAGGCCGGTGGTTCAGGGCGGTTAGACTGGAGTTGAATCGGGTTCAAAGCTCGAGTCTCAACCCGAGCCCAAGTCCGTCAGGCTCCGATTTGTTGGGAGTACGCGGCGGGCGATAGGAGGGCCTCGGATTCCGCCGGGTTGGAGAGGCGCAAGGTAAAGAAGCTACCGCCGGTATAGGGTTCGCTGTTGACCAGGCCGGGATTGTCGCTGGCCGCGCTATTGATGGCGATGATTTCGCCAGAAAGCGGGGAGTAAATGTCGCTGGCGGTTTTGACGGATTCGACGACGGCACAAGCTTCGCCGGCCTTGACCTTGCGGCCGACGGCGGGGAGTTCGACGAAGACGATGTCGGTGAGTTCGTGCTGGGCGTGGTCGGTGATGCCGACGACGGCGGTGTCACCGGAGATGCGGGCCCATTCGTGGGACTTGGCGTATTTCAGGTCGGCGGGAACTTGCGAACTCATGCTGGTGAAGGAATTAACGGGACGGCTTGAGTGAAGCGAGCAGAATTAGAAGGCGGGCTCCGCGGGACCGGTCCGATGCACGCAGGTAAGCTCGGGGGAGGATTAGTTTTCGCGCTGTGCGCGAGGGGAAGGGTTTGATCGCTTCCAATGCATGCGTCGGACCGATCCCGCTCCGCTGCGATTTTTGGGGGCTCCGCGGGACCGAACCTTCGCTCGCAGGGAAGCTCGGGAGAGGATGGGTGTTCGGAGTGCCCCAACGGGGCACCGCATGTGTGAGCATGAAACTGAAACGACTAACCGGTGAAAGACCGAGTACGGTGCTGGCATGGCACCGTGTAGCTGAAGGTAACTGCGTCGCCGAGAGGCGGGGTGGGGAACAACCTAAAGCGAACCTGTCGTCCCAAAGCAGTCAAACAAGACAGCTGAATCCGATTCGGCCTTTCGGAATGGCGAGCCTGCGTGTGAAAGGCGAAGCCCTGGCTCTGAGCCTGCCTGAAGCGATCACCAAGCATGACCATACGATCGCCAAGGACTCCGATGGTGTGTGGGATGAGAAGGCAGGGAAAGCCGATCAGTTAAGTGTTGAGATCCTTCCCGGTGCGACGGAGAGCGGGAAGGAAGTCAGAGCCCTCGTAGTAGCGCTGAAGCGGGTAACGACCGTGGAGCCAAGGGGGGCAGGAAGGTGAAGTGCGAGAAGAACATCGGCGGGTCAAACGACCCTCTGCCAGTGGTGGAAACGCCTAGGCCGCCGGGGAGCCTCCGGGATCAATTGACCCTGGAGTCCAACGCCGTATGGACTGATTGCATGCTGGAAGCCCTCACAAAGGGGGTGAAAGGAGGCAAGTGGTATAGCTTGATGGATAAGGTATGGGATTCGTCCCACCTGACACTGGGAGCCTGGGAGGTGATTCGCAATGAAGGCGCGCCTGGAGTGGACCACCGAAGCTGTGAGCAACTCGAACGAGAACTCTCCAGCGAAGTGGACCTTCTGCACCGCCAACTGCGCGATGGAACTTACCGGCCCCAACCTGTCAGACGGACCTGGATCGAGAAGCCGGGACAAACTGAGCAGCGACCATTGGGGATACCCGTGGTCCGTGATCGGGTTGTCCAAGCGACGGTCCGGATGGTGATCGAACCGATCTTCGAAGCGGAGTTTGTGGATCACTCGTACGGGTTTCGACCCGGACGTGGAGCACTGCCGGCTTTGGAACGAGTGGAAGGACTGCTCAAGGAAGGACAAACCTGGGTCGTGGACGCGGACATCAAGGGTTACTTCG
>Ga0255096_1001300_pt1 | contig 10367 bp, 5 predicted proteins | sample Colum_Atlam_RepA_2_FD_188563 | JGI IMG/M metagenome (GOLD analysis project Ga0255096, IMG submission 188563) | Freshwater microbial communities from Columbia River, Oregon, United States - Colum_Atlam_RepA_8d | ecosystem: Environmental > Aquatic > Freshwater > River | place: USA: Oregon...
TGCCATCGAATCGCAAAAGCGCAGCTAGGCGCTTTTGCCGTTAGAACGGCACGTCATCGACCTGATGTGCCGGCACCACCCAACGCGCGACGATCATCTTTGATCCGGCATGATCGAATTCGATGCTAAGCTTATCGCCTTCGATGCCGATGATTTCGCCATAGCCGAATTTCTGGTGAAACACCCGATCGCCGGTGACGTAGGACGACACCGCTTCGGCATCAATGGTGATGCTGCGGCTTTCGCGCGGTTGGGCGACGGGGCGGGCAGTGCTGCGGTCTTGCATCCGCGTCCACCCCGGTGAGTTGTAGACATCGGCTTTGGTCGCCCGATCATCCAGCGCAGCGCCGTAATTGGGCGCAGCCGCGCCATAGCCACCACCGTAAAGGCCGGGGGGCGTTAACACCTCGACATGGGCTTCGGGCAATTCGTCGATAAAGCGGCTGGGCAATTGGCTTTGCCATTGGCCATAAACCCGGCGATTCGACGCGAAAGAGATCGTGCACAGCCGTTCGGCCCGGGTGATGCCGACATAGGCAAGGCGGCGTTCTTCTTCGAGCCCCTTTTTGCCCGATTCGTCCATGCTGCGCTGGCTGGGGAACAGGCCGTCTTCCCAACCGGGCAGGAACACCACCGGAAATTCCAGCCCTTTGGCGGCGTGCAGCGTCATGATCGACACTTTTTCGACCGCTTCTTCGGTGTCATTTTCCATGATCAGCGAAACGTGTTCCAAAAAGCCCTGCAGGCTGTCGAACTGTTCCAGTGCCTTGACCAATTCTTTCAGGTTTTCCAGCCGCCCCGGTGCTTCGGGGGTTTTGTCGTTTTGCCACATTTCGGTGTAGCCGGATTCTTCCAAAATCGTTTCGGCCAGTTCGATATGGTTGTGGCCGGGCGCGATCACCTGCGCGTGCCAGCGGTCAACGCCGTCACAAAAGCCGCGCAGTTGCCCTGCCCCTTTGCCGCCAATGCCGCCGCGCGCCAAAAGCCCGCGCGCGCCGTCCAGCAGCGGCAGACCCGCCGCCCGCGCTTCGCGTTGAATTTCCGACTGCGCCTTGTCGCCCAGCCCGCGTTTGGGCAGGTTGACCACGCGTTCGAAGGCCAGATCGTTTTCCGGCGACACTGCCAGCCGGAAATAGGCCATCGCATCGCGGATTTCTTGCCGTTCGTAAAACCGTGGACCGCCGATGACGCGATAGGGCAGACCGATGGTCAGAAAACGGTCTTCAAAAGCGCGCATCTGGTGGCTGGCGCGGACCAGAATCGCGACATCATTCAGGCTGACAGGATCAATGCCGCGACGGCCACGCTGCGCGGCTTCAACCTCTTCGCCGATCCAGCGGGCTTCTTCTTCGCCATCCCAATGGCCAATCAGCCGGACCTTTTCGCCGCCTTCGGCTTCGGTCCACAGGGTTTTGCCCAAACGACCGGCGTTGCTGGCGATGATGCCAGAGGCCGCTGCCAGAATATGCGCGGTCGAGCGGTAGTTTTGTTCCAGCCGCACCACTTTGGCACCCGGAAAGTCGGCTTCGAACCGCAAGATGTTGCCGACCTCGGCGCCACGCCAGCCGTAGATCGACTGATCATCATCGCCAACGCAGCAGATGTTGCGATGCGACTGCGCCAGAAGCCGCAGCCACAGATATTGCGCGACGTTGGTGTCTTGGTATTCGTCGACCAGAATATAGCGGAACCAGCGCTGATATTGCTCCAACACATCGGGGTGTTTTTGAAAGATCACCACGCAATGCAGCAGCAGATCGCCAAAGTCGGTGGCGTTCAGGGTTTTCAGACGTTCCTGATATTGTTCGTAAATTTCGGTGCCGCGGTTGTTATAGGCGGCGGATTCAGAGCTTGGCACCCGATCGGGCGTCAGCGCGCGATTTTTCCAGCTGTCGATGATCGACGCCATCATCCGCGCCGGCCAACGCTTTTCGTCGATATTGGCAGCGACGATCAATTGTTTCAGCAGGCGCAGCTGATCGTCGGTGTCCAGAATGGTGAAGTTGGATTTCAACCCGACCAGTTCGGCATGGCGGCGCAGGATTTTCACCGAAAGCGAGTGAAACGTGCCCATCCACGGCATGCCTTCGGCAACATCGCCCAGCAAACGGCCAACGCGGTCTTTCATTTCGCGCGCGGCTTTGTTGGTGAAGGTGACCGACAGAATTTCATTCGGCCGGGCTTTGCCCATCCGCAACAGGTGCACAATGCGTGAGGTCAGCGCCTTGGTCTTGCCAGTGCCCGCCCCCGCCAGCATCAGCACCGGGCCATCCAACGCCTCGACCGCGGCGCGTTGCGCGGGGTTCAGATCGTCAAGATAGGGCGTGGGGCGTGCCCCAAGGGCGCGCTGTGACAGCGGCACCGCCGCTTCGAAGGCATCATTGTCATCGGACCAGTTCATAGCGGCAATCTAGCGGGGTTTTTGGCCAAGATAAAGAATTGTTCCCGCATTGTTCGCATGATTTCTGACAGGTGTGCGCAAGGCCGGTGCTGCGGGGATTGCGGGCCGGGGGATATGCGGCTTTATTGGGAATTTGGCAGGGATGCCGCGCAAAACAGCTATCGAAACCACGATGGTTGGGCTAATTTGACGGGGCTGGATATTACGTCAGCCTGTCGGCACTTTATTCGTAAAATTTAAGGATTACGGGCTTGGTTACGATCACCGATCCGCTTTTTGCAAGCCAGTGGCACTTTGGCCTGATGGGCAATATTCAACGCATCTGGGATGAATATACCGGTGTTGGCGTGCATGTCGGGGTGTTTGACGATGGCGTTCAATATAACCATCCCGACCTTGCCGCGAATTACGATGCGTCCAAGCATTTCAAGTATAACAACGTCACCTATAATCCCTATCCTATCACCCGAACTGGCGACGACCCCGATGCGCATGGCACGTCGGTGGCGGGGCTGATTGCAGCGGCGCGCAATGGTGTGGGCGGCGTGGGGGTGGCCTATGGTGCCAAGATTACCGGCGTGAACACACTGAGCGATCCGGCGCTACAGACCGATGCGATGGCCGACCGGGTGCTGCGCTATGGCGCGGCTTTTGATGTGATGTCAAACAGTTGGGGCTATACGCCCTATTTCGAAGCCTATCAAAACGCGGGGCTGGCAGACTCGACCAGTGCCCAGATTATTGCCGCTTATGATTACAACACCAGCACCGGACGCCACGGGTTGGGCACGGTTATTGTGCAGGCGGCGGGCAATGATGCCAGCAACGCCAATGCCGATGGGCTGAACACCGCGCGGTCGCTGATTTCGGTTGCGGCGCTGGACCGGAATGGCGCCTTGACCTCTTACAGCAACACCGGCGCGAATATCTGGATTTCGGCTGGCGCGGCGGCGGTGACCACCGATCTGACCGGCAGCAACGGCTATAACACCGCGGCTGGGACGGCGGGCGATTACCAATCGACCTTTGGCGGCACCTCGGCGGCGACGCCCGTGGTGGCGGGCGTTGTGGCGCTGATGTTGGACGCCAACGAAGGCTTGGGGTGGCGCGATGTCAAAGAGATTTTGGCCAATAGCGCCAGCCTGACCGGATCTATCGTCGGCGGCAGCAGCGCCTATGAAACCACCGGCACCCGGTTTCAGGTGATCGACCGCAACACCGGCACCGGTCTGGTGCGCAACGGCGACAGTTGGAACGACGGCGGCCGCGCGATAAGTTGGGATTACGGGTTTGGCAGGGTAAATGCTTTTGCCGCCGTGCGCTTGGCCGAAGTGTGGACACTGATCAATGGGCCTGCGCAAACTTCTGCCAATGACCGCGAGCTTGCGTTCACCAACCCGACCGATATGCGGATGGTATTTGCGGGCGGGCGTGGTACGGCGGCGTCTTCGGTGGCCTGCACCACCCATATGGAGATTGACTATATATCGGTCACGCTGGGGTTTGATTTTACCGCCCCCAGCGGATCTGCAGCCGGGCTGTCGATCACGCTGCTGGGGCCGGGGGGTGCCAGCTTTGATCTGGTTCACGCGGGCGATCTTTTTTATTCCGATGTGCATGGCGGCTGGACCTGGACCTATGGCGTGGCCGAGGCGCTGGGGCTGGATGCCTTTGGCACCTGGACGGCGGTGATCCGCGACAGTTCCAGCAGCCTTTCCGGCCATGCCTGCACCCTGCAAGATCTGAAGATCAGCTTTTCTGGCGATGCCAGTTTTGACAGCAACAATATCCACCACATCACGCAAGATTTTGTCAAAGCCACCACGGTGAATGCGGGCGGCCTGCGTGACCATGCGATCAATGACACCAATGGCGGCACCGATTGGCTGCAAATGGCGACGCTGGCGGGGAATGTCGTGGTGTCACTGGTGGCCGGGCAAAGCTTTGCGGTGAATGGCGTGATCTGGGGCACCATTGCCGCCGGGACACAGATTGAGAATGTGGCGACCGGCGACGGCAATGATCGCATTACCGGCAACGGCTTGGGCAACAAGATTTACGGCATGCGCGGCAATGACACGATAGCGGGCGGCGTTGGCGCGGACACGCTGGATGGCGGCCAAGGCAATGATTCAGTGGCGGGCGGCGGCGGCAACGATCAGGCGCTGGGGGGCGTTGGCAACGATGTGCTGTCGGGCGGTATCGCTCAGGATGCGCTTTGGGGACAGGCCGGAAACGACACGCTGCTGGGCGACGCGGGCAATGACACCTTGCTGGGCGGTGACGGGATCGACCGGCTGTCGGGTGGCACGGATGCTGACCGGATTGACGGCGGAACCGGCGCGGATGTGCTGAGCGGCGAGTTGGGCGCCGATCTTTTCGTGTTCAACCGCGGATATGGCGGCGACCGCGTGGCCGATTTTCAGGACAACATCGATACCATCGTGCTGGATGACGCGCTGTGGGGCAATACGGCGCTGACGGTGGCCAGTGTGGTGACACAATTTGCGCGGGTGGTGTCGGGGTCTGTGGTGATGACTTTCGGCAATGGCGATGTGCTGACCTTGACGGGCTTGACCAATACCGCGGCACTGCTGGACGACATTACCATCATCTAGACCGCGCCGCGCCATGACCTGCAGGGGGGCATTTGGGCGGCAAATTAGGCCGCGCCGAATCGTCGCATCTGACACGATCCTGTGCTAGCGTTAACACATTCGCAATTCTGTCATATCATGGCGCTTCCAGCCCTTGCGCTGCAACGCAGCACGGTTAGTGTGCGACCTCGATCACGCCCCCTTCCGCCTGCCCGGAGTTGCCCCATGACCGAATTCAAAAAAATCCTGATCGCCAACCGCGGCGAAATTGCGATCCGCGTAATGCGGGCGGCCAACGAGATGGGCAAGAAGACCGTCGCGGTCTATGCCGAAGAAGATAAGCTGTCGCTGCACCGTTTCAAGGCGGACGAAGCCTATCTGATCGGTGAGGGCCTTTCGCCGGTTGGTGCCTATCTGTCGATCCCGGAAATCATCCGTGTGGCGAAAGACTGCGGCGCCGACGCCATTCACCCCGGCTATGGGCTTTTGTCGGAAAACCCGGATTTTGTAGATGCTTGCGATCAGGCTGGCATCACCTTCATCGGCCCGAAAGCCGACACCATGCGCGCGCTTGGCGACAAGGCTTCGGCCCGCCGCGTTGCGATGGACGCTGGGGTTCCGGTTATTCCGGCCACCGAAGTGCTGGGCGACGATTTTGATGCGATCAAGAAAGAGGCCGCAGCGGTTGGCTACCCCCTGATGCTGAAAGCGTCGTGGGGCGGTGGTGGCCGTGGCATGCGCCCGATTCTGTCCGAAGCCGAACTGGTCGACAAAGTGCGCGAAGGCCGCCGCGAGGCGGAAGCCGCTTTTGGCAACGGCGAAGGCTATCTGGAAAAGATGATCATCCGCGCCCGCCACGTCGAGGTGCAGATCCTTGGCGACAAGCATGGCGCAATTTACCATCTTTATGAACGCGATTGCACTGTGCAGCGCCGCAACCAGAAGGTTGTTGAACGCGCCCCTGCCCCCTATCTGACCGAAGCTCAGCGCGCCGAAGTGTGTGATCTGGGCCGCCGCATCTGCGCCCATGTTGGCTATGAATGCGCAGGCACTGTCGAATTCCTGATGGATATGGACAGCCAGCAGTTCTACTTCATCGAGGTCAACCCGCGCGTGCAGGTTGAGCACACCGTCACCGAACAGGTGACCGGCATCGACATCGTGCAGGCGCAGATATTGATTGCCGAAGGCAAGACGCTGGCCGAAGCCACCGGCAAGTCGAAGCAAGAAGAAATCCATCTGAACGGCCACGCGCTGCAATGCCGCGTGACCACCGAAGACCCGCAAAACAACTTCATCCCCGACTATGGCCGCCTGACCGCCTATCGTTCGGCAACCGGCATGGGCATCCGTCTGGATGGCGGCACCGCTTATGCGGGCGGGGTGATTACCCGTTACTACGATTCGCTGTTGGTGAAGGTGACGGCTTGGGCGCAGACGCCTGATGCCGCGATTCGCCGGATGGACCGGGCGCTGCGCGAATTCCGTATTCGCGGCGTGTCGACCAACATCGAATTCGTGATCAACCTGCTGAAACACCCGACCTTCCTGAACGACACCTACACCACCAAGTTCATCGACACGACGCCAGAACTGTTCCAGTTCAAAAAGCGGCGTGACCGGGCGACCAAGATCCTGACCTATATCGCGGATATCACCGTTAACGGGCATCCCGAAACCGCGGGCCGTGCCAAGCCGCATGCCGAAGCGCGGATTCCGAAAGCCCCGAAGGCGCTGGTGGAACCGGCGATGGGCACGCGCAACCTGCTGGAGCAAAAAGGCCCGCAGGCTGTGGCCGATTGGCTGGGCAAGCAGAAAAAGGTGCTGATCACCGACACCACCATGCGCGACGGCCACCAATCGTTGTTGGCAACGCGGATGCGGTCGATTGATATGATCAAGGCGGCGCCGGCCTATGCCGCGCATCTGCCGCAGCTGTTTTCGGTGGAATGCTGGGGCGGTGCGACGTTTGACGTGGCCTATCGCTTCTTGCAGGAATGCCCGTGGCAGCGCCTGCGCGATATGCGCGCTTTGATGCCCAACGTGATGACGCAAATGCTGCTGCGCGCCAGCAACGGCGTTGGCTATACCAACTATCCCGACAACGTGGTGCAGGCGTTTGTAAAGCAGGCCGCCACCACCGGCGTCGATGTGTTCCGGGTGTTTGACAGCCTGAACTGGGTCGAAAACATGCGCGTCGCGATGGATGCGGTGGTAGAGGCGGGCAAGGTTTGCGAAGGCACCGTTTGCTATACCGGTGACATTCTGGACCCGAACCGCGCCAAGTATGACCTGAAATACTATGTGGCCCGTGGGCAAGAGTTGAAGGCCGCAGGCGCGCATATTCTGGGCCTGAAAGACATGGCGGGGCTGTTGAAACCGGCTGCTGCACGCCAGTTGATCAAGGCGTTGAAGCAAGAGGTTGGTCTGCCGATTCATTTCCACACCCATGACACTTCGGGAGCGGCTGCAGCGACGATTCTGGCCGCTTGCGATGCAGGGGTAGACGCGGTGGATGCGGCGATGGACGCATTCTCGGGCGGCACCTCGCAGCCGTGCTTGGGGTCGATTGTGGAAGCGCTGCGCCATACCGAGCGTGACACCGGCCTGGATATTGCCGCGATCCGCACGATTTCCAACTATTGGGAAGCGGTGCGCGGCCAGTATGCCGCGTTTGAAAGCGGGATTCCGGCACCAGCTTCGGAAGTCTATCTGCACGAAATGCCCGGCGGCCAGTTCACCAACCTGAAGGCGCAGGCGCGGTCGTTGGGCTTGGAAGAACGCTGGCATGAAGTGGCGCAGGCCTATGCCGATGCCAACCAGATGTTCGGCGATATTGTCAAAGTGACGCCGTCGTCGAAGGTCGTCGGCGACATGGCGCTGATGATGGTGGCGCAGAACCTGACCCGCGCGCAGGTGGAAGACCCCAGCATTGACGTGGCCTTCCCGGATTCGGTGGTGGACATGCTGAAAGGCAACCTTGGCCAACCGCATGGCGGCTGGCCCGAGGGGATTTCGAAAAAGGTGCTGAAGGGCGAAGTGGCGTCGACCGATCGCCCCGGCGCAGGCATGGCTCCGGTTGATCTGGAAGCGGTGCGGGCGAAGCTTTCGGCGGAACTGGATGGCTTCAAGGTCGATGATGAAGATCTGAACGGCTATCTGATGTATCCCAAGGTGTTCCTGGATTACATGGGCCGCCACAAGGCCTATGGCCCGGTGCGCAGCCTGCCGACGCGGACGTTCTTCTATGGCATGGCGCCGGGCGAAGAGATCACCGCCGAAATCGACGCTGGCAAGCAGTTGGAAATCCGGCTGCAGGCGGTTGGTGAAACCACCGACGATGGCGAAGTGAAGGTGTTCTTCGAACTGAACGGTCAACCGCGGGTGATCCGGGTGCCGAACCGTGCGATCAAGGCCAAGGCGGCGGTGAAACCCAAAGCCACCGAAGGCAACCCCAGCCATATCGGCGCGCCGATGCCGGGCTCTATCGCCTCGGTGGCGGTGGTTGCGGGGCAGAAGGTGAACGCAGGCGACCTGCTGTTGACCATCGAAGCTATGAAGATGGAAACTGGCATCCACGCCGACCGCGCCGCCACCGTCAAGGCGCTGCATGTGCATGCGGGCAGCCAGATTGACGCCAAGGATCTGCTGGTCGAACTGGAATAACAGATCGTCCGGTTGGAAATGCAAAAGCCCCGAACCTTAGGTTCGGGGCTTTTTGTTTGTGCGACGCGGTGGCGTCAGAACTTTATACCGGCGGCAAGATTGGTGTAGGTTTCGCCGGTGGTCGAGGTGTCAAGAAACCCCAGCTGGCCATAGATGCCGCTTGGCGCGGTATAGCTGGCGTCAAGACTGGTGGCGATGCTGCCTTCGGTCCACAGCCGCTGCACCGTGGCGTCGATCTGATCATTGATGTGATAGGTGGCGAAAACGCGGCTGTTCTGACGGTTTTCGAAAAAGGCTTCGTGGAAGCTATAAAGCCCGGTGTCCACCGGACCAAAGCTGGCTTTTCCACCGAGCAGCACCGAGGTTTTGCCACTTGGCACATCGTATTCCATCGCGCCGTCCAGCGTCAGCGCCCCGAGCGGATAGCTTGCGGCAAGCTGCGCCACGTTGCCATAGGTTTCGATGTGGTTCATCGAGGCGGCAAGCGTTGCGCCAGCAATGTCGCCTTCATAGCGCAGGCCATAGCTTTCGCCGTTCAGCAGGTGTTCGTATTGCAGGCGCGGGGTGAAATAGCCGCCGTATTCGTTTTCAACCTCTTTGCTGCCCGCGATGTTTGGCAGGGTGATCACACGCTCTGACGCAGAGCGCGATTGCCCGGCATAAAACGCGCCAAGGCCGGTTTCGACCACGGCTTCGGCGTAGATCGCGGCTGTATCCCCTGCGCCGCCCTTGCCCCAGGACGCCCAAGACCGCAGCCCCAGATCAAACCCGAACTTCAAGGCGCCGTCGCTGGGCAGGCGGTAGCCCAGATCCATCGTGCCGTGCAACGAAGTGCGATCAACGCCATTGCCGGTCAGATATTCCAACCGGCTGTCGCCCGAAAAGCTGAAGCCGGACGGCAGGCTGTCAGCGCCTGCGGCACTGGCGATTTGGGCGGTGCCTGCCAGCAAAGCAGCGGCGGCACCAACAAACAAACGATGCGACATAGCGATATCCTTGCGAAGAGCATTTTCGCGGCAAAGAGTCAGAAGATTGCAGCAGACTCAACGCCCTAGGCAGGAATAATTGTCGCGGCGTGGCAACATTGCCACCCGCAGGCGGGTCAGCTTTTCTTGACGAACTCTGTCAGGATGACGATGCGCTGACCTTCGACCTTGCCTTCGATCTGGCCCGCATTGTCGGGAACCAAAGCGATACGGCGCACGGCGGTGCCGCGTTTGGCGGTAAAGTTGGCGCCCTTGACCACCAGATCCTTGATCAGCACCACGGTATCGCCCTGCGCCAGCAGCGCGCCGTTGCTGTCGCGGTGTTCCACCGAGGCCAGCGTTTCAGTCCAGCCCTGCACCTCGTCCGACAGCACCATGCCATCGCGCGCCTCGGTTGCCCAAGGTTCGGCGATGCTGGCCAGCTTGCGCCAGACCGCCAGTTGCACCGCGGGTTCAGGCGACCAAGCCGCCCCTTCCAGACAACGCCAATGGCTGGCATCGGCGGCTTCGTCTTCGCGGCAGATCGGGCAAAGCAGAATTTCGCCCGCCGGTGGCACATCGACGGCGTCCAACGCATTGGTGGCGCCACAAAATTCGCAGGCATTGCCCGCACGGGTCAGAAGGTCTTTCGAAGCCATCGGGCATCCTTTCAAGGTTACGCCCTGCTAGCGCCCTGCCCCAGAAAAAGCCAGCGTAAAGGCGGGGTAAATTGGTGGG
>Ga0255096_1001305_pt1 | contig 10339 bp, 7 predicted proteins | sample Colum_Atlam_RepA_2_FD_188563 | JGI IMG/M metagenome (GOLD analysis project Ga0255096, IMG submission 188563) | Freshwater microbial communities from Columbia River, Oregon, United States - Colum_Atlam_RepA_8d | ecosystem: Environmental > Aquatic > Freshwater > River | place: USA: Oregon...
ATTGTGGGCGATGGTATTGGTGCCCGACTGGAAGACGATCACCCCGCAACCGGCCGCGAAGACGCGACCCAACCGAAGGATCTCGTTGTCGGTGATCTGGTGCGAATGACAGGCATCCCGGGCACTCGGATCCATATCACCCGGTTCTCCGATGCGCAGTCCGCCGGCCCCGATGTCGCGCACCCCATTGCCGGCCACGCGCCAACGCTGGGTGCCGCGGCCCAGCTCCAGGGCATACCCACCCAGGTTGGCGAAGGTACAGTCCTCGATGACGCAATCCGTCGCGTGGGCGGCCCGGAAAGCGCCCCGGATGGGGACCGCCGACTGGGGCGATTGAAGTCCTTCGCTGGGGATACCGTCATCGGTCTCGGAAAAGGTGATGCCCGAAAACGTCACTCCTTGAACGACGCTTTCTGAGGCGGACTCGACCGAACCCGGATCGCCCTCGACCCGAACTAGTTCAGTGAGTCGGGCAGCGACGACCGGCACCCGGTTCAGACGAAGCCCCTTCGGAGCCAAGTACCTCAACCAGCCAGTCTGGGTGTCGAGATACCATTCACCGGGTTGGTCGAGGGCATCCGGCACGTTCTCCACCCAGTAGCGGGCGTCCGGCTCGTCCATCCACGAGGCTCGGGGGCCGCCCAGAAGTTCCGCGACTCCCTTGTTGGTATCCACAGCCACCAAGGGCAAGTGCCAGTCGGTCCACTTCATGAGCAGCACCACTTGAGCATCCGGGTATCGGGCCCATTCCGGCTTCAGGTCTCCGGGGCGAAACGGCAGGTCGATGGGGGATTGAGTTCCCAGAGCAGCACGGGTCTGAAAAAAACCTCGGTTCGGCGTCCGGGCCCGCTGCGCTCGCTGGCCGTTGACGAAGAGATGATGAAAAGCCGGACGGCCATTGGTGAATTCCGGAAGGCGAACCTCCCAGAGGCCTTGACCTCCAGGAGCCTCCTTCCAACCGGTGATGCGCCGGCCACCGCTCACCACGGCTTGGCCGGGGACTGCGGACCGCAGTGTGATTCCAGAATGGGCCGGGCCAATCCTCAGCGTCTCCTTCAATTCATAGCGCCCGCGCTGCAACAGCAACGTCACTGGCTCATCCGGATTGGCCACACGCGCCGCTGCGGCCGCCGTCAACGCTTCGGGCAAGGTTCGGAACGGGTGATGAGGCGCGCCATTGCCCCCGAGATTGGCGTCCGGTCGGACCATCAGGAAGGCCGCCGACAAGGGCAGGACCCAAGCAGGGAGCGACGACAAAAGGGCAATCCAACGCATGTCGGTGTCCGACGCTTTTGCCCGTGCGCGGCATTCGAACGATTTTGATTTGACTGTCCTAGTGTCCTAGGACACTTTTCAACCACGCCTCCGATGATCGCCCGAATCGACTTCCAATCCGGTGTCCCGGTCTACTTGCAAATTGTCCAGCAGGTGAAGGCGGCGGCAGCCACCGGGTTGATCCGGCCCGGCGACCCCCTGCCCTCGGTTCGGGCCCTGGCCGAAGACTTGCGCATCAACCGCAACACCGTGGCCCGGGCTTATGCCGAGCTGGAGTCCGAGTCGGTCATCGAAACCCGCCAGGGCTCGGGCTGCTTTCTGAAAGGCGGCGGGGCCTCGCCGCTGCGCAAATCGGTGCGCTCAGGCCGACTGGCCGAGGCGCTCGACGCGGTGATCGTCCAAGCCCATCACCTGCAAATTTCGGACACCGAACTCCAGTCACTCTTGATCGAGCGCTTGGAAGCCTTCCACCTCCGCCAGAAAGACCACCAAGCCCCGCGGGATTGAGTTCTCCCGCCCCCATCGCCAGCACCATCGCCAGCACCTTCGCCAGCACCTTCGCCAGCACCATCGCCCGCCACTGAATCTCCGAACCTTCGAACCGACGCCCCCTATGAGCACCCCAGCGATCGAGATCCGCGACCTGAGCCTCCGCTACGACCGCACCGAAGCGGTCCACGGCCTGTCCATGACCGTGGAACGGGGCCGCTGCTACGGCTTCTTCGGCCGCAACGGTGCCGGCAAGACCACCACCCTCAAGTGCCTGCTCAACTTGCTGCGCCCGCAGCAGGGAACCATCCGGGTCTTCGGGCTGGATCCGGTGCGTGAAGAAGAGGCCGTGAAGGCCCGCCTGGCCTACGTGCCCGACTTCGTCGCGTTCTATCCGTGGATGCGCGTGGGCGAGGCGCTCGATTACTTGGCCAGTTTCCGACCCCGCTGGAACCCGGACCTTGAGCGCCGCCTGCTGGAGCGCTTCCAGCTCGATCCCGCCGCGCCCACCAGCGGGCTGAGCAAGGGCCAGCGCACGCAGTTGGCTTTGATCGGAGCCATCGCTGCCGAGCCCGAGTTGCTGGTGCTCGACGAGCCAACCTCGGGCCTCGACCCCCTGATCCGCCGGGAGTTCATCCAGACGGTCATCGGCGCCTATCAAGACGCCGATCCCGGAGAACGCACCGTGCTGGTTTCCACCCACCTGATCAGCGAGTTCGAGGGGCTCATCGACCGCTTCACCATCTTGGATGCCGGCAAGGCCGTGATGACCGCCGACGCCGACGAGGCCCGGTCGCGATTCCTGCGCGTGCAAGCAGAGTTCGCCCAAGACCCACCGCCCGACTCGGCCGTGCCGGGAGCACGTTCCATTCGACGCCGTGGACGGACCCTGGAGGTGCAGCTCGAAGGCGACCCAGACCCGATGCGCCAGCGCTTGGAGGACTTGGGCGGCCGCGACCTCGCGGTGACTTCGCTGACCTTGGAGGAGATCTTCATGGCAGTGGCAAAATCGGGAGGTCAGCCATGATCGCTCCGAGGATTCCCTGGCGTAGCCCCTGGCCCCGGCTGATTCCGTTGCTGCTGCTGGTGATGATGCCCGCGGCGGGTCAATGGCTGGGCTGGATGATGGCCCCCGAGACCTTGGAGCCGGATTTCCTGCAGCCCAGTCTAGCCTCTTGGGCCGTGATCGGAACGGTGCTGGTCCTGCTGGTGAAATGGAGTGGGCTGCTGACAAACCCGAGTCTCCAGATGGAGATTTGGGCTCAGATGTCCGGAGCCAGCCTCGCGTTCCTGGCCGCAGCCGTGAATGCCATGTTCGCGCAGCTGAGGGGGTTCGGAGTTCTCTCCGTCTTTGCAGCCCTGGCGTACGCCCTCGCCTGCCTCTGGATCTGCGCCAACGCATTCGGCAGCGAGTTCGAACACCGCACGCTGGGCCAATGGCTGGTGCAACCCCGGAGCCGTGGCGATCTCTATCGTGAGAAACTCGGAGTCGCCGGTGGGATTGCGGGAGTGGCTGCCGTGATCTTTTTCTTCACCACGAGTCGCTCCAACACTCGCGAACCGCTGTTCTTGGCCTTGCTCTTGGGCCCCATGATCTTGGGCCTGGGCTCCGCCCCGTTCTTCACCTTAGTCAGCCGGAGCACTCTGGCGGGCTTCGTCTTCACCCTAGCGGTGGGGATGGCACTCTACTTGATCCTTCAAACTCTGCTGTCAGTTTACCTTGCCGGGCTCCATCCGACCGCAGATCGGAGCAGCGCGGAGGAGTCACTGCTCTGGGCCGGCAGCGTGATCTACCTCGGTGCGATGACCCTGGCGAGCTGGCGGGTGTTTAAACGACTGGAATGGCGCGAGGGCGGAGCCGGTGGAGGCTCGACTCCCGGACTCTATGCGCTTTCCGGGGCCTGGGATGGATGGATCGGCCGTCGATGGCTCGGACAGCCCTCGACCGCACAACTCATCCGCAAGGAACTTCGCCTGCATGTCGTGCCCTGGCTGATCGCGGGCATCCTGATCGGGTTCTGGGGGCTGAGCCTCCTCATTCGCAAGTGGGCTCCTGAAAGCGAGTGGGGAGTGGCCGCGGCCAATCCCTACACAGTGACCCTATACGCCGGTATCTTCGGCACCTTCGTTTTACTCGCCACGGGAGCCAGCGCTATCGCCGAGGAACGTGTCTTGGGCACTTTGGAATGGCAATGGACCCAACCCATCCCGATGGCGCGCCAGTGGAGGATCAAGGTAGGCGTGGCTGCTGCATTGGCCCTGACCCTGGGGCTGATCTTGCCGGCCACCCTCGTCTGGTTGGGCTTCGACGCCGAGGCCTTGGATACCACCTTCGGCCAGCCAGATTGGCAACAGATCGCTGTCTACGCGATGGCCTTGGTTGCTCTCTTTGCAACAAGCCTTTACGCCTCCTCCGTCAGCCAAAGCAGCATGGAGGCCGTGGCCCTAACGCCCCTGTTGTTGGCGAGCCTCTGGGCGGTCGGCGCCCTGACGATCTGGGGTGTGGTTGCTACGTTCGATGACGGATGGGGAAACCTGTGGTTTTGGCCGGATTCCGATGGATTGAGAGATCCGTCTCTCCTGAATCAGAAACCGCCAGCATGGCTTCCGGTACTGGAAACCCTCCGTCGGATGGCGGAAGTTGGCGCGATCGTCCTTGGCACGATCTGGATCGGGTTCGTGGTTCGATCCGCCCGGGTCAATGCCCAGCAGCTGCGGATCGGGCGGTCCAACCTGTCACGGCAGTGGGGACGACTCAGCGGCGGCCTGTGGATGGCATCGATTCTGGGGGGCCTGCTGCTGGTCGGCTTGGGCAGGATGCGGGGTACCTACGATCAGCTTTCCTTTTTCCAATCGCAGCGAGAACGGCTCATCAGAATCGCCACCCACGCCGAGCAGGACGGCAAGTTCACCCCCGAGTATCTCAGCCCGTTGGGGATCACCAACCAACCGTTGCCTCAGGAGTTGGTGGATACCCTCATCCGCCAGCGGGGATTCCGAGGGCTGCGAACGGATCTCCCAGTGCATTTCCTGAGGAAGCCCGGGGACAAGCTCGATCCTGCGCTCCTGATGGATCCGGCGTTGGCCCGACGCTACGGGCTTCAGGCCATATCAACGTCTCCGGTGTCCACGACGCCCTCGACTAACGCAGCCTCCCCGGATTCAACGGCTCCGGCCCCGCAGCCAATGATGATGAGTCGGGAACTGATGCTGCGCTACGGACTCCTGCCAAAGCGGCAGCCCGGAGCCACGTCCACTACGCCGTCGACCAACGCCGCCTCCCCGGAATCAGCATCCACGGCCCCGATGCCGATGATGAGTCCGGAACTGATGAAGCGCTATGGGCTCATACCCAGAACAACAACCAACAGGGCGTCCCCGGCCCCACAGAAGGCTTCCACCAACCCGCCGGCCAACACCGCACCGCGCCAGTGACTCGGGCGGATCAACGGGTCGATTCGTTGAAGTACACCTTCAGGTTGTGGGTGGAGCGCCCCGACGCGACGATGTCCAACCGACCATCCCCGTCGAGGTCGGCGAGCGCGAGGTCTTCGCAGGCCATGCCGTCGTCGTCGACCCACACCTTCATCCAGCGGCCGGCCACCGGCACATAAAGGGCCACGCCCACCTTGACCGAACGCGGCCGCCCCATGGCACGCCATCCGGCTACAATCTGCGACTGGCCGATGCCCAGCAAATCGCCGCAGGCCAGGGCATGGCCGTCGATCAACCCATCGTCGATCACCTCGCGGCGGCCCAATGCTTTAGATCCGGGAGCGGGCGGATGGAACACCACCAATTGATTCCCGTGCATCGGCGAGATGCCGACGACCGAACCCGCCGCATCACCCAGCGAGCGGATCTCACCCACGCCGCCATTGTCCGGCCCGCCGACTTGCGTCCACGACACGGGTCCCCCCGCTGCGCCTACAGCCCCTGCACCCGCCAGCACACCGCGGAACGCACCCTCGGCCGACCCCACGAGCACTTCGGTCACAGGGTTCCCGCCGGAGCGGACCACAGGATCAAAGTTGTGGGTCTTGTGCCACTGGTCGGCCACCGTCTCGACGGCCCAGGGCTGTCGGCGATCGGCCGGCGGTCGATAACGCTGAACACGGGCACCCGCGCCTTGCCCATCCTTGTTGCCCCGCCCGTGCAACGGCACTGACCAGAGCGCCCAGCCTTGCGAGTCCTTCACCCAACGGATGCGGTGCATCGTGGGTTCATGGGGCAAGCGGATTGGAGTCCAGCGCGCAGTCCGATCGGCGGGCGGTTCCAGATAGAAGAGCGCCCCACTATTCACTGTGTCGCCGGGATTCCATCCGGCCCCCACCGCGATCTCGGCTTTGCCGTCGCCATCGATGTCGGCGGCGGCCACGCACACGTGATCTTGCGGCGTGAGATTCTCGGCGATGACGTGCTTCTCCCACTTCGGGTGCCGGTACCAGGCGATCTGCTTGGCATCGCACAAAACAATGTCCGGCCCGCCATCCCCATCGACATCGGCCACGGTCACCCCATAACCGACGGCCACGTTGGTGTCGACATGGACGGCTCGGAACCGAGGAACCAATGGCTCAACCGCCAAAGCCGTCAGTGAAAAACAAACCAATGCACAAACAAAGACGCGAACGGAGTACATGGGACCATGGTTCTCGGTTCCATCGGAGGGTTCAGCAAGAAAACAGCGGGTGCCCATCGATCGGGAAAACACCGATCACTGGAGGGCGCAGTGAGAGATCACCTCAGTCAAACCTTCCTGACTCATCGGATTGCACTCAATCGCCCACTGTCCGGGCCGCCTATAACAACTGTAAACCCGCCCACTTGCCGAGCCGCTTCAGCAGGGATTTTCCGCCGCCTTTTCGAGTGGATTGCTCCCCGAGACGAACCTTTCCAGCAGTCACCGTGTTTACGTCGTCAGCAAACTGATCCGGATTCCCCAGAAAGACATTCAGTTGACCGACCCGACTCACTCGAATCACCCCATCTGAAGCCCTCACTGTCCGCCCAAGAGGAATGAGATGACGGCCGGTCGTTGCATAACATATTGCACAAGCCGTCGTTAGGTCAGAAATAGTTGGGACCTGAATATCCCGCGCTGCCAAAAACTTTTCCAGTTGAACTCCCTTGAGCCCTTCTGTGCCTGGAATCATGCCACAAACCCGAATCTCAGTGACCGTCAACACCGGTTTGCGGAAGTCGGAATCTTCCATCAAACGACTCAGCATATCCTGACTGAGTGGAGCGATTTGACCATTCGAGGAACGGACCCGATTGCTATCCACCAAAACGTCCCCACGGCTCGCATGCTCAGCCAATGTCAAAAGCGCAACCCGTTCCTTCTGGATATCAATTAACAGGTACTTGTTACGCAATTCATCCGGAGTATTAATCGCGGCCACCTGAGCGACGTTCGAGACCACAATCGCTGAAACTTCCGTCTGAATGATCGCGGGCGTCGATTGCCGCGCCTGACCGTCAGACACCATCACTCCGCCATCAAAGACGGGGCCTTTGGGTTCCGGATCGAGCGGAGTCGCCACTCGAAACAATTGATAAGCCCCTGTTGGAATTCCCCCAGGATTCATGCCTGTGATTCACCAACAAACCAGCAATAGTAGTCAACGAAATACATAAATTACATACTCCGCTTTTAAAAAGTATTTTATAAAACATTAATACCCAAAACACCTAAAATGCCGGCAAGTCACAATTCCATCATCGAATTCACCACGGAACTGGTTTAGAATTCACAATTATGCTCAACGGAATCTGGCTTGGACTACTGACAGTCGCAGCCCTTCTGGCCGGCATCACCGGTCGTTTGGGGGGGATGACCGATGGCGCCATTCAAGGGGCCAATACGGCTGTCACGGTCTCTCTGGGATTGATCGGTGTCATGGCCCTGTGGTTGGGCATCCTGCGGCTGGCCGAGCAAGCCGGATTGGTGAGTACCTTGGCTCAATGGCTGAAACCACTCCTGGGCCGACTCTTTCCCGAGGTCCCTGCGGGCCATCCGGCACTGGGTTCGATGGTCCTCAATATCGCCGCCAACGCTCTGGGCCTCACCAACGCAGCCACGCCCATGGGCCTTCGCGCCATGCGGGATTTGCAGCGCCTGAATCCCCGACCTGATACGGCCACCAACGCCATGTGCACCTTTCTGGCGATCAACACCGGATCGGTTCAGTTGATCCCTGTGACGGCCATCGCGGTTCTGGCAGCCAATGGGTCCAAGAACCCCACCTGGATCGTCGGCACCACCCTCCTGGCCACCGTGTGCTCGTCTCTCACCGGATTGTTGGTGGTCAAAACCACTCAAAGACTCAAATGGTTCCGCGTTACCACGGAACCGTTTCCGACTCCGACCGCACCTCAACCGGCCGCGGACTCGGAGAAAACCGATGAGTTCACTCCTCCGAGCGCACGGCGGCCTTTGGGATGGGCCGGCCGCTGCGCTTTGTTGCTCTTGGTTCTCTGTTTTGTCGGATTTGCCGTCCAAGCCACCGTGCATCCGCCCACCGGATCCGAGGCTACCCTTGAGACCGCCCACGTCGCCTTGCGGGCCCTCAATGCCTTGTCGTTGGTGGCCCTTCCGTTCCTGCTGGTAGCGATCCCCGTTTACGCCGCGCTGCGCGGCTTGGCGGTCCACGAACAATTCGTGGCCGGAGCCAAGGAGGGCTTCGATACAGCCATCCGAATCATCCCCTACCTCGTGGCCATGCTGGTTGCCATTGGATGCTTGCGCGGAGCCGGCGGCATCGAAGGGTTTACCCGGTGGCTGGAACCTCTGCTGAACTCCGTGGGCTATCCTCCAGAACTGGTTCCCATGACATTGCTGCGCCCCCTCACCGGCAGTGGGACACTGGCCGCCTTCACCGATTTGGTGAAAACCCACGGCGCGGACAGTCTTTTGGCCCGCATGGGCGGCACCCTCTTCGGCAGCACGGAAACCACCTTCTACGTCATCGCCGTCTACTTCGGTTCCATCGGCATCCGTCGCACCCGACATGCCATCCTCGCCGGATTGGCCGCCGACCTGGCCGGAGCCATCGCTGCCGTCGCCATTTGCCGGGCCATGGCCTGAAAAAGAACGGGGTTCACGAGTCTCGGGTGCCCGAACTCCTGCCCCATTGTCTACACGGCAGCGTTTCTCAAGGACGCACGAACCATTCCGCGAACCGTTCTCGCACAGCATCCTTTGCCAAGCCCCACCGGGGCACGAACAGCACCGGAACCTCGACGGCAGCACCCGAATACAGCCTGTCCCTGCCTCCGCCCTTGTTTCCCGGGCCCGGGTCGGCTGATGCTCCGAACAGCATGACCCGATTCCTGCGGAGCATCTCCCTCACCCATTGGATCTTCATCGCCATGCTGGGCGGACTGTTGCTGGGGTGGGCTTTCCCGGCCGAGTCGCAGAACCTCAAAGTGGTCTCGAACATGTTCCTGAAGATGATCAAGTGCATCCTGGTGCCCTTGGTCTTCGGAACACTGGTCGTCGGCATCGCCGGCCACAGCGAAGACCTCAAGTCGGTCGGCCGACTCGCTTGGAAATCCATCCTCTACTTCGAGGTCGTCACCACCTTGGCTTTGGCCATTGGTCTCTTGGCCGTGAATGTGTTCCAACCCGGAGTGGGTGTTGCCCTGCCGCCTGCCACCTCAGCGAGCACCGGCGTCACGGCCACCAAAGTCACCTTCGGAGGTATTCTCGAACACATTGTCCCTAAGAGCTTTTTCGAAGCCGCGGCCGCCAACGACGTTCTTCAGGTGGTTTTTTTTGCGGTCTTCTTCGGCATTGCGCTCGCTCAAACACCCGAGCCCCAACGCACCCCGATGCTCCGCTTCTGTGAATCGCTCACCGAGGTGATGTTCAAGTTCACCGGAGTGGTCATGAAGTTCGCACCGGTCGGCATTGGAGCGGCGATGGCCTATACGGTGGGACACAGCGGCCTCGGAGTCTTGGCCAACTTGGCCAAACTCATCGGAACGCTCTACCTGGCCTTGGCGGTCTTCGCGGTTGGGGTTCTGCTCCCCATGGCGCTGTGGGCACGGGTGCCCGTTCGACGCTTCCTGACCGAACTCCGCGAACCCATCCTTCTGGCCTTCACCACAACCTCGTCCGATGCAGCCATGCCCGATGCGATGAAACGTCTCACCGCACTGGGAGTCCCCAAGCGCATCGTCAGCTTCGTGATGCCGCTGGGTTACTCCTTCAACCTCGACGGATCCACGCTCTATCTGGCCGTGGCTTCGGTCTTCGTGGCCCAGGCCGCGGGGGTGCATCTGAGCATATCCCAGCAGCTGGTCATCATGCTCACCTTGATGCTGACGAGCAAGGGCATGGCCGGAATCCCTCGTGCCTCCCAGGTTATCCTCGCCGGCACCCTGGTGAGCTTCGACCTGCCGCTCGAAGGAGTGCTACTCATCATCGGCGTGGACGAACTCATGGACATGGCCCGAACCACGGTGAACCTCGTGGGCAATTGCCTGGCCACTGCCGTCGTCGCCCGCTGGGAGGGGCTCTTCCCACCAACCACCTCCAACTCGACAACTGCAGGGCAATAATCAGCCC
>Ga0255096_1001308_pt1 | contig 10313 bp, 9 predicted proteins | sample Colum_Atlam_RepA_2_FD_188563 | JGI IMG/M metagenome (GOLD analysis project Ga0255096, IMG submission 188563) | Freshwater microbial communities from Columbia River, Oregon, United States - Colum_Atlam_RepA_8d | ecosystem: Environmental > Aquatic > Freshwater > River | place: USA: Oregon...
CGCCACGGCGAATTTGTTCTGACGGCACTTCCGAGGCTTCGGACAGAATACGCGCGGCCAACTGTTCCGCGCTCATTTCCAAGCTGAAAAAGCCCACCGCCCCGCCTTCGACCGCACCTTCGCTGCCATCATGCGTGCGCCCGCGTTTGTAGGCTTTGACGATATTGAAGGCGATGTTGGTGGCAAGCGAGGTTTTGCCCATCGACGGGCGGCCTGCAAGGATCAGCAAGTCAGACGGATGCAGACCGCCCAGCTTTTTATCCAGATCGACAAGCCCGGTCGAAATCCCTGCCAGACCGCCGTCGCGCTGATAGGCGGCGTTGGCGACGTTCACCGCATCGGTGACGGCTTTCAGGAAGGATTGAAAGCCGCGTTCGGCAACGCCTTGTTCGCCCAGTTTGTAAAGCCGTTGTTCGGCTTCGATAATCTGCTCTTTCGGCTCCGAGTGGATTTCCACCTTTGCCGCCTTGGCCGAAATGTCGCGACCCAGCGCGATCAACTCGCGGCGCACTGCAAGGTCGTAGATCATCTGCGCGTAATCGCGCGCGGCATAGGCCGAAATCGCAGCCCCCGCCAAACGCACCAGATAGGCCGGACCGCCAAGCTCTTTCAGCCCATCGTCATCTTCAAAGAACGGCTTCAGCGTCACCGGCGAGGCCAGCGCGTTTTTCTGAATACGCGCCGCTGCGCGTTCATAGATGCGCTGATGCACCGGGTCGAAAAAATGCTCTGGCTTCACCAGCGACGATACCCGGTCATAGACATCGTTGTTGGTCAGGATCGCGCCCAGCAATTGCTGTTCGGCTTCGATGTTATGCGGCAGCACGTCGCCGTCAGAATTCGGGGCCGTGGCGGGAAGCATCGGGCGGATTGTGGCGACTTCGTTCATCGGCGTCCTCGAAGGTTCAGGCTGATGTCCTAGCCGGTTTCGCCGCTGTGGCGCAAACCGGGAAAACTTTGTGGATAAGCCTGCCGCGAGTCGGGATTTCGCGGTAGATCAGCCGCAAGCCTACCATATCTGGCGGCAGCTTGTGCATCTTTCCACCAATATCACGATTCGGGCGCGGGGTTATCCCCACGCCCTCCACAGGCTGATCCCCAGAAATTGCGCGGCTTATTTTGCGCCGCGCGCCGCCTGCCAAGCCCGCGGATCGTTCAGGAACACCTCGACCTCGGCTAGGGTCTTGGCGTCAAACGCGCCTTGCGCGCGGGCTTCGGCCAGAACATCCCACCAAGTGCAAAGGTGATGCAGCGCCACGCCATGATCGGCAAGGCGCTGGGTGGTTTCGGGGAAAATGCCGTAATAGAAGATAACCGCAGTGTGGGCGCAGCTGGCACCGGTTTCGCGGATCGCATCAACGAACGACAGTTTCGACCCGCCATCGGTGGTCAGGTCTTCGACCAACAGCACGCGCTGGCCTTCGGTCATCGCGCCTTCGATCCGGGCATTGCGGCCGTAGCCTTTTGGCTTTTTGCGCACATAGGTCATCGGCAGCGCCATCCGTTCGGCCACCAAGGCGGCAAACGGAATACCGGCGGTTTCGCCGCCTGCGATGTTGTCAAACGCCTCAAACCCGGCGTCGCGCATCACGGTGACAGTCAGGAAATCCATCAAGGTCGAGCGGATGCGCGGATAAGAAATCAGCTTGCGGCAGTCGATATAGGTCGGGCTGGGCATGCCCGACGCCAGCGTAAACGGGGTTTCGGCGTTGAAATGCACCGCTTTGATTTCCAACAGCGCGCGGGCGGTCAGGCGGGCGATTTCTTCGCGGGGGGGGAAGGCGGTCGGGATCATGGCGTGGTCCTGTTCAAGGGTTTGCAGGCTTCATCTTGGTCTAAATATCCCCTGCGGAGCGTCTGTCGTTGGCCAAAGAGCCTCCGGCGGGGATATTTTTGCCAAGATGAAATCAGCTTTCCACGTGCCAATGCACGGGGAAGCCGGGGTTGAAGACGGTGACGGGCCCAGCTTCGGTGAAGATCTTTTCCGGGAAGGTCTGGGGCAGTTCGTGTTTGACCAAGGTCAGGCGGGTTTCGTTGGCGGGCAGCCGGTAGAAGGCGGGGCCGTTCAGGCTGGTGAAGGCTTCTAGCCGGTCTAGTGCGTTTTCTTCTTCGAACACATGCGCCAGCAGCGGCATGGTGTTGGTGGCGGTAAAGCAGCCAGCGCAACCGCAGGCGTGTTCTTTCAGCGCGTCGACATGCGGCGCAGAATCGGTGCCCAGCATGAACCGCGCCTCGCCCGAGGTGGCGGCGGCACGCAGGGCAAGCCGGTGCTTTTCGCGTTTGGCGACGGGCAGGCAGTAGTAATGCGGTTTGATGCCGCCAGCCAAGATGTGGTTGCGGTTGATGATCAGGTGATGGGTGGTGATGGTGGCGGCAAGGTCGGGGCCACCGGCGCGGGCATAGGCAACGCCTTCTTCGGTGGTGATATGTTCCATCACCACGCGCAAACCGGGAATGCGGCGGCGCAGCGGGTCCAGCACGGTGTCGATGAACACGGCTTCGCGGTCAAAGATGTCAACCGATGGGTCGGTGACTTCCCCGTGCAGGCACAAGGGCAGGCCGATTTCGGCCATTTTTTCCAGCACGCCTTGCACCTTGCTGAAATCGGTCACGCCAGAATGTGAATTGGTCGTGGCGCCTGCGGGATATAGTTTTACCGCTTTCACCAGACCCGAAACCGCGGCGGCTGCCACGTCGGCGGCGTCGGTGCCTTCGGTCAGATACAGCGTCATAAGTGGTTCAAAGCTTGCGCCCTTCGGCAGCGCCGCAAGGATGCGGTCGCGATAGCTTGCCGCTTGCGCGCCTGTCACCACTGGCGGCACAAGGTTTGGCATGATGATCGCACGGGCGAAATGGCGTGCGGTTTCGGGCAGGACACCTTTCAGCATTGCGCCGTCGCGCAGGTGCAGGTGCCAATCATCGGGGCGGCGAAGCGTGAGGCTTTGGGTCATGCCTTGCGCTTAGCGCAAAGGGGGCGCGGATTCCAGAGGCAGCCTTTGTGCTTTGGTCGCATTGCGGGTGATCAGGGCTTTCATCGGTGGCTTTTTGCCGTCATGGTCGCTGCTTGCTTGCAGGAGAATGCCATGCGTCTGCCGACCCCTTTTGATTTTCTGCCCGCAGCGGTCGAGGCAAGCGCGATTGCGCTGGAATCGCAGATGGTGATTGGCCTGCGGCTTGCCGGTTTGGCGGGCCTTTGGCCGATGGGGCAGGCCGAGGCTGACCGCATGGTTGCCGAAAAGCTGAAAGCCGGGTTCGATTCGGTGGAAGCGGTGTTGCGTTCGGGGCTGGCGGGCGGCACGCTGCCGGAGATGGCGCTGGCGGCGATGCAGCCGGTGCGGCAAGAAACCAGATCAAATGCGCAGCGGTTGCAGCGCGCAGTCATAGAGGGTTAAAGATGCGGGCGTGGTGGGCGGTTTTGGTTTTGGTGGGGCAGCCGGGTTTTGCGCAAGACGTCGATTGTGAGAACGCCCAGACGCAGATGGATATGAACCTGTGCGCCGAGCAGGAGTGGCAGGCCGCTGACGCCGAGTTGAACGCAGCTTACCAAGACGCGCGCGCCGCTATGCAGGCGATTGACGCCGATTTGCCCGAAGCCGAGCAGGGTGCCGAAGAAAACCTGCGCAACGCGCAGCGCGCTTGGGTCACGTTTCGCGATGCGGCTTGTGCCGCCGAAGGCTATGCGATGCACGGCGGGTCTGCCGAACCGTTGCTGATTTACGGTTGCCGCGCCGCTTTGACCACGGAACGGGTGCAAGGCTTGCAAAGCCTGATCGAGTCCAGCAGCGGCGGCTAAACGCAGGCTACCTTTCGCGCCATCAGCTTTCGCTAGCGGGCGAAACCGACGTTGTATCATCAGCAGTCATGAGCTGGGCCAAGCGTTTGGTAAACCGCGGCGCGCGCAGCCGGTTGGTGACCGAGCGGCAAATCATCACCTCATGCGCGCGGCGGCCCTTGGCTTCGGCCTTGGCAAGGATATTGCGCAGATAGGGGCCAAAGCTGCGCCTTGCGCGCCAAAGCTGTGCAAAGCTGGCTGGCGTCAGCTTGCCCACCATTGCCGCCTGCACCAGTGCGGGCAAAATATCCATATTGCTGAACGGCGCTTCCAGTGCGTCGCCCATATGGGGGGCGGAAAGCCGGGTGATATAGGGCGCGCGGAACAGCGCCGCCTGCATTGCTTCGGCACTGATGGTGGGGTCGTGAATTACGGTGGCGTGGTTGGCGCCTTCCAACATGTCGGGCGCATAGCCATAGCGCGCGTTGAAATCCAACCGCCGCGCGCGGCGATTGCGGCCGTCCCACCCGGCCTGCGCCGGATCAAGCGTGGCGCGCGGGTTTAGCGCCAGCACTTCGGCACCCGGAGCCACAACCGAATAGGCGCAGGCGGCATAGCCGCCCATGCCTGCGCCGTAAAACAGCACATGGTCGAAATCTTCGAAGAAGGCGTCGTCCACCTGCCGGTCAAAATAGGAATAGACTGCGGGATCGCGGAACCACGTGTCGCCATCGGCGATCAGGGTCAGCACCGACCAGCCGTGGGCTTTGGCCAAGGCCGATGCCAAAGGCAGCCGGTCTGGCCGCGCCAAAATGGCCGCCAGCGGTTCGAAAGACACCAAAAGCGTGGTGCCTTCATCCTGAAAATATGCCCAATGCGCCGCGCCAAGCCGGTGGAAATAGCCCACCTCTTCGGTGGTTGCTTCGACCATCTGTTCCCAGCCATCGCGCGGGTTGGCGGGGGCCACGATTTCGTCTTGGGTCGGTGGGGCAAAGCTTTCGGTCATCGGCTATCCTGTCGTGCGCTTGGGACGGACTGGCACGAAGTCACCCCGCCATTGTCGCCCTTGCGCGGCGCTGCGGCAAGGAAAGATCGCTGAAAACTACCCCCTTGGCTGTGAACAGTCCGTTAAGATTGTCGCAACTTTGGCGCGGCTAGGATGGATTTCGCTGCACATGCGCCAAAATATGCCGCGCCGCCTCTGGCCCCAGCGTATGCGAGGGGGGCGTCATCAACAAACGCCCAAACAGCGCGCGCCACGGTTCTTGCTGCATCAGGCTGGCAAACCGCGCCTTGCGCCACGCCAGCGCCTGCGCATGCAGCGGGCCTAACACCGGATCGGCCTGCAATTCGGCACGCAGGTCGGCGGAGTTAAGCCGCAGGATCGACCGGTCTTCGACCTCGGAAAAATTGCGCTCCACCCAATAGCCCATATCAAAGCCCGATGCTTCGCGGTTGGCGCGGCCCCGGTCGGCCTTGACCAAGTAGTTCTGCATCGACCCCAAGGCGTAGTGGTTCAACTGCACAAGGCCATAGTTGTTTTGGCTATAGTCTGAAATGATCCGGCCGGTGTGATAGCTGGCAGGCAGTTCGCGGCCCGAGCCATCAAACCAGCGCACCGCGCTGATTTTAGCGGGGTCGGGGCTGCGAGGCCGATGCACGCCCAGCTTGCGATAGCTGCCGTCATTGCGAAACAGCGTCTTGAACAGTTGCGCCCGCCACGGCCAAGCGAAACTTGCGGGCGCGGCATGGGTGAAGGTTTCGCAGATCGGCTGATCGGATATTTCAATCATGCCCGCGTTGCCAAACATCCGCCAAGTCAGCGCAAACGCCGTCGCCTCTGGCCGGGCCGCAAGCAGCGCGGGCAGGGTGCGATTGCCCGCGTGGATGTTGACGAATTCGTCGATGTCAGAAAACAGCAGCCAATCGGCCTGTTTCACCATCGGATGCTTGTCGGCGGCTTTCAGCATCGCCCACTGCGGGCCTTCGTCATGCGGGCCATCATTGCGCACATGCGTCAGCCAGCCCATCGCCGCCAGCCGATCCAGCATCAGATCGGTGCCGTCGCTGCAATCGTTTGAATAGACCAGAAAATCGCTAAAACCACAGGCCCGGTGATGCGCCAGCCATTCGATCAAGAATGCGCCTTCGTTTTTCACACCAAGCAGGGCAAGGGCACGCATACTGATCCAATCGCACGGGTTGAGCGGCAGCACTTGCCGCCAGCGGGGCCGCCATTGCCGCCCTGCATCGGTATTTGGGCCAAGTTGAAGTTGGAAGGAAAGGGGTATTCTTGGGGTGTGCTTTGGTCTTATGCGGCAAGGGCGCAGCTTGACCGGGGGCGGGGCGGCGGTCAGCATGGCCGCAAGGGTTGGAGGAGACATATCGTGGCAGGGATTCCGACGTCGATTGACGGGGTGGAGCGGCTTTTGGCGGACCAAGGCTATGTGGCGTCACGGGCTTTGGCTGTTGTGGTGTTTCTAAGTCTGAAACTGGGTAAGCCATTGTTCTTGGAGGGCGAAGCTGGCGTCGGCAAGACCGAGATCGCCAAGGCGATTGCGCTTGGGCTGGGGCGGCGGCTGATCCGGTTGCAGTGCTATGAAGGTTTGGATGCGCAGTCTGCGGTGGCAGAGTGGAACTTTGCCGCCCAGATGATCGCCATTCGGTCGGGCGAAGCCTCGGGGCGCGACAGCTTGTTTTCCGACGAATACCTGATCGAACGTCCTCTGCTTGCGGCGATGCGGCCACAGGCAGGCGGCGCGCCGGTGCTGTTGATCGACGAACTTGACCGCACCGATGAACCCTTCGAAGCCTTCCTGTTGGAAGCCTTGTCAGATTTTCAGGTGACGATCCCCGAACTGGGCACGGTAAAGGCCCCCGAACCGCCTATTGTTATCCTAACCTCGAACCGCACGCGCGAGGTGCATGACGCGCTGAAACGGCGCTGCCTGTATCATTGGGTCGATTACCCCGGCTTTGACCGCGAGCTGGAAATTCTGAACGCGCGCGTGCCAGAGGCGTCGGCGCAGCTTAGCCGCGAAGTGGTGGCCTTTGTGCAGCGTTTGCGCGACGAAGACCTGTTCAAAAAGCCCGGCGTTGCCGAAACCATAGACTGGGCGAAGTGTTTGCTGGCGCTGGATGTCATTCAACTGTCGCCCGAAGTCATCGCCGACACGCTGGGGGCGGTGTTGAAATACCAAGACGATATCCAAAAGCTGCAGGGGCTAGAGGCGCGCAAAATTCTGGACGATGTGCGCAAGGGGTTGATGGCATGAGCCTACAACATCTGCGGGTTCTGGAGCCGCATCCGGGGGTCTTGGCGTTTTATGATGGCCGGGTAGAGGGGTTTCGCTTTGCCGAAGGTCCGAACTGGGTCGACGATGGCGCGCTGTCTTTGGGGGTGGCGTCTTATGCGCTGATCGTGGCGGATCAGGCGATTGTTTATGACACCCATGTATCGGTCGCCCATGCCGCATTCATTCGCCAAACGCTGGCAGCGCGCGGCGTTACAGATATCCGCGTGGTTCTGTCGCATTGGCATCTGGACCATGTTGCCGGAACCGAAGCCTATGCCGATTGCCCGGTGATTGCCAACGTGAAGACCTTTGCACATCTGTCTGACAATAAAGCCGGAATCGAAGATGGCAGCTTTCACGGCGCCCCCGCAATCGCGCCGCTGATCCTGCCGGATACGCTGTTTGACGGCCATATGGTGCTGGATCTGGGCGGAGAAGAGCTGCACCTGATCGCGGCCAATATCCATTCCGACGATGCCACGGTGATCTGGTGGCCGTCGCGGTTGCTGCTGTTTGCCGGCGATACGGTCGAAGATTGCGTGACCTATGTTGGCGAACCGCAAGGGTTTGACACCCATCTGGCCGATCTGGCGCGGCTGGCAGCCCTAGACCCCGCTTGGGTGCTGCCCAATCACGGTGCCGACGATGTGATTGCCGAAGGCGGCTATGGGCCAGACCTGTTAGAGGCAACGCAAGATTACATCCGCGCGCTACAACGGGGCGCGCCGTCACAGATGTTTCAGGCGATTGAACCTTGGTTGAAAGCGGGCACGCTGAAATATTTCGCGCCCTACGAAGCCGTGCATCAACAAAACCTGACCCGCGTTGCGGAGATGCCGCGTGACTGATTATGCGCCCCTGACCCTGCCGGACTCTGGCAAGCTGGCGCAAAACATCGCGCATTTCGCGCGGGCGTTACGCCGGGCGGGTCTGGCGCTTGGTCCGGGCAAGGTGATCGAAGCGGTGAAAGCCATCGCGGCGGTCGGTTTTACCCAGCGGATGGATTTTTACTGGGCCTTGCAGGCGGTGTTCGTCAGCCGCCCGGAAGACCGTGAAATCTTTGACCAGATTTTTCGGCTGTATTGGCGCGATCCGCAGTTTTTAGAACAGATGATGTCGTTTCTGATCCCGCAGGTCAAAGGTGTGCAGGAAGAGCGGCTTGCCGATGCCGCCGAAAAGCGCGCCGCCGAAGCGTTGTTGGATGGCAAAGCCCCCGCGCCGCCCGACCTGCCCGAGATGCAAGGCGAAGACCAGCAGATCGAGATTGATGCTTCTGCCACCGTGTCTGCCGAAGAACGCTTGAAGACGCTGGATTTCGAACAGATGTCGCTTGCGGAAATGGCGCAGGCCAAACGAATGTTGGCGCGGCTTAGCTTGCCGGTCAAACCGCTGACCACGCGTCGGATGCAGCCGGGTCTGGGCCAGCGCATCGACGCGCGCGCCACCATGCGCGCCGCCCTGCGCAGCGGCGGCGAGGTGTTGGCGCTAAAGCACCGCAAACCGAAAACCCGCTGGCCGAATTTGGTGGTGATCTGCGATATTTCGGGGTCGATGGCGCAATATAGCCGGATGGTTTTGCAATTCGTGCATGCGGTCGCCAACAAGCGCGGGCAGGGCTGGGCCAAGGTGCATGCTTTCACCTTTGGCACCCGGCTGACCAATATCACCCGGCATTTGAAAAACCGCGATGTCGATCTGGCGCTGAAAGCGGCGGGCGCCCAGGCGCAAGATTGGTCGGGCGGCACCCGCATTGGCACCTGCCTGACCGATTTCAACCGCGATTGGTCGCGCCGGGTGCTGGGGCAGGGCGCAGTGGTGCTGCTGATCACCGATGGGCTTGATCGCGACGATGCCACCGCCCTGACGGCCGCGATGCAGCGCCTGCACCTGTCGTGTCGCCGCCTGATCTGGCTGAACCCGTTGTTGCGCTGGGAAGGCTTTGCACCGCGCGCCGCGGGCATCCGCGCGATGTTGCCGCATGTTGACAGCTTTCGCGCCGGTCATTCGATTGCCAGCCTAGAGGCCTTGGGTCAGGTGATCTCGAACGGCGATGACGCCGGCGAAAAGCCGCGTTTGCTGCGGTTGCTAGGCGATAACTGACGAATTAAACACTATTTTCAGGTGCGGGCGGCCGCATGATATCGCATAACACCTGCGAAAAGACGATTGGTTTCGGATATTAAGCCCGCAGATTCGGGGGCTATTGTAAGACCCGTGAAAGGATTACGCATGAGACGCATTCTTGGCTCTACCACCGCGCTGTCGATGGCTTTGTTCAACGTGCAGCCCTGGCCTTTGATGGCACAGACATTGACCTCTGACGGCTATGTGGTTGGTGCAGACGGCTCTGTCCTATGTGCGCCCACCGAAGAATCCGCGTGTAACCCTGACGATTATTACGACCCCGCCGCGGCACAAGCCGAGGCGGAAGCACAGGCACAGGCCGAGGCAGAAGCGCAGGCGCAGGCTGAGGCGGAAGCGCAGGCACAGGCTGAGGCGGAAGCGCAGGCGCAGGCCGATGCGGAAGCGCAGGCACAGGCTGATGCGGAAGCACAGGCACAGGCTGAAGCGGAAGCACAGGCACAAGCCGAGGCGGAAGCACAGGCACAAGCCGAGGCGGAAGCACAGGCGCAAGCTGAGGCAGAAGCACAGGCACAGGCCGAGGCGGAAGCGCAGGCACAGGCTGAGGCAGAAGCACAGGCGCAGGCTGAGGCGGAAGCACAGGCGCAGGCTGAGGCGGAAGCGCAGGCACAGGCTGATGCAGAAGCGCAGGCACAGGCGGATGCGGAAGCGCAGGCGCAGACTGACGCCGAAGCACAGGCACAGGCCGATGCAGAAGCACAGGCACAGGCTGATGCAGAAGCACAGGCTCAAACAGATGCAGAAGCTCCGGCTGACGAAACAACCACCGACCAACCCGCTGACGAAGCCGTTGTCGACCAACCGGCAGATGAGGCCCCGGCAGATCAACCCGCCGACGAGGCCACTGCTGATCAACCGACCGACGAGGCGGTTGTGGATCAACCGACCGATGAGGCGGTTGCCGACCAGCCCACAGACGAAACGACCGCAGACCAGCCGACAGATGAAACCACTGCGGACCAACCCACTGACGAGGCGGCGGTAGACCAACCCACCGATGAAACGACGGCTGATCAGCCGACCGACGAAGCCGTTACTGACCAACCTACCGACGAAACCACTGCCGACCAACCCACCGACGAAGCAGCGGTTGATCAGCCCAC
>Ga0255096_1001309_pt1 | contig 10302 bp, 8 predicted proteins | sample Colum_Atlam_RepA_2_FD_188563 | JGI IMG/M metagenome (GOLD analysis project Ga0255096, IMG submission 188563) | Freshwater microbial communities from Columbia River, Oregon, United States - Colum_Atlam_RepA_8d | ecosystem: Environmental > Aquatic > Freshwater > River | place: USA: Oregon...
GTATTCGGTCTCGGAGGTTGCCAGCGCGGCGGCCGTCTCGGCGACCGATGCCCAGACCCCCGCAGCAACACCGGCAAGGATTGCGGCACCCAGACAGGCAGCATAGTCCGTGGTCCTCATCGTGCGAACCGGTAGGCCCGAAGCATCAGCCTTGATCTGGCACCAGACCGGGCTTTTGGCCCCGCCGCTGAGTGACCGGATCTCGCCCACCTCGACGCCAAGATTTCGCGTGGCCTCAATCATCCGCAGAAGTACCATCGTTACGCCTTCCATGATCCCGCGGGCAAAGTGGTCGCGGTTATGGGCCAGCGTCACGTTCAGGAACACCGCCTTGGCATAGCTGTCACTGTCGGGTGGGCCTGAGCCCTGAAGGTGCGGCAGCACGCGAAGTCCGTCCGCCCCCGGCCCGGTGCGGCGCACGGCCTCGTCGATGACCGAATAGGCATTGGGACCGCCTGCCGCCTCAGCCGCAATCTCGGCACAGCAAAAGGTGTCGCGGAACCAGCGGATGGCCATGCCGCCAGTTGAGAATGCATGGATCATATACATGCCAGGTAGGCCGCTGGCAAAGCAGGGCATCTGACCCGATGGGTCGATCACTGGCTTGGTCGACATAGCAACAGAGGTGAGCGCGGCCCCGGTGCTTTCCGAGAAGATTCCCGGCGTCACGTTGCCGACTCCTATTGCACCGCAGGCCTGATCCAGCGCACCAAGACAGATCAGCGTATCCGGCCCAAGGCCGAATTCCTCAGCCGCCTTTGGGCTGATTTTGGCCACAGCCGAACCGGGTTGGCGGATTTCGGGCAATTGCGCTTCACTCAAGCCCAGAAGGTCCAGCATCGCCGGCCAGTAGCGGCGGGTGTTGATATCCCACAGCATGGTCGAACACAGTAGGCTGTCTTCCGAGACGATCTGCCCGGTCATGAGGTAAACGAAGTAGTCCTCGATCAGGGTGAACCGAGCGCATCGCGCAAAGGTATCCGGCTCGTTCCGCTTCAGCCACAAGATCTTTGACGCGGGCCACAGCGCTGACATGCTGACCTGACCTGTGGTGCGGTGGATGGTCTCGCGGCCAAGCTGCGCCTCGATCCATTCCGCCTCGGCATTGGCGCGGGTGTCCATCCAGACAATGGCGTTGCGCAGGGGCGAGCCGTCCTTGTCCAACGCGAAGAGCGTCTCGCCCTGTGCCGAGATGCCAAGCGAGACGATATCTTGCCGCGCCACACCGGCCGCGCGGATTGCGCCGGCGATGGCGGACTTGAATGCAGCCACATAGGTCGCTGCGTCCAGTTCGACGATCCCCGCGCTGGGGGTCAGCAGGTCGTATTCCTGCGTATGGCTTCCCTTCAGAAGCCCCTCTGCATCGAACACCGCCGCCTTGATGGCCGTCGTGCCGATGTCAATTCCCAGCACATGGTTCATGTCTTGCCCTTTCCGAAGTGAAGCTGCGCGGGATCAGAACTCGCTGGGGGCGAGGCTGAAAGAGATGAGCGCGATATCCAGCCCGATGTTGGTCAACTGGTGCGGAATGGTCGGCGGCACAAAGACCGCGTCGCCAGGGTTCATCTCGTGGTAGACGTCGCCCACACGCAAAAGCACGTTGCCGCGCACACAAAAGAACACCTCGTGCGAGTTCGGATGCCCCGGATCAACCGCGCCGGTCTGGCCGGGGTTCAACTGCGAGGTACCAAAAGTCAGTTGTTCGCTCTTGAAGTAAAAGCGGACAACTTCAGGGCCTTCCATGATGATGCGCGCGTCGGACTGGTGTTTCAGCTCGCTTTGCATCGTCGTCTTCAGTTCGCTTTGCATGGACTTTCCTTCCTGTTCGGGGTTCAGATTTGGGCCATCTCGGCCAGCACGCGCTGCAGGTTGGCGCGGAAATCTCCACCGGGCTCAAAGCAGCCTTCGAAAAGTGCGCTGCCCATGGTGAAGGCAAAGGGGTTGATCTCGTTCACGATATGCAGACGCTCAACACTGGAAATGCTGCCCGCAATGATCACGGGCAAAGTGGTTGCAGCCACGACAGCCTTGGCCAGCGCGACAGGCTCGCCGGCTTCATGGCGATAAGCGACAAGATCAAGCCCATGCACTCCCAAGACTTCCAGCCGCTTGGCATCGACCACGATGTCGGCAACTGAACCCTTCAGGGTCACTGGGCTACCCTCGACATCGCCAAAGAAGGGGAAGTAGCGGATCGGTTTGTCCTTCAGATACTCGGCCACCGAAGGATAGAACAATGTACCGGTCAGGTAATCGAAGCCCAGTTCAACTGCCATCCGCGCATTCTCAAGACAGGACTCTTCAGAATAGGTCACGACTTCTAGGAATGTCGTTTTGCCATTGGCTTTCATCGAGGCGAGGAGTGCTTGCGTGGCCTCAAGCGAGATGCCAACATTCTTGAAACCCCAGAACTGCACCGGCAGGTCTGCGCTGGCCTCGAAGACCGCTTGGGCGTCCTCGACGGTCACGTCGTTCAGGGTCAGCATGACGATCAGTTGGGATTGCATGGAACTCTCTTTTCTTGGTCGGGTCGAAGTTTATCCCTCGCGTCCGGCACGGAGTTCTTGCAGGCGAATAACTGCAGTCGCTCCGATGGTCGCAAAGGGCTCGGGCGGCACCCGGCTGGGGACTGGGTGGTTCATAAAGTCATCGAGTTGAGCAGAGCGTTTGCCCGTCGCCAGATCCACTGCCATGATGCCAGCAAGGGTGCTCTTGACCGTCCCAAGCCCATTCTCGCAGCAGGCCGAATAGAGCCCCTCTTCGACTTCGCCAAAGGCAGGGGAACTGTTGCGGCTCAGGCAAAGCCTGCCGCCCCAAGTGTAGTCGAAAGGCAGTCCGACAAGATCAGCAAACCGCGCATCAAACCCCTTGCGATGGGACCGAACAAGACGGTTCAGACAGGACTGAGAGGTTTCGAGGCTGGAGTTATAGGTATATCTGCTTCGGAAGACGATGCGCGACCCGTCGGCGTGGGTGATCTTGCGCACTGTCGCCCCCATCGGATCGGCAGGCAGAAGTGCCCATCGGTCCTGGCCGGCCTTTCCTTTGAACGGAGCGGTCATCGAGGCATAGGTAAATACATGCATCAACCGACCCTTGAAAAAACCGAAGTTCTGGATATGGCCATTGACCGCCAGAATGACCTTGGGGGCAGTTACCGCACCTTGCGGCGTTCGGGCACGCCAGACCCCTTTGGCGCGGGTCAGTTCCAGGACGGGCGAGTTTTCGAAGATGTCGATCAACGGACGCAGGCCAGCCGCATAGGATTGGACAAAGCTTCCTGGTTCGATCAGCACGGCTCCAGGTGTGTAAAGTCCACTTCGGTAGTAATCCGTCCCAGTCAGGGCACGCATCTGCGTGGCATCCAACACTTCATGCGGCTCGCCAATCTGGGCCAGTCCCTTGACGAAATCCGCATTATGCTTCTCGCCGCTGTCACTTGCGGCGGCATTGATCTTGCCGCTGGGATCAAGAGTCTGCGCCGACATGCCGTATTCCGCCGCAGCTTCGCAGGAAAAGCGGATGGCCAGCCGGTTCAACGCCATTTCGGACCGGATCTGATCGGCACCCCCGGTGGCATAGCCCCCACCTGAAATATTATGCGGGACATCGATCATGTAGCCTGAGTTGCGGCCCGCCGGACCCAAGGCCAATTGGGTGGCATCGAGAAGTACGATCCGCGCTCCGGGACATGCTTGGGTCAGGCGTCGCGCTGCTGCCAGCCCACCGAAGCCTGCGCCTACTACCAACCAATCGGCGGCTATTTCTGCGTCAAGGTTTCGGGCAGGAAAGAGGCGATGCGAAATCGCCTCCCAGCCCGAACGCGCAGTGTCCACAGGCAGCTTCTTGATGACATGGCGAGTTGCCGTCATGGTGTGGTCCCCGGATTGCGCCAATCTCAGCTCTTCTTTGGCCAGGTCGCCAGAATCTGCGCCACATCTGCCTTCAGCTGGCGGACAACAGATTCGAACTCTGCGCCTTCTTCTTCGGTCAGGGCGCTGAGCGGTTTGCGCGCGTAGCCTGCGGGCAGACCAATCATCCGGCAGCCGTGCTTGATTTTCGGCACGAACTTCCCGTTCGTCTCCAGCAAATCCATCAGCGGCATCATCGCGCCCATCAACGCGCGACCCTTGGCAAAGTCATTCTCGATCACGCAGGCATGCCAAAGGGCGATGTTCTCGGTCGGCAGGAAGTTCGCTGGCCCGCAGACCCAGCTGCGCGCGCCCCAAGCGAAGAATTCCAGCGCCTGATCATCCCAGCCGCAAGACAAAGCGATATTGGGGAACTTCAACGCGAGAAGATGGATGCTGTCCGTCGAACCAGTGCTTTCCTTGATGCCCTGAAAATTCGAAGACGAGCTGACGCGGCGAAAGAAATGTTCGCCCATCTGCACGCCCATCCGGACCGGGTAATTATACAGCATGATCGGCAGCCCAGCCGCCTGATCGATGGTCAGGGCATGAACGGCGTTTTCCTCTTCGGTCGGCATCGCATAGGGCGGCGAAGTCACAAGGATGGAATCCGCGCCAATTTCGCGCGCATGCTTGGCATAGGTCACCGAGTCTTCCGTGCGGATCGAACCGGTACCGACCATCATGGGCGCACGGTTTCCAATGACCTTCTTAGCGAATGCCGCGATTTCGAAGCGCTCCTGCATCGTCTGGGCATAATATTCGCCCGTCGAGCCAGCGATGATGATGCCATGCACGCCAGCGGCGATCTGCGCCTCCAAGATTTCGGCGTAAGCTTGGTAGTCTACGGCCCCATCAGCGCCATAGGGCGTCATGACAGGGGTCTGGATACCTTCGAAGGACATCTTGCTTGCTCCATTCTGGTTGACCGACGCGGATGGTTCCGAGACAAAGCCTCACATCCCATGCAAGCAGCGATCTGGTTGCATGTCGGAGGAACAAGTTCGAATCATTTACCGCATGTGGCGATGCAGGCATTATAACAAATGTCGAAACTGAGTCGAATATTATTATGATGGCGGAGCAAAACATGAAGACGGCTGGAAACGACTTGGAACCGATGACAAAAACCTCACTGGCCGACCTCCTTCGGCGCCGGATTCTGACCATGGAGTTGGAGCCGGGTGCCATCATCGATGAAGTGGCCATTGGTGAAGAATTCGGGATTTCCCGCTCCCCTATCCGGGAGTTGCTGCGTCAAATGGCTGGCGAAGGCTATGTCGAGTTGGAGCCGAACCGCCCACCCCGTGTCACGGGAATGAGCTATCATGCACTACGGGAATTCTATCTTATCGGTCCGATGATCTACATCGCTACAACACGGTTGGCGGCGGAAAAGGCAACCAAGGCGGATGTCGACACCCTGAAAAAGATCCAGACAAGATTCCGCGACGCGATCGCCGCAGGAAATGTGGAAGAGCGGGTGATAGCCAACAATGATTTTCACCTGCAGATTGGGATCATCGCGCGGAACGATTACCTTATGCCTAGTCTGCGCCGCCTTCTGATCGATAATGGCCGGATCGGTCGAACCTTCTTTCGGAACAATCCCGAGGCGACGGATCAAAGCAAGGCAGCAAGCATGCATCACGACCAGATCATAGCATCCATCGAAGCCCATGATCCAAATGAAGCCGAAGCCGTGATCCGGGCGCATTTCGAACTGTCGCGCAAGGACTTGGCGGAATATGCGGCACCCGAAGGTATGAACCTCGCACCAATCTGATTGTCTTCAGGCGCTCCGCCGCAGAAGTTTCGCCGCTGTTTCTTTGCGGGTCGTCTGGATGTGTTGGCTCAGAAGTTCGACAGCCCGGGCGGTGTCGTGATCGATGCATGCCTGCAAGATTGCTTTGTGCTCCGCATTGGGCCTCTCCAACCCACTGGTTTCGGTCACATGAAGCCGCATTACGGGACCGATGCGGGCGCGTAGGTCGTCGATCATTTGCAGAAGCGGCGCATTGCCACAAGGTTCGTACAAGATCTGGTGAAAGCGAATGTTCAGTCGGCTCCAGGCTTCGACGGTCTTCTCGCGACCGTAGTCCTCAATAACGTCCCGCGCGGACGCGAGATCCGACTCAATCATTAAGGGTACCGCCAGTTCCAGCGCCTTGCATTCCAGTGCTTCACGGATGTCCAGAAGGTTCAGGACCTCCTGCGCGGAGAGCTCGCGCACAATGGCGCCTCTGTTCTTCCGGAAAAGGACAAAACCGTCGACCTCCAGCCGCAATAGGGCCTCACGGACCGGGATCTTGCTGATGCCATGCTGGCGGGCAATTTCATCCTGCCGCAACGGCTCTCCAGGAGCGAGGTCACCCGCGATGATAGCAGATTTCAATGCTTCATAAACTGGGTCGGCGGTCAGTTGTTCGTCTTTCATCTCGGCCATCTTGTACGCCTCTTCGTCTGAATCGTAGCCGATCCGCTTATAACAGATGCAATCTAAAAGGTGCGGCCGTCAATCGCTTGTGAAAGCGGGACTGGATTTGGCGGGAGCGGTGCCAAATCTGCCAGACGGCCGCACCGTCTTAGATGATGCCGCGCTCTGGCAACGGGGCCCCATCTGCGACACGTTTCCAGCCAAAGCGGGTCAGGTCGAGCGTTTCATACCGTCCTTTCAGGATCAGTTCGGCCATGGCCAGCCCGCAACCCGGTGCGTGCATCAGCCCATGGCCGGAGAAGCCAGCCAGCATGTGGAAGTTGCCCAACCCGTCTGCCCCCGGCCCGATGATGACGTTCCCGTCCAGATCGTTCTGGTCGTAAAGCCCCGGGAGGGTCGACTTGCACTTCGTCCGCTCGAATTGCGGAAAGCGATGGGCCAGCGCCGGCCAGACCACGTTTTCGAAATAGTCGTGGTCGGCCTCCATGTTGTAACCGCGCGGTTCGGCAAGGGTCGGCACCCCGCCGGAATAGCCATTGCCTTCAGGGCGGAAGGCCAGCCGCTCGGGGTCTTTCAGATAGGGCAGCGGCTCGATGGTTTCTTCACATTCGAAATAGTGTTCAAAGCGGCGCAGCGGCTCGATCGGCACCTTGAACCCCAGCATCGCGCAGATTTCTTTGGCCCAAGCGCCTGCCGCGTTGACAAAGGTATCCGCCTCGATCCGCTGCGTGGACGTTACTGCGGCCGTCACGCGGGCACCTTGGCGTTCCATCGCGGTGACATCTTCGGCCACAAAGACCGCACCCAGCGACTGCGCCTTTTTGCGAAAGCCCATCAGCACGGCATAGGGGTCAAGCCAGCCATCGTCAGGCGAATGCACCGCCGCACCCAGATCGCCCACATACATCGACGGAAACTTGTGCTTGATCTCGTCCGGCGTCAGCCAGACGACATTGCAGCCCATCGACAATTCGGTGTCGTAGTTGGCTTTCAGCATGTCGATGGAGGACGGCGGCACGATGAAGATGTAGCCGCCCTTCTTGAAGCCGATCTCGGCCTTCTGGTCGCCCACCGCCATTGTCTCGGCAAAGGTTTCGAAAAACGGGATCGAATAATTCGACAGCGCGATATTCTCTGGCAACGAGAATAGCCGCCGCACCCCGCCCGAGGCGCGCGGCGTCGAGGCCTGCGCATAGGTCGGGTCGCGCTCGATCACGGTGACCGAAAGGCCGGGGTTCATCGTCTTCAGGTAATAGGCAACCGAAGCCCCGATGGCCCCGCCGCCGATGATTGCCACATCCGTTTTCATATCATCCTCACAGGTATTTTTCGGTCAGCATCTTGGTGCGCAGATAGGCGTCGAGACCTTCGATCCCGCTTTCCGCGCCGTAGCCGGATTCATTGACGCCGCCGAAAGGCGTCTCAGCCTCGTGGACGGACGTGTGGTTGACGCCCACCACACCAGCATCCAGCGCCGCACCCGCACGCGCAATCGTGCCGGGGTTTTGCGAGAAGATGTAGGCCGCCAGCCCATAGGGCAGCGCGTTGGCACGGGTGATCACCTCGTCAAAGCTGTCGAAGGGCGTAAAGGCCGCTACCGGACCAAACGGCTCCTCGGTCATCAGCCGTGCTGTTTCGGGCATATCCGCAAGCACCGTCGGGGCGTAGAAATAGCCCTTGCCCTCAAGCGCATGCCCGCCAAACCGAAGATCGGCACCTTGGCGAACCGCGTCCTGCACCAGTTCGGCAATCGCTTGCCTGCGGCGTTCGGTGATCATCGGGCCCATCTGGATGCCCGCATCAGCGCCATTTCCGACGGTGACTTGCCGTGTCCGCGCAACGAAGGCGGCAAGGAAATCTTCATAGATGTCGCGCGCCACGAAAAACCGCGTAGGCGAGGTGCAAACTTGCCCAGCATTGCGGAATTTGGCAGCCACCAACCGTTCTACCGCGTTCGGAATGTCGGCATCGGCAAAGACGAGGACCGGCGCATGACCGCCCAGTTCCATCGTGCAACGCTTCATCGTGTCAGCCGCCAACCGTTGCAGCAGTTTGCCAACCGGTGTCGATCCGGTCAGCGATACCTTCTTCGGGATAGGCGAGGCGATCAGATGCTCGGATACCTCAGACGGGACCCCGTGGACGACGTTCAGCGCCCCCGCAGGCACGCCCGCATCGGTAAAACAGCGCGCGATGGCCACGGCGGTGGCGGGTGTCTCGTCCGAGGGTTTGATGATGATCGTGCATCCGGCCGCAAGCGCAGCCGCCATCTTCAGCGTCACGTTGCCCGCCGGAAAGTTCCACGCGGCAAAGCCAAGTGCCACGCCTACCGGCTCACGCAGGGTGATCTGGCGAACATCGGTCGAACGGGCCGGAATGACACGGCCATAGGCGCGCTTGGCCTCTTCGGCATACCAGTCGGTCGCATCCGCGCAAAAGCCGACCTCGCCCGCGGCCTCGGCCAGCGATTTGCCATTCTCGGCGGTCAGGATGGCGGCAATCTCGGGTTGCCGCTCGCGGATCAGGGCGGCGGCGCGCACCAGAACGGCGTTGCGATGGGCGGCGGTCGTCTCGCGCCATACGGCAAAGGCGCGGGCGGCGGCGGCAAGCGCGCGGTCCAGATCGGCAGGGGCGGCATGGGCGAGATGGGCGATCACCTCTTCGGTCGCGGGGTTCACGACAGGCAGGGTCGCGCCGGTGGCCCCCGCGCAATAGGTGCCGTCAATCAGAAGGGGAACAAGGGGAAGGATCATTGCATGTCCTGTCAGGCAGCGCGGCGGCCGCGGATGGAATCGGCGATCTTCTCGCCGATCATGTAGGTGGAAGCGGTCAGGTTGCCGGTGACGACGCGGGGCATCACGGCGGCGCAGACCACGCGCAGGCCTTGCAAACCGTGGACGCGACATTCGGCATCAACCACGCCATCGGCAGGGCTGGTCGCCATCCGGCAAGTGCCCGCCGGATGATAGCTGGTGCCGACCGCCGTTTTGATCCACGCCAAGATATCCGCATCGGTCTTTGCCTCGGCCCCCGGCGTCACCTCGGTTTGCCGGATGCCATCGAAGGCCCTTTGCGCGAACAACTCGCGGGCCAGCCGGACCGACCGGATCATGTCCAACTGGTCCTCGTGGGTCTGCAGATGGTTGAAAACGATCTCGGGCTTGTCCGCCGGATTGGCCGAGCGCAGCCGCACATGGCCGCGGCTGGAGGGGCGCGAGAGGTCGATCCACATCTGGAAACCCGGAAAGACCTTCAGCTTGTTGCCGATCAGCCGGCGATAGAGCGGCAAGAATTCGAACTGCACATTGGCATAGTCGGCATCGGGATGGGTCTTCAGGAAGGCCCCCGCCTCGAAGATGTTCGACGCGCCAAGCCCGCGCCGGAACAGCGCCCATTCCAGCCCCAGCCGCGCCTGCCCCATCAACCCCAACTCGGACACCAGCGAGTCCTTGTAGGGCGCGGTGTATTGCAGGTTGACGCCCGGATGGTTCTCCATATTGCGGCCGACATTCGGCTGATCCAGTACCACGGGGATGCCATGGGCGCGCAACTCATCCGCAGGACCAACGCCCGACAGCAACAGCAGCTTGGCCGCTCCGATGGTCGAGGCCGCAAGGATCACCTCGCGCCCCGCCATCAGCCTGCTGCCATCGGCCAGCAGCACGCCGATCGCCCTGCCGTCCTCAAACAACACGCGCACCACCAAAGCTCCGGTGCGAATGGTCAGGTTCGCGCGGTGCCGCGCAGGCCGCAGATAGGCATAAGGGCCGTTGCAGCGCCTGCCGTTGTCGATCAGGGACTGGGCAATGTGCATCCCCTCCTGTTCGCCGGAATTGTGATCCTGCGGCCTTGCATGGCCGGCCTGTTCGCCCGCCCGCATGAAGACCTCGAACAGCTTGTGTCTGGCTGGGGCGCGGGTCACCTTGACCGGACCATTGCCGCCCCGTGTGGGAC
>Ga0255096_1001315_pt1 | contig 10268 bp, 8 predicted proteins | sample Colum_Atlam_RepA_2_FD_188563 | JGI IMG/M metagenome (GOLD analysis project Ga0255096, IMG submission 188563) | Freshwater microbial communities from Columbia River, Oregon, United States - Colum_Atlam_RepA_8d | ecosystem: Environmental > Aquatic > Freshwater > River | place: USA: Oregon...
GCGCGCCTTTCATCACCTAGGCAGTCGCGATCAGTTGACACGCTTTGTGCGTGAGTTGCAGGACCCGTTGCTCGATCTCGTGGTCGTGCACGCACATGGTGATGTCTCGGCGCAGTTGCTGTTGGGTGAGCCTGAGCACACTACGGTGGCGAGCAAGCGCGAAGCGATCCAAAGAGTCTTGCGCGGGCGACTACGCCAGGCCGTTGCACGACAGGAAGCACTGGAAGTAGCTCAGGCGCGCATCGCGCGCGAGGAACAGGTGCCGCTTGAGTGGTTGGACCGTGCGCTCGATCCTGAACAGCAACGCGCGGACGATGCGCATGCGGCGGCCTTCGAAGTGGATGTGGGTGAGATCGCTACGTGGAAGCCACAGGCCAAGGTCGCGTTGCTCGACCAGTGCTTCAACGGCGCGTTCGCCGAGCCGAATGACATCGCCACTGCGTGGCTGTCCGGCGGGTCGACGCGCGTGGTGCTGGCCAACTCCGTCAATGTGTTGCAGGACACACTGGGTGAGGAGCACTTGGGTCAAGTCGGCCAAGGCGAATGGTTGGGCCGTTGGCACAAGCGCAGTGTCTACTTGGAATCGCAGTGTTTGGGCGATGGAACTTATGGCTTCGCGTCTGGGCGCAGTACGCCTGTAGACCCCTGGTCTGCCGAGCGCATGTCCTTGGATGCATTGCGCACCATCTCCATGAACACTTCGGCCAGTGCCAGCGCGCGTGAGCTGGCTGTGTGGTTGCGTGTGCAGCAGCAGGACATCACGCTCGACGAGTTGCGTCAGGTGTTGACGCGTGATCCTGCGGCGAGTGTGCGCTTGCAGGCTCTAGCGGGGCTTGCGCGCACGCGCAGCGATGCTTTCGCAGGGGCCTTGGAACTCGCGGTTCGCGACAGCCACGAGTTGGTGCGGCGCAAGGCCGTGGAGCTCATGGCGGAGCGCGGTGAAACGGAGCACATTGCGCTTTTGGCTCACGCGGTGTTGCGTGACCCCTCGCCGCGCGTGGTCTTTGATGCGCGTGAGGGCTTGCGTTGGTTCGATCCGCGTTTGGTGCGAGTGGAACTGGAGGACTATGCCCAACGCATGGGTGCGCAAGCGCAAGGCCCCGAAGTGCGTGCAGAGTTGGCCCAGTTGATCGCGGCCGCAGAGACCGCGTTTGCAGATGATCTCAGCACGGTGGCCACCACGAAGGCAGCGAACGAACGCGTTCTGGTCAATGCGGTGCGTACCTTCCGTTTGTACCGTTTGCACCGTGCTGTGCCGCTGTTGCTGGCGCTAGCGCAGGCTGCAGAGGGCCCGTTGGCGGCACGCGTTGCAGCGGTGGAGGCCTTGGGCTGGCACGCCTACAACCCCGAATGGCCTAGGCTGTGCGAAGCACTGCGGACCCTGAGTCAAGCGGAGGGCACACCCGCGCGCTTGCGTGATGAGTGTGTCAAGACGATTGGACGCTTACAGGCGGGGCCTAATCATCCGCTCACTCCTTGATGGGAATGCCTATGTACCTTGCAACTTGCCTTTGGCTGGCCTGTGGGCTTGTTTCCGAGCGACCGTTTACGCCCTTGGTGCCGTTACAAGCGAACGATACTTGCTCGCGCTGTAACGGATGGTTGTTGCCAGGGACCATCAGCGAACGGATGGATGTGCCTTTGCGGGTCGACTCGGACTTGCCTGAGTTGTTCCGTGGCGAAGGTGTGTTGTATGCGACGACGGCCCAACTTCCGCCCTTTGCGATGAAGGATGGTCGCCCTGTACCGGCTGAGATGCGTACCCAGCGCTCGTATGGATTCGATGGCCTCACGCACTCCTTCGATGTCTTCCTGTACCACTTCGTGCGCGAGCCAGAGGACGCACCACGCCCGAAGCGCATCGTGGTGTACACGCGCAATCGCGGCGCGGCAGCCGTACGCGTGACTCCGCTGCAGATGATCACTGCGCAGGGCGAGTTCAGCGCTGAAGATGGACCTGAAGCGGCCTTGGGCCGAGCATGGCTAGAAGACGCGTGGCAGCCTGCACAAGCTGCGTTCGAGCTAGCACCTAGGGAAGGGCGTGCGACTGCGTGGACGATGGCCACCAGCGCCTTCGTGAATGGCATGGTGCGCGTGCAGGTATCTCCGCTCGAATCTGCGGTGACGACGACCAGCTTGGATGCTTGGGTCGTAGCAGTTGATGCAGCGACTCCCGAGGCGCAGCTGACCGCTGCCTGTGAACGCTTGTTGTCAACGGGAGCACAGTCGCAAGAGACCATGGACCTAGCGATTGCACCGCCGACGTGTCATGTGCGGCGCGTGTCGGGCGTATCCCGCAACTTTGTGTGGCGCGGCGGTGCACGCCTGGATGTGAACCGTCTCCCGGCCGATGGTTGGTCCTTCTTGATGGCGGCGCCTGCTGTGCAAGTGCGCGATTGCCCGGAGGCTCGCCAGACCCACGGCATGCTGCTGCACCCACCGTACGTGCACCCCGAGACGGTGGGGAACTACTTGGTCAACTATGAGATCACGTTGGAGCTTGTGAACACGAGCTCGGCACCTGTGGAGTTGGATCTGCGCTTCGGCAAGCAGGACGCGGACATCGGCTTGGCGTGGCAAGTGCTCAGTCGCGATGCGCAGGTGCACACCGCTTGGGCTGGCAAGTCGAAAACGCATGATTTGCCGGACAATACGCGCAGTTTGCTCGTCGAGCCTGCAGCTGCAACCAGCGCTCAAGAAGGCCGTCTGCGTCTGGAACCCAAAGAAGAGCGCACCGTCGTGCTGCGGCTGACACCGTTGCCGTCTTCGTCACTGCCCTTCGCTCTGAAGGTCGTGCGCCGTACTTAACGCACTTGCAGCAAGGCCTCTAGTTCTTCCGCGACGATGCGGGGATGAGTGTAGAGCACTTGATGTCCGGCGTCGGGGATGAAGGTCACCTGCGCGTGCTGGACTTCTTTGGCAAAGCGCGCGCTGTGGAAGTCTGCATACGCCACACGATCACCGGTGCCGTGCACCAGGCGCACGGGTGCTGTGATGCGCGGGTAGTACGGTGACACGATGGCGACCGAACTGCGCAGGCGGCGCAAGTCACGGATGTTGGCGCGGAAGTTGGCCGTACGCAGTGCTAGGCGCCATGGCGAAGCGGCAAAGCTCTCCGGTGGTGTTTCGGGCGTGAAGACTTTGGCCAGTGATGCCGGTGCTGTGATGAGACCCATCGGCATCACGAGGGTGGGCACCGACAGTTCACCCACCAGCGGCAAGTTCGTCGCTGCGAAGGCGGCGCTCTCGAAGCCGGTCCATGGATAGAGCGCTGGGCTGACGAGCAACACGCCAGCGACTTCGTCTGGCCATTGCGTCGCCCACGCAGCGCATACGCTGGCCCCATAGCTAAAGCCCGCAAGGATCGGTCGCTCGATGCCAAGCTCGCGCACGGCTGCACGCAACCCGCGTGCTTGAGCGAGTGGCGTGCCTGCACCGGGCGTTGTGTCGCTCGACCAACCGTGTCCAGGTCGTTCGATCACGATGCAGCGTGCATGCTCTTCCACCAACGGCACGATCGTGGTGAGCCAATCCTCTGGTCCGCCCCACGCGCCGTGCACCATGACGACGGTAGAGCCGCTGCCGCGTTCGATCACGCGTAGCGGCACTTCGCTGCCCACCATGCGACCTACAGGCGGGAAGTCTGCTTCGGCAGTGGTGGTGGCGGCGTGAGTCCACCACCAACCGCCAATCAACGCGGCGGCCGCAGCCGCAGCGATCAGAGACGGCGCGCCCAGATGTTGCGCACTTGCAAGTAGCTGTCGACTTGCAAGCCCTCCGGCGCATGGCGTTGGATGCCGATGAAGCCAGTGCTAGCCCGTTCAGCGAACGGCTTCTGGCCTTGAGGTACATCGACCTTGGTAGTGTCGACGCTGTACAGCTCGGCTCCATTCAAGATCGTGCGCACCTTGCTACCTTGCATGCGGATCGCCATGCGGTTCCATTCACCGTGTGGCTTGAGTGCTTTGGTTGCCGGTGCCGCCGAACCATACAAGCTGCCGGTGAACTGCCACGGCTTGAGCGTGTACTTCTGATCGGCTTCCCAATGATGATCATCCAAGATCTGAATCTCGCAGCCTGACCATGCAGGGTCGCCACCCTTGCGGTCGCCACGCAAGAAGACACCCGAGTTCGTGCCGCGCGCCATGGCGAAGTCGAGCTGCAGTTCAAAGTCCTTCCAATCGTCGCGTGTGCGGATGGACTGAGCGCCGCCCTTGGTCATCAAGCGCAGCACGCCGTCTTTGGCTTCGAAGCCACCTTGACCATCGGCCTCTTCCCATCCGGCCAAGGACTGGCCATCGAAGAGCGAGACCCAGCCATTCGCCACGCCCCACGGAGTCGTCGCTAGGAAGCCCTTGTCATCCGTGACGAACATGTCGCTCGAAGTAGGGGCGAGGTCCTTGATGCGCACATTGCGAAAGCGGGCGGCTGTCTCGGGTGGATCGTTGCGATCACCATGGACTTGCACACCGATCAGGCCCGTGGGCGCATAGCCGGGTGTGCCGCTGGGCAGTTGGTAATCCACGAGCGGCTCACCATTCAGCCATGCTTCCAAGCGCAGGTCGGCGCCAGTCACGCGCACTTTGAGTGCGTTCCACTGGTCCTTCTTAAACTTGGCCTTGCCTGCTTCGTTGTGGACCAAGAACCCATCCGAGTAGATCGCGCCGACCTCGCCATCCGAGCGGTAGTCGAGCGTCAGTTGCGCGCCTTTGCCGCCCGGCGCCATGCGCACGAAGATCCCCGAGTCGAACGGATAGGAGATCATCGTTTCGAGCTCGAGCTCGAACTCTGTGTACGGCTTGGTGGTGTAGAGCAAGCCTCCTTGACCGGTCTTGCTTTGCCGTCCGACGATCGCGCCGTCTTCTACGCTCCAATCAGCATCGCCGTCATAGCGCCCACCGCTCTCGGTCCAGCCAGCGAGGGTCTTGCCGTCAAAGAGCGGCGTCCATTGCGGGTCCGCTTGGGGCGCTTGGGCAACGAGAGGAGCTGCGAGGACTGCGAGCGCGCTCAAGACGCGCGACACTACTGCTGTGGCGGCCATGGTGCGCACGAGGCTAGCATGTAGGCGCCATGACGAAGACGGTTGCAGCAAGAAAGACGCGCGCAGGCGTGTTGGGTGTGTGCAGTTGGTCGCTACAACCGAGCTCGCCCAGCGACTTGGCGGACAAGCTCGCCGCGTGCGGTGTGAGCTGGACGCAACTGGCCTTGACACCGTTGCGCGAGGGCGCATTGGACTGCTCGGCGGTCCTCGCCGAGCTCCAGCGGCGCGGCATTCGTGTGCGTTCCGGCATGGTGCAGACCATTGGCGAGGACTACACCACGCTCAAGAGCATCGAACGCACCGGTGGCTTGCGGCCGGATGCGCACTGGGCCACGAACCGCGCGAACCTCGAGGTGGAAGCCAAACTCGCGCGACAGTTAGGGCTGCGCTTGGTCACTTTGCATGCTGGCTTCTTGCCGCATGAACGCAACGGCGAGCGGTACAAGCTGCTCGAGCGCTTGCGCACGCTGGTCGACATCTTTGCTGCGCAAGGAGTGCGCGTAGGTTTTGAGACGGGTCAAGAGTCTGCGCCTACTCTACTGGAGGTGCTCGACGAGTTGGGACGCCCTTCGGCAGGCGTGAACTTTGACCCTGCCAATATGCTCTTGTACGGCATGGGCGATCCGGTAGAGGCTCTGCGTCTGTTGTGGCCGCATGTCGTGCAGGTCCACATCAAGGATGCTGTAGCAGCCAAGACAAGAGGGCAATGGGGCAGCGAGGTCCCCGTCGGCACGGGTCAAGTGAACTGGACAGCCTTCTTTGAGCTGCTGGCCGCCCAATTGCCGCAAGTGGACGCGATGATCGAGCGTGAAGCCGGCCACCAGCGTGTCACGGACATTTGCACGGCGCGTACGGTGGTGCAGGCCCACGCTGGGGCCACCGTATGACTCGTCCCATCGGGGTAGGGGTGGTCGGTCTGGGCTTGATGGGGCGTGTCCACATCGAGGCCTACACCAAAGCGGCCCTTGAGGGTCACGCCTGTCGTTTGGTGGCCGTTTCGGATCACAGTCCAGAACGCTTGACAGGGCGCACGCAAGTCACAGGGAACCTTCAATCGGGCGGCGATGCGCTCCTGTTTGATCCACAGCAGGTCACCACGGGCACCGATCCTGCTGTGGTGTTCGATCACCCCGATGTCGAGCTAGTCAGCATCTGCACGCCCACGCCTACGCATGTAAGCCTCGCGCTGCAGGCCTTGGCCAAGGGCAAGCATGTGCTCTTGGAGAAGCCGGTGTCGCTCGATCCCGACGAGATCGAGCGCCTTGCACAGGCCGCACACGCGGCGCAGCGCTGGTGCATTCCGGCCATGTGCATGCGTCACTGGCCTGGTTGGGACCTGCTACGCGAGGTGGTCCAGGATCGTCGCTACGGCGCGCTGCAAGCACTCAGCTTCCGTCGTTTGGGTGCGCGTCCGACGTGGGGAGCTGGCTTCTACGACGACTCGCACAAGACAGGCGGCGCGCTGTGTGACTTGCATGTGCACGACGCCGATCTAGTGCAGTGGATCCTAGGTGTGCCCGATGCAGTGCGCTCGGTCGGTACGCTGGATCATCACACGACCATCTATCACTACGCGCGCGGTCCGCGTCAGGTGCTCGCTGAAGGCGGCTGGCTTGCGGGTGGCTCTGTGCCGTTCCGCATGAGCTATGTCGCCGAGTTCGAGCAAGCCACCATCGAGTACGACCTGCGGCGCACGCCGCCGTTAGAGATCTCGCACGCCGGTCAGACGCAGGCGATTGATCCGGGCACAGGCACGGGCTACGACGGCGAAGTGCGCAATGCGCTGGCTGTGGTGCGCGGCACGGCGCAACCTGCAGCCACCCTCAAAGAAGCGGCGTCCGTCATGCGCATGTTGCGTGACGAACGCCGCTCGCTTGAGTCCTGATCCAGCTACTCAGCTGAACTTCGTGTAGCCCGGACGCGGCACCGGCGTCACGGCCACTTCGCCCATCGCCGGCACAGCCGGACCGAGCACTTCGGTCGAGGTGAGCAGCTTCTCCCAGGTGATCACTTCGCCCGTGTAGGCAGCCATGCGGCCCATGATCGCCATCAAGGTGCTTTGCACGGCCCACTCGGTGTCGTTGCGCACCTTGCCGCTGCGAATGCCGGCGAACATCTCTTCGTGCTCATGCACATACATGTTCTTCGACGGGCCGTCGTAGACCCAGTTCGCGCTTTCGCCCTTGATCACATGGCTCGGGCCCCAGCCGTTGATGAACGCGGTACCCTTCTCGCCATAGACATAGTCCGTGTTGTCGGTGGGGCAGTTCTCCCACTGACGCGCTTGCAAGAAGCTGCGCACGCCGCCCTTGTACTCGTAGGTCACGCCGAAGTGGTCGTAGATGTTGCCTACACCATCGGCGCGTTGCGCACGACCGCCCACCGCCCAGCAACGCAGCGGAGTTTGGTTGTTCATGGCCCAGTTCAGCTTGTCCACCGAGTGGCAGGCTTGCTCGACAATGTGATCGCCACCGAGCCACAAGAAGTGGAACCAGTTGCGCACTTGCCATTCCATGTCCGTCTGGCCGTCCTTGCGCGCAAAGGACGCATTCGGCGAGCCGTTGTAAGTGGCGTAGATGGTGCGGATGTTGCCGATCGCGCCCTTATGGATCTGCTCGTACACCGCGCGCTCCGGCAGGCTCGAACGCCAGCAGAAGCCCGACATCAAGGAGAGGTTCTTCTCCTTCGCCTTGAGTCCCGCAGCCTGGATTTGCAGCGCTCCGGGCACATCCACGCCAAAGGGCTTCTCGGCAAAGACATGCTTGCCTGCATCGATGGACTTGACCACTTGCGTCGGGCGGAAGGCCGGCGGGGTGGCCAGCAAGATCACCTCGATGTCCGTCGCCAGCATGCGATCCAGGGCTTCAAAGCCGATGAACTCGCGATCGTCGATTTTGACACGGTCCTTGTACTCGACGCTGGTCTCCAGGTTCGTGCGGCAGCTCTTCACGCGATCGCCAAGGATGTCACCGATGGCGTGAATGACCACGCCGCTATCGGCTTGCAACGCATCGAACGCAGCGCCCGTGCCACGGCCGCCGCAACCTAGCAAGCCCACCTTGATCGGCGGCAGTTTGGGCTTCGGCTGAGCCGGTTCGGCTTGCTTCTCCTGTGCGAAGGCATTGCCTACAGCCAACGCCGCGGTCGCCATCGCGCCGGCCTTGATCACATCGCGTCGTTCGTAGGTCGAGGGATTCGTCTCGGTCATGGTCGTCGTTCCGAAATCGGTTCCGAAAGCAGGGGGGCTAGCCATGCGTCCCACGACGCATGGCATCTACGCAGTCTACAGCGTGTGCCGATAAGTGGTGCGCGTGATCTCTATTCAGCGCCCGATCACATCAGCGCCCGATCACATTAGTGCCCGTCGCACACCACGCGGAAGCCCACAAAGCCGCCGTCCGCTAGCCACCACACGCTCTTGGGGATCTGGGGGTCGGTCGCATTCAGCGCGGCATCGTTGGCGCGCCGCGCGCTGATCATCAAGGCTTCGGGCTTCTCTTTGAAGCTGCCGCCCTTGGCCACAAAGCTGCCATCGGCTGCCAGCGTCCACTCGCAAGCATTGCCGTGCATGTCATGCAGGCCATACGCATTGGCCGCCTTCAGTCCCACGCTTCGCGTCTCGAGCCGGAAGTCTTCCTCGTCCATCGCGTTGGCAAAGTACCAGGCATGGTCTGTCAACTTCTCTTGACCACCGGCGAAGCCCCATTCACCGGCCTGTCCCGCGCGAGCGGCATGCATCCATTCAGCCTCGGTCGGCAAACGGAAGCGATAGCCGGTTTTCGCGCTGAGCCACTTGCAGTACTCCGCCGCGCCCTTGGTCGAGACGCTGATGACCGGATAGTTCTTATGGCCGAAGCCGCGATCCATCAGGATGTACGGCTTGCTGGGACGCGTGTACGCATCGACGGGGTCCGCTTCACCTTCGGCCCGATCCATCGCAAACACGAAGGCGTCGTACATATCCCAAGTGACCTCCGTAGAGGCCATCCAGAAAGCACCCACACCTTCCGCTGCAGGGATAGGCATCAGCCGCACGCTCTGCGTGCAGCCAGGCACGGCGACCTCGAACGCCTGTGCCGGTTGTTGCACAGGTTCCGGTGCTTGCGTGCTCGTGCATGCTGCTGCCATGCATAGAATCGTCGGGGTGAGCAGAGCGCGCAGCGTGAGGTCGTGGGGGCGCATGATCAGCGTGAGTTGTGCGCTAGGGCTTGCTGCATGGTTGCTTGTGGGTTGTCGCTCAACCTCGTTGGTCGAGCGCTACTCCTATTCGCACCATGCGATGGGGTGTGAAGCGCGTGTAGTACTGTACGCGCCCGACGAAGTGACGGCAACGCGTGCGGCTGAGGCCGCATTTGCACGCATCGATGCGATCGAACAAGCCCTGTCGGATTGGCGCGACGATAGCGATGCCGAGCGCTTGTGCCGTGCCGCCGGACAAGGACCACAAGCGGTCAGCGCAGACTTGCGCGACTGCTTGACGCGTGCGGTGGAACTGTCGGTGCTGTCCGAGGGAGCGTTTGATCCCACAATCGGCGCCGTTACGCGCTTGTGGCGGCGCGCGAAACGCGAGCAACGCATGCCAAGCGCAGACGAGCTAGCAGCGGCACGCGCATTGGTCGGTGTGCAGCACCTTACGCTCCATGCGGATGGCAAGGTGGAGATCCACACCCGCGGTGTGCGGCTCGACTTTGGCGCGATCGGCAAAGGGTGGGCATGTGATCGAGCACTCGACACGCTCGCTGCACACGGCATTACCAGCGCGCTGGTCGAACTAGGCGGCGACCTAGCCTGCAGCGCACCTCCTCCGGGTCGCACTGGCTGGACCATCAGCGCCGGCAACGGCACACAAGCCGAAGATGCGCGCCTAAGTGTGGCGCACTGTGGCGTTGCGACCTCGGGTGACGATGCGCAAGGTTGGCTTGTGGATGGTCAGCGTCTCTCCCACATCGTGCGACCGCAGACGGGTGACGCTCTGCGCAACACTTCACGCGTCACGGTAGTCGCGGCGAATGGTGCTAATGCCGATGCCTTGGCGACCGCTGTGGAGGTCCTTGGCACCGAAAAGGGCGCGGATCTAGCCCAGAAATGCGAAGCGCGGCTGGTGGTCCAGCCGCGCTAGCTTGTTGTCAACCTGCCGTGACGGTCAATCCGCCCTGACAGTCTTGGCTTCCTTGCGCGTGTGCTTGCGGCGCTCGATCTCCTGCAGGATGCGCTTGCGCAAGCGCAA
>Ga0255096_1001316_pt1 | contig 10265 bp, 5 predicted proteins | sample Colum_Atlam_RepA_2_FD_188563 | JGI IMG/M metagenome (GOLD analysis project Ga0255096, IMG submission 188563) | Freshwater microbial communities from Columbia River, Oregon, United States - Colum_Atlam_RepA_8d | ecosystem: Environmental > Aquatic > Freshwater > River | place: USA: Oregon...
CAGGATGCGAAGGGGCTTCTCCTTGCGCACCGAAATCTTCACTGGTACGAACAAGCCCTGTGCCAAATATCTGCTGCCAAAGGCGGTTTACCGTAACTCTTGCAGTCAGGGGGTTTTCCGCACTTACAATCCACTTTGCAAGGCCTAGGCGGTTGCGCGGTTGATCAACGGGAAGAGCAGGAAGGATTCCAGGCGTGGCTGCAGTAACTCGCTCGCCTGGTTTGTCATAAGCTCCTCGCATCAAAACAAACGTTGGGCGCGGCTCCTTCATCTCTTCCATTACCAGCGTCGTCTGGATTTCCTTTTCTGCAGATTCAGCCTGTTTTTTTAGAGCATCAAGTTCCTCACCAAGCTTGCGGTACTCGGGTTGTTGCGCAATGCGAAAATCTGCGAGAGTCTTTTTCTCTGCAGGCGTTCTTTTCGATTCTTCTTTACTTGCAATGCTCGTAACATTCGAAGGCACTATTAATTCTGCGTTTGCATTCGTGGTTAGAATTCGCAAAAGAGTTGGCCCATTTGCATTCTCAACACCCACTTCAATTTCAATTCCCAAATTCGATTCATCGATTGCCAATGCCTCTGCAAATTCAAATGACCCAACTATTTTGACACTTGGCTTTACAGCAACTGCAACCCGGGTCTTGCGATCATTATCCAGCAGCTTAGCAGTTTCAATGCTCGTAAGAGAATCTCCGGCTGCGATAGCTTTTAATTTTAATGGTAGCTTCTTTGCATCTTTGCCTGCGGGCTTGAACACCTTGAATTCGCTCCATTGAAAACCAGCGGCTGCTGCCTGGGTGGCAAATTCAATCTGTAGGGCGGTGATAGTGCCCTTGGGAAGGCGAAGGTTCATTTTGATAGTGTTGGCGCGGGTTTCTTGCGGGCCGACTTCCACGGTTTTAGTTGTGGCATTTATCTTGGGTGGTGCATCGCCTCCGCTTGCAGCAAGTATCTCTGCAGCATCCCAAACCAATGGCTTGCTTAATCCTTTGACCCACTCTCCAAGGCCGTTAGTTGATTTACCCATCAAGGCTGTCTGTTGGTCGCTAATGGACTTGATTTGATCGTTGAGCTTTTTAATTTTCGCTTCGATCTCGGGTGTGGGTAGTTTCAAGAATGGCGGGGCATTCTGCCTGATCGGATTCCCATAGCGCCCTACACCACCTTCAGGCACATTATGAAAAAACGCCTTGAATGCATAAAAATCCTTCTGGGTGAATGGATCATATTTATGATCATGGCATCTTGCGCAATTGAAGGTCTGGCCCAGCCATACTGCTGCGGTTGTCTCTACCCGGTCTGCTGTGTATTCCGCAAGAAACTCATCAGCAAGAACACCGCCCTCTTCGTTCAACATGTGATTGCGGTTGAATCCTGTTGCAACTCGTTGTTCAACGGTGGCATTGGGCAACAAGTCTCCTGCAATCTGTTCAATCGTAAACTGATCAAAGGGTTTGTTATCGTTAAAAGAACGAATGAGCCAATCTCGCCAGGGCCAAAGCTCGCGATCGCGATCTACCTGATACCCGTTTGAATCTGCAAATCGTGCAGCATCTAACCAATCAACCGCCATGCGTTCGCCATAATGGGGCGACTTCAAGATTCGATCAACCACTTTTTCATAAGCCTTGTCTGAGGTATCAGCAAGGAATGCATCGACTTCCGCAATGGATGGAGGTAAACCTGTAAGATCTAGAGACAATCTTCGAATCAGGGTTTCTTTAGTGGCTTGGGCTGATGGAGGGATGTTTTCTTTTTCAAGTCGTGAAAGAATGAAACGATCGAGATCATTACGAGGCCAGTTTACATTCTTAACGGTGGGTGCTTTGACTGTTTTAAGAGGTACAAAAGACCAATGCTGTTCATATCTGCCTCCCTGCTCAATCCATTTTCTTAAGATTTCTTTTTCAATCTTGGTCAGGGTTTTATTTGATTTGGGAGGGGGCATTACTTCGCCCTTTTCTTCACTGATGATTCGCAACCATGCTTCACTTTTTTTAAGATCACCTGGAACGATTGCGTGCCCGCCCTTAATCTTTGCAGTTGCTCCTTCAACCGTATCAAGTCGCAGATTTGCCTTGCGGGTCTTGGGGTCAAAACCATGGCAGGAAAAACATTTATCAGAAAGGATCGGCCTTACATCACGATTGAAGGATACATCCTCCGCAAAAGCAGGTTTCAAGACCATAAAAGTTAAAGCGATTGCAAATATATATTTCAAGGTGAGATTCTCTTTCTTCATTCCAACTTCGAAGCTATGAATATATTCGAGTATAACTAATTATCAGTGTAAAAGCTTCAATCTTTTACGACTTCTTGGTGTGTTTAGATCATCAGGGCGAGGGCAAAACCAGAGTGCGCTTAGCTTCTTCCAAAAAGCGCTGGCTCAGATCTTTTAACCGGGCAGGTTCTTTTTCAGCTAGGTTATCAAGCTCTGCAGGGTCATTGCGCAGATTAAAAAGTTTCCACTTACTGCCCGGGCGAATGCCATCTCGATTCAAACCATCATTGCCCACGAGCTTCCAATCGCCATCCCGGATTGCACCATTATGCTCATGCTCGAAAATCAAAGTGCGTGGTCTGGGTGCTTCATTAAGGAACGCAGGCACTAAGCTTCTACCTTCAAGAGGAAGAATATCATGGCCTTGAAATGTCTTGGGATAGGTTGCTCCGGAAATTTCCACGCAGGTTGCACTGATATCCATCAAATGCGAAAGGTGCTCACGAACGCCACCGGGTTTTTGAATTTGTGCGGGCCAATGAGCGATCATAGGCGAGTGAATGCCACCTTCGCTTGCGTAATGTTTGTAAAGGAAAAGAGGGGTGTTGCTTAAATTCGCCCAGGCACAACCATAGCTAAACATGCTGCCCGGGCCGCCCATCTTTAAAAGGTCTTCTCCCTCATGCAATACATTGGGTAGGGCTTGTGTCCCACCATCGATGCCATGGCCCGCCTTTGGATTAACAAACTTTTTCGGATCCATATCAAAGCCAAAGGGATCCCATTCTGCACAGGCGCCATTATCGCTGGTGAATAGTAAAAGGGTGTTCTCCAATTCGCCATGCTCTCGTAGTGATTGCACCAATCGCCCAATGTTGCTATCCATATTTTCAACCATAGCTGCATAAACAGCCATGCGTCGTGCAAGGTCTGCCCTGCGTGGTTTATCAAGGGAATCCCAGGCTGGGTTGATGCCATCTTTTGTCATGGATCCAATTCTTTTGGCGATATCGGGCCTATCGATGGGGCTAAGTTTTGGGAGGGTAAGCTTTTCGTCAACCAGTCCAAGTTGCTTCATGCGTTGCAGGCGTTCAGCACGAAGTAAATCCCACCCGCGTTCGTAAGTTGCGACATAACTTTCGGTAAGCTTTATTGGTGCTTGAACAGGAAAGTGTGCTGCTTGATAACCAACATAAAGCAAGTAGGGTTGTTTACGCTTGCGTGCGATATCAAGAAAATCGAGGGCATGATCGGTGATGGCATTGGTTGCGAAATATTCGCCCGGGGCATAGGTGCGCTTTGGCCTATCCTCAGGCAGCCTTATCATCATTGCAGGTTCCCAAGAATCGACGGCATAGCCATGATTGAAACCATAAAACTCATCAAAACCCCGGGCGATGGGGCCAGGATCATTCACATGCCATTTCCCACAGGCGTATGAACCATAGCCCGCAGGTTTAAGAACCTCTGCGAGTGTTACGCATCGATCTGCTAAGCGGCCTTGATATCCAGGCGGTGCAGCTTTTGGATTTCCTACAAACCTGCCTATCCCTGCTTGATGGGGATAAAGCCCGGTCAATAAGCTTGCTCTTGAAGGGCAGCAACGACTGGAATTATAATTCTGGGTGAATCGCACTCCTTGCTTTGCAAGCGCATCAAGGTTGGGCGTGCGTATCTCGCCACCATAGCACCCAAGATCTGAAAACCCGAGATCATCCGCAAGGATGACAACAATGTTTGGTTTCTTTGTAACCGTGTCTGCTGCTTTTAGCTGACCAACCTGCAACAGAAGGACCAACGTGATCATGCATGTTATTGTTTTCATGATTATTATTTTCTTTGCCTAGGGTTTCGCTTTGATTGCAAAGGTTGCGGGTGTCAGTTTCAATGCAGTCCAAGCTTCGTTGGATAATGCACCCGTGGGTTTTGGTTTATACTCTCCTATGAAGTTGACATTCGATTTCTCTGGAATATCTTTCTCATGCCCGGTTAGCGAATAGATTGCATTCACCATCAACCGCCTGAGGTCTTCACTCTGCCAATCCAAGGATGCACCCGCTGTCGTCGTGAAAGATCGCCCCTCTTTACCTGATGGTGCGGTATAGGTTTTGAACCAGGCAAATGGCATCCGAACATCTTTGCGTTTATCTGTTACCGGGGGATCCATCGGATTGAGGCCAGATAGAACCTGCCCTTGCATCAATACCAGATCCTTCGGCGTCAATCGTTCCACCGAGTTTACATCCGTATGGCAGAAAATCGTATCTGCAACACCACGAAGAACGGGATTGTTTCTCTGGCTGCTGACTACTGTCGCCAAGGTTGCTTCCTTCTGGAATTTGCCATAATGTGCAATCCAAGTATCGCCCAGAATCTGCTGACCAAACCCACCCGGCCAAGCCTTGCTTTGAAAATCCCAACTCTTATAGGGGCTAGTGCTGTTGGCAGAATAACGAAACGCATGGGTTGCATTTCGAATACCCAAAACAGGTTTCCCAGCATCGACATAATCAACGATATGCTTCATGTCTGCATCAGGCAGTTCACGAAAGCGGGCGAACACTACCATAAGATCTGCGCTTTTAAGAGCTTCCAAACCAGGGATATTATTAGACTTGTTGGCATTGATGAACCCGGTTACAGGATCTATCGCAAAGAGCACGGTGCATTTATATCCATGATGTTGCGAAAGGATCTTGGCAAACATGCTCATCCCTTCCTCGGATCGGTAATACTCCTCACCCGTTACAAAAACAATGTGCTGGCCTTTGCCTATTCCTTCTTTGCCCTCGATCACAAGCCCGGGTTCTGCTGCACTAACAATGCAAAGCTTTATCAGCAATACAAGCACCGCTAGGAATTGATACTTCATCATCCTTCAATCTCCGTTTAGATAACAAACTTTACTTCTTTTCGATTGCCACCAATTCCTTGGCGCTACGATGGTACAACAATCCCTTGGCATACGAAGGGCCACTCAGGCTCCAGGTATCGCCCAGGGGGCCAAGGTCATTAACTGCAATAATCGCCTTTTGATCCAGCACCGCAGCCTTGGTATCGATCACATAGGTAATGCCCAGCATGGTGGTGATGTAAAGTTTTTCTCCAAGCATGATGGGCGTTGGGAAGAATGCATTCACTTGCCAGCCATCGGTTCGAGAGCGTTCTTCATCAGCAATTTCACGGTCTTGATTATCAACGGTTTTAGTTTTTAGTGCGCGATTATAAATGAATTGATCTGCTTCACTCGTTTTGCGATCAACACCTACGGGCAGTTGTAAATACTCCACCTTCCCACTTTCCGCATGAACTCTTCCAAGGCTGTTAGGCGGGCCACTATGGCCTTTCGGCGCATAACCATTACGGCGATTATTTGTCGAGCAGACAAACCAATGCCAGCCATTCGCTACAGCATTCGTATGCCATTGGGGCAACACATGAAGCACCTCACCCGCCTTAAGTGGAAACGCAGGGTCCGCTACTTCCCTCAGGCTTACCTTATCTCTTAATTCGTAGTTTTTCTTTTCGTTGCTCCACAGCCTAATATCAACAGGTTTTACCAATGATTGTTCACGAACTAATTTTCCCGTAGCGCTATCAAGGACAATATGGCTCTCTTCAGGCGCACTGCGAAACCAGTAAACATATTTTGCATCCCATACATTGGTGTAAAGCGCCATCCATGTTGTGCCATCAACAGGCGCACCGGGTTTTGCCTCGGGGGTAAAGCGCCAGATGGTTTTACCTTCTTCACCCTTGGCGAGGCTGGTCATGCTGATGCCAATTGGTTTTTCAGGAACGCCATGAGGCCCGCCACGACCTTGCACAATTGCAGGGCGACCATCGGGCAAATGCCCAAAGCAGGGCGTGCAATAAAAGGTGCACGAATCTTCTGCGATCCAACGAACCTTCCCGGTAAATCGATCAATCCCATGCAAATAGTTCCAGTCATCTTTTTTCGCATCATAGCTTGGGGAATCTTTGGAAATTGGTTCCACCGTGATGATTAGGTCTTGATAAAGAATCGGTTCGCTTTGGCGATTGAAAGGATACTTATCTGGCTGGGTGCGGAAACTCCTGCGCCAAACTTCTTTCCCTTGATGATCCCAGCATCCCATCTCGCCTGAAGCGTTAAAGAACCATACATATTTCTCATCACAGATTGGAGACCATGAAGTGGAATCGCTGAATGCATAAAGTTGAGGGCTAACCCGACCTCCTTGAAGATTTACCGACCAAAGTATTTTTCCCGTGCCGCGATCAACAGCATGGCCAAGAATGTTATTGCTCTGCCGTTTAGCTTTATCATCTTGCTCGACAAAGGTGGTTAGAAAAAGCTTGTCTCCTGCGATTGCAATTCCTCCTTGCCCTGCGTTTGGCAACTTGGTGCGCCAGCGAATATTCTCACCCCGTGCAACGCTCCAATGGGTAGGTGCATCGGAAACAGCACTGTGCCAATTACCGTTTGGCCCTGCAGCTTGGGGCCATTCAACAGTAATTTTTTCTGCTCCACTTACCATGGTGCATCCAATCAACACAGCGATACAAAAGTTCAAAGTTCGCATGATCGTTATCCAAAAGGGAATGTAGTTAAGGCGTGAACAAGGCTTAAGGTTTTACTGGCTGGGTTTTGTTTGTGCAGCTTTAGCTCTTCTTTCTGACTGTAATCCAACTAATCAATAAACCACAATGAATGAGGCATTATTAATATACCCCCAACATCATCAGCAAGAATCAAAATAATGCTTGGCTTGGGGAAGTTCGCAGTTTGATTACCCCCACCTTTTGTTTTTGCTTTCTTTTCACCCAACCCTCTTCCTCTTCCTCTTACACCAACTTTCTTTCTTTTTCTTTTACTTTTTTTCTTCCCCCAACTCCCAACCCTCTTCCCTCCAGGAAAAGGGCCCTTCGCTTCGCTAGCCCGGGGTTATATTTTTCACCACTTTTGTTTACTGCCCTCAAGCCCACCCACTGCGCTGCTGGGTGGGTCTATTCTTTTTACTTACATTAATTGATATAGGGTTTGTTTAAAGACAGAGGAGTTGCGATGGGGAAGCCCCACTGCAACTCCTCCATTTGAACCTTTGGATCAAAGAATTGTATGTGTTTCTTTTCCGTGAAATTCCGTGTTAATCCGTGGCAATGCTTCTGCTTTCGCTTCTGCTTATTCTTCATTCCGTGTCTCTGCTTCTTTCTTTTCCGTGAAATTCCGTGGCTAATCTTCTGCTTCTGCTGGTTCTTATTTCCGTGGCTAGTCTTCTGCTTTACTGATTCTTTTGCTACTGCGCTGGGTGTGTCTCTTACCTTTTACTGCCCCTTTTGTTCAACTAAATTTTATAATATTTTAGATGCATCTTCTTTATTTGTATATTAGTGTACTTCTCTGAATGAGAATATCCCGCCTTTAAGTTGGCTTAAACTCTTCATTATCAATTGTTTCTTCAAAGTATATTGAGGTGTTTTGTGGCCCTACAAGCGGATCAAATTATAAACGAACAAGCTTCAGCGGATCTTGATAAAGTTGTTGCAGATGTGCTTTGGGATTCTAATGCCAAACGCACTGATATTCGCCCTGAAGAACTCGGGTTCTTACGCAGTCATGCACTAAAAAAACAACTCAAGTTCCTTGATATATGGGCTCTTGGAGTAGGCTCAGTAATCACAGGCGAGTATTTTGGTTGGAACCTTGCACTTAAAAACAACACTCCCGTAGCTGTTTTGCTTGCAACTCTTTTTGTCTGTTTTCTTTATCTGATTTGGGTTCTTGCTTTGTCAGAACTTTCTGTTGCAATGCCCTTTGCGGGCGGTCCCCAAGGGTTTGGTAGACGCGCCTTTGGCCCTTTGGTTGGTTTTATCATGGGTTGGTCCATGTATCTGGAATGTCAATTCGCAACTATTGCCACAGCGCTAGCAACCGGCGGCTATGTTGCTTTTTTACTCAATCCTGATGCTCCAAGTCATATCGTGCAACTTATCGCTGGATTGGGAACCGTTTTAGCATTCCTTGCTTTGCATGTAATGGGTGTAAGGCTGCAATCCAAAGCCATGATATTTATGACTTATGGTGCAATTGGTGGTCTATTTCTTTTCTGGGGTCTTGCTGCAACCAATTTTTCCTGGGACCGAATCTGGACTAAGCCCCTTTTACCTGCTGATTTAGGATGGATATCCGTACTTAATGCCATCCCTTATTGCCTTTGGTGGTTGGTGATTATTGAAACGGTTTCTGTCGCCTCAGAAGAAACGCAAGATACGACCCGCTCCATCCCCCGCGGCCTTGTGTGGGGCCAACTTACCTTGATTGGCTTGATCGGACCAACTTGGTTTTTTGCTTGTGGAGCAGTTCAAAATGTTCAATCTATTGTTACCAATGCTAACGGTGAAGATATCAGTTACCCATTGTCTAAAGTAATCAGAGATATTCCCATAGGGCAAAACTTATTGTTGGTTTATGGTTTTGGCATCATTGCAATATTCGGAATGATTGCCAGTTACCACGGAATGGTTTATGGCACGAGCAGGCAATTATTCGCACTTGGCCGGGCCGGTTACCTCCCGACTTTTCTTGGAAAAGTTCATCCCAAAACTGGCACCCCAAACAGCGCCCTTATTGTTTGCAGCATCATCACCGCACTCTTTTTAATTGGCAATCTCTGGTTCCAAGAAGAAATTAATGTAGCGGTTTTGATTTCAACTTTTACAGCCTTAATTTGGTACATCATGGCGATGGTTTGTCTGATTGTTTTAAGAAGTCGCCAACCTGGTTTGTTTGCACGCTATCGGGCGCCGCTGGGGATTTTACTTCCTATCATGGTGGTGCTTCTTTCTGCACTCGCAGTTTGGGTCTACAGCGCAATTGATGTAAAAATATTACCCATCACCGCTGCTTTTTACATTGCTGGTGTGGCTTACTATTTAGTTTGGGCTAAGCCTCGGTTACAAACAGCCGCCCCTGAAGAGTTGTCTTCTAGACTTGTAGAGCGCTAATTAAAACGAATTTTAATGTTCTTATAATTCCCGGTTTTGGCCGGGCGAACGATAATGGAGTTTACCATGTCAGCTAATGAAACTTTTCCTAATCAAACAAACAAATCCCCAGGGATTATAATTCTTGAGCAGATTACATCCCTCGTGTTTTTGCTATTGCTTGCAGCCATTGTTTGCATCTTGTTTCTTTCTTATATACCCGGCATGGGGCACCCTGTTGGCATGGAGATAGAAGTTTTAATCATGCTTGCTCTCCTTGGCGCATCCATAATCCTGACAAGCCTATTGGCGATTTTAAATAATCGATAAGTAGGTAAACTATCGTTACCCTCTTTTATTTGTTTTATTTCCAACACTTAACCTGTTTTATTGAGCGGCGCATGTAAATCCGCCGGTGCTCGCCCCACGCCTTTTTGTTTTCTTTCTTCCCCCAACTCCCAACCCTCTTATTAATGACCCTAAGCCCACCCACTGCGCTGGGTGGTTCTCTTTCTAACCACCACCACTTTTATTTAATGCCCTTAAGCCCACCTTTTCTTATTGAGCGGCGGATGTAAATCCGCTGGTGCTAGCCCCGCGCCTTTTTCTTATTCTTCCTTTTACTTCCCATTGATTGATATGAGCTTGTTTTAAGACAGAGGAGTTGCGATGGGGAAGCCCCACTGCAACTCCTCCATTTGAACCTTTAGGCCTTGCACCTAAAAGGAAGTTGATAGATATTTTTGTTCTTCCCTGAGTTTAACGGCCAGTTCGGCAAGCTCACTGACCGTACCGAAGGAGCCCCGGTCCCTGAGCTTGTCGAAGGGGCCCTTCCCAAACAGTATATTTATACCGTCGCTCACGCATCCGGCTCTGAAAGATATGTCTTCTTTCCATTGCTAATTTTCTGCTTCTGCTTGTTCTTATTTCCGTGTAATTCCGTGTTAATCCGTGGCAAATGCTTCTGCTTTCTTTCCGTGAAATTCCGTGTTAATCCGTGGCTAATGCTTCTGCTTGGTCTTCTTTCCGTGGCTAGGCTTCGACTTTATTACACAACTCCCAACCCTCTTTTCAATAC
>Ga0255096_1001318_pt1 | contig 10263 bp, 7 predicted proteins | sample Colum_Atlam_RepA_2_FD_188563 | JGI IMG/M metagenome (GOLD analysis project Ga0255096, IMG submission 188563) | Freshwater microbial communities from Columbia River, Oregon, United States - Colum_Atlam_RepA_8d | ecosystem: Environmental > Aquatic > Freshwater > River | place: USA: Oregon...
TTGGATCGTTGTTGGTTTATTCGTTTTTGGGGCTACAAAAAGTTTCTTTGTTGTTCGTTTTGAAATTGAAATTAAGTATAATTCATTATCATCTGTGTCAATTAATAACTCATCATTATTAATCCCATAAACGAGATTCAATTTTAAATCATTAATCAAAAATGAAAAAGATTTAAAGCTCAGTGTTTTTGTATTAAAATAGAGTAACCCATTACCGATTGTTGCCACCCATAAGTTGTTTTTTTCATCAACAAAAATGGATTCAATTTGTAGGGATTGCTTTTTATTTAGAGTAAATGATTGAAATTTTTCGGAATTTGGGTCATACATCGTGAGACCATTCGCTGTTCCAAACCAGAGACGTCCATCTTTTGTTTTGGCCGAACACTTGATAGATTGGCTAAAAATACTTTTATTTACGTCAGGCGTAAAAACTTCAAAACTTTTCCCATCGAATCGATTCAAACCATCTTGTGTCCCAACCCAAATTCCGTAGTTATTATCTTGAATAATTGTTGTAACAGAACTTTGGGAAAGCCCCTCATTAATCGTGTAATTTTTAAAGCGATACTGTCCTTGTGACAAGATAAAGCCAGCAAACCAAAAAACAAATAATGTATTAAGAATTCTCTGTATCACGTTGAAAGTGAATTCATTCTGATTCTTTAGCCTCTTTAGAGGCACTCTCGTTTAGGTCTCTATCAAATACATAAATTCCAACTCGGTCATCTCCAATAAGTTTAAGTTTATCCAATATCGTTCGAGCTAAAGCTTCTTCTTCCATTTGTTCAGACACATACCACTGTATAAAATTATGTGTACTAAAGTCTTTTTCTTGCATACAGATATCGATTAAGTTGTTTACACTAGTTGTAACTTCGATTTCATGATTGAGAAAAATGGTGAAAAAATCCAATAAACTTTTAAACTTAATTTTTGGTTGAGAAATGGCAGGAACAATTACATTCCCTCCTCGTTCATTTACGAACTTGATTAGCTTAAGCATGTGAAATCGTTCTTCATCCGAATGACGATACATAAATTTTGCTGTTCCACTGAATCCATTACTTTCAGCAATTATTGCCATGGCTAAATAAAATTGAGAGGATGCAGCTTCGATTTCAATTTGTTGATTAAGAGCCTTTTCAATGCGTTTGTTCATGACTATATGTTTCTTACAAAGTTATAATTTATTGTGAATAAGAAGGGTGAAATTTAGATGTGAATGTAACGCATAACTTGAAATGTTAGTTGTGTAAATACTATTTTAGAATTCGCATTTCGCTCCAAATGATAATACATGTCATTCAACGATTTCATAAAGGCTTGAATATTTTTGCCATGAATAAATTTAGCAAAATTCTGGAGGAATTCGGCTTCATTTACAGACAATTGAGTCAGATTTCCAGATGTGTAATTCATCATAAGACTTTGTCTTACAAGGTGAAGCGCGTAAAGTAGAAATAGTTTTTGTTTTTCTTTGGTTTGTTGTGCTGTTTCTTCTGCCCAATCAAGCATTGCTATTACATCTTTTTTATATCCTGAACGCATTAAATTTTTGAATAATTCAAGAAAATCAGTATTTTCTTGTTCTTGCATTTGTTGAAGTGCTTTTAGGTAATCACCTTCACTAAATGAAGAGATACTTTGTGCAGTGGAATGATCAATCATGGTTTTTTCCACTAAATAATTAGCCAAAGTTTGGTCATGAATTCTTGTAACATGTACAATTTGAGTTCTTGACAAAATAGTTGGAAGCATGAAGTCGGTTGACTCACAAAGCAATAAAAACAATGATTTTTCAGGTGGTTCTTCCAGTATTTTAAGTAGTTTGTTGGCACAAATAGTATTCATTTCTTCTGCCATCCATATCAAATAGATTTTGTATCCTCCTTCATACGATTTTAGAGCTGTTTTCCGGATGATTTCTTGGCTTTCTTCGGCGCTAATTATGGGTTTACGTTCTCGATCATCAATGCGTTTAGTCCACTCGTAAAGATCAAAGTACGGTTGCTCCTTTATTTGTCCTCTCCATTCGGGCAAAAGTTTTACGGATGTTTTGGAAATGGATTGTACAACTGGAAAGAAAAAGTGTAAGTCAGGGTGTTGTAAATCATTGACTTTTTTACAACTATTACATTGTCCGCAACTGTCTGCTTCTGATTTGTTTTCACAAAATAAATACTGAATAAATGCTAGTGCTAGGGGCAAAGTACCATAACCCATTTTTCCTGAAAACAGCTGAGTTTGTGCAATTTTCTCGCTCTTTGCCTCTTTTATGAGGTGAAGCTTTAATTCGTCTTGACCAATTACGTCTTTAAATAACATCGTTTAAAATTAGTTCAATTTTTAAAATCTACGAGAGAAAAGTGTAATTTCGAGCAAACAAAAGTCTAATGAATTTTATCGAACCTACTTTAGAAACCATTCTAGTACATTTAGAAAAAATAGAAACAACTACTCAACCACTCTGGGGATCTATGTCTTCACAGCGAATGGTAGAACATTTGTCAGATTCATTGAAAATGGCTGTAGGCCAAAATGTTTATCCTCTTGCAATTCCGGAAGAGCGAATTCCTCGCATGAAAGAATTTTTGTTTTCCGATAAATCAATGGCTAAAAACATTGAGGTTCCATTTGCTAAAAAAGACGAGAAATTGCGTTGTGATGATTTGGAATTGGCAATTGATGAATTAGCTGAGAACTGGGTAGAATTTGAAGAGTATTTTTCGGAAAATGAACAAGCTACAAACATACATCCATATTACGGAGATCTAAATTTTGAAGAATGGAAGCGTTTGCATGCCAAACATTTTACACATCACCTTCAACAATTTGGGCTGATAGCGGAAGATTGATTCTTGAGAAATTTAAATAAAAAAGGTATTCTTATAATTTGATTTTTCAATTTCAATCAAAATCCTTCGTATTTTTGTACTGTCTCTAAGGGGTGCCCGTCATAAGGCTGAGATTATACCCATTGAACCTGATTAGGATAATACCTGCGAAGGGAAGATGACTGTGCTAATACGTTGTTTATTCACCAAGAATTAGCCCCTTGTTCTTGTTTAATTTTAATGTAAAATGAAAACAAGATTTATTTTTTTACCCGTTTTTTTTGCGTTCTATTGCTTTAACTTTTTTAGTCAGACTAAAATCTTTGGCACTGTCACCGATGAGTCCGGGTTGTCTGTACCAGGAGTAAAAGTTAGTATCAGTGGCGAGAATTATAATGCTGGTGAATATTTCACCCGAACCAACTCAAACGGAGAATATGATTGGACACTACGTGAAATGACCGAATCAGAAATTATCACTGCTACTTTTGAAAAAATTGGATTTGCACCTTATTTCATTCGATTGACCAGAACTGACGCAGCTATTCGAAGGGATGTTCAATTAAAGCGAGACACCAAATTACTGGAAGAATTTCAAGTAATGGGGACGCGGGTGACAGATCTATCCGCATGCAATATAAAGGTGAAGAAGATAAACTTACTTGAGAAAAACAATTTTGGAAAAGACTTGCCGTTTTTATTAGAATCTACTCCTTCCGTTGTGACAACTTCTGATGCCGGAACAGGAGTTGGATACACAGGTATTCGCATTCGTGGAGTAGATGCTTCGCGTATTAACGTTACGATTAATGGAATCCCAGTCAATGATCCGGAGTCGCATGACGTTTATTGGGTGAACATGCCGGATTTAACTTCTTCTATCAACAATATCGAAATTCAGCGCGGAATTGGAACTTCTACCAACGGAGCAGCCTCATTTGGTGCTAATTTGAATATTAAAACAGATGATATTTCAACCAATTCATATGGTGTTTTGGATAATGCGTATGGTTCATTCAACACCTTGAAAAACACCATCAAAGCGGGAACTGGATTGATTAATGGAAAATTCTCGATGGATGTTCGTCTGTCACAAATTCTATCGGATGGCTATATTGATCGGGCTTCATCTAATTTGAAATCGTATTTTCTTTCTGGCGCTTATGTAGGAAAAAAGTCAGTTGTGAAAGCAGTGGCCTTTTCTGGAAAAGAGATTACGTATCAATCTTGGTATGGGACACCAGAAAGTCGGATTTCAGGCAATGTGGCCGATATGAACGCGTATGCTGATCGAAATTATTTGTCCGATGAGGAACGTCAAAATTTATTGAATTCAGGCAGATCATATAATTATTACACCTACGGAAATCAGGTGGACAATTATCAACAAGACAATTATCAATTGCATTTCACGCATCGGTTTAATCCAAAATTGGTATTGAACGTTGCTGGTCACTATACCAAAGGACGCGGATATTACGAGGAATACCGCAAAGGTGATGATTTATCATCTTATGGTTTGGATACCGTTTTTGCAGGAAATGATACAATCACACAATCCGATTTGATTCGTCGGCGTTGGTTGGACAATGATTTTATCGGAAGTGTTTACTCGTTGACGTATTCAGCTAAAAATCTTCAACTCATCTTTGGGGGTTCTGCAAATACCTATTTCGGCCGTCATTTTGGAGAAGTAATTTGGTCACGTTTTGCTTCAAACGGAGAGTTGGGAGATCGTTATTATAATGAAAGTGGCCAAAAATCAGAGTTCAGTAATTACTTGAAAGGTTCCTATAAATGGAAAAAATTCAATTTTCTAGGGGATCTGCAATACCGACACATTAATTATTCATTCCTTGGAATTGACCAAGTAAGTGGTGTACTAAAAGATGTTCAGCAAACCGTTACATTTGATTTTTTTAATCCGAAAGCTCAAATTTCTTATGTCTTGAGTGAAGGACAATATAATCAAAATGTACATGTATCCTATGGACTTGGGCACAGAGAGCCTGTACGAAAAGACTTTCGAGAAAGCACACCTACCAGTCGACCGAAGGCTGAAGTTATGCGAGATTTAGAATTGGGTTATGTTTTGTCTGGCAAAAAATTGAATTTTATTACCAATATTTATTTCATGGATTATACTAATCAGTTAATTCTTACAGGGCAAATCAATGACGTAGGAAGTTACACCCGCACAAACGTAAAAGACAGTTACCGAGCAGGTATTGAATTTTCAGGGCGCTACCGAATTTTATCTGTATTGTCCGCTGATGCAGGAATTACATTAAGCCGAAATAAAATAAAACAATTTGATGAGTATGTTGACGTTTATTTGGACACAGATCCTTATTACACCCAACAAGTAATTGAGCACAAAAACACGGATTTGGCTTTTTCACCTACTTTAAATGCTTTTGCAGGGTTGAATTATTCCTACAAAGGACTGAATTTGGGATGGACAACAAAATATGTTGGTCGACAGTTTTTGGACAATACTTCGGATGTTAATCGTAGCATCAATCCATTTACCTTTTCGAATCTATTAGCTTCATATACTTTGGAATTAAAAGCTTTGAAAGAAATTACCTTTGGGTTGCAAGTAAATAATATTTTCAATACGCTTTACGAAAACAATGGATATACATTCTCATACATATATGCCGGTCAAATGACAACTGAGAATTTTTATTACCCACAAGCGGGAAGAAATTTTATGGTACGTATTCTTGTCAAATTCTAGGAAATTTCAGGATTTATAATTTTTTTATACTTTAGCCTAAGATAATTAATTGTTACCCATGTATTATTTCCCAACCTTGGTTTTTGTATTTGGATTATTATCCATTTCTCTAGGCCAATATTGTACCCAAGTGGGACCCAGTGCAACCATTGATTCGAACGTTGAATCTGTTGTTATTTCGGGTGAATCAAGTAGTATCTCCTACACAGGATGTCCCGGAGTAATTGGTTTACAAGACCTGACAACACAAATCGTGTATCTGAATGCTGGTGGAAATTACCAACTAGATGTTCAATTTGGAACATGTGGTGGGAATTATGCAGGAGCAGGACAAGTCTGGATTGATTTTGACCAAAGCGGAAATTTTGATGCAGCAGAGTCTGTAGGTACTTGGAGTGGAACTCCTCCAGTAAGTTTGTCAGTTTTCAATTTTTCTATTCCCGCTTCAGCTCAAAATGGCTTGACACGAATGCGGGTAATGCAGCGCGAGCAAGGAACATTACCTCTTGATCCATGTGGCATGTTTACTTGGGGTTCGGTAACAGATTTTGGTGTTTATATTCAAAATGGGATTGACTGTTCGGGTTTTGAAGGAGACAATCAAAATGAAGCAATTGTCATCAACTCTTTGCCATTTGATACGACAGCAAATACATCGATTTGTTATTCCAATCAAAATCCTGTCTATCCTTCTCCGGATATGTTTTTTAAAATTGATCCCAATCCGAGCATGGAAAGCCTACACATCTCTTTATGCGGAAGTTCTTTCGATACTTTCCTAAGTATAGTTGATGCCTTTGGAAATATAATTGCTTTTAATGATGATTCAAATGTTTGTGACAGTAGTTCAGAATTAACTTTAGAAACATTCGGACTAGGAACACTTTTTATTATTGTAGAAGGTTGGGGTTCTGAAATGGGTGAATTTGATTTATTAGTCGAAGCAAATTATTTGGGATTAAATGAGGAAAACACGCTGATTCGAGTTTATCCAAATCCTTCCAACGGAGTGGTTCGCATTTCAAATTACACGGGTAAGCTTATTGTGAAAAACACCATAGGGCAAAAACAATTTGAAGTAATTTGTACCCATGAAACGGAATTGATATTGAATAATTTGGCTGCAGGAACGTATTTTCTAACTGACGAATCGGGAAGCGTATTGGACAAATTAATCTTAACTAAAAACGATTAATTATGTACAGTAAAATCGGACTTTATTGTTGGTTTGTATGTCTTGTATTTCAGCTAAATGCTGGAGATTGGATTCAAAAAGCAACATTTGGCGGAGTAGGAAGACACCGAGCAGTTGGTTGTGGGACAAGTTATAGAGGATATTTAGGTTTAGGACATGTAAATGGTTCAGGAATAGACATATCCTATAAAGATTGGTGGGAATATGATCCTGCATCAGATAGTTGGACTCAAAAAGCGGATTATCCAGTAAATAATCACGGCGCAGTGTCATTTGTAGTAAATAATATGCCATGTGTCGGTGGAGGTTCGGCCTTAGCGGGTGAGTTTTATCAATTCAACCCGCAACTTAATGTGTGGACTTCAATTGCATCGTGTCCTTTTTTTAATCCAGGAGATACGCAAGGTTTTTCAGTTAATGAGAAAGGATATGTTTATTTATCGAATCAATTGGCAGAATATGATCCGGTAGCCAATCAATGGAATTTAATGCCTCAAGCACCAATTAGTTTCGGCACATGGAGTTGTTCTTTTGCTGTTGGATCGAGTGGTTTTATTAAATCAGGAAATAAGTTGTATGAATTTAAACCAAATCAACAAACTTGGTTGCAACGATCTGATTTCCCTGGGGTAACAACGGGAGGAAGTAGTGCTTTTACCATCAATAATATGGGATATGTAACATGTGGTTATGTCGGCGGATTATCTGAAGTTACCGATCAAGTTTGGGCATATAATCCTGGAGTAAATCAATGGATTACTGTTGAAGAATTTAAAGGAACAAGTCGCCGATTTCCAGTGGCGTTTTCAATAGATAATAAAGGGTATTTTGGAACCGGAACAAATGGTGCAAATTTCAATGATTTTTGGCAATACAATCCATCGATAAATTCTATATTTGAAAAGACAGGTGTTGAGGTAAGTTGTTTCCCAAATCCTTCAATGGATAGACTAACCTTTCAAAAAGAGTCTTTTTCAAGCATTAATCGGATTGAATTGGTCGATAATTACGGCGCCGTTGTTTTCCAAAAAGATTTGATGAATGATGTTGAGCAAATAAGTGTTGAAGCTTTTCCTGCAGGGTTTTATCAAGTCCTTTTTTACAATCAGAATGTATTAGTGGATTCTCAAAAAATAAGTGTTCAAAAATGAAAACACGAGTAACGCTCTTAATCTTTAACTTGTTAACAACTACTTTAGTTGCTCAATTGACTTATTCATGGACCAAGAAAAATAATTTCCTTGCCGGCAAACGCGAGCGTGCAGTCGCTTTTTCAATTGGAGATTTTGGATATGTTGCAACAGGAGTCGATACGGCAGAAGTAGTTCATAACGATTTGTGGCAATACAATCCTGTTGATGATTCATGGACACAATTAGCAGATTTACCAGGGTCAGCTCGAAGAGATGCTGTCGGATTTTCAATAAACGGATTTGGATACGTGGGCTCCGGTATAGATAATGAAGTTTCAATAATTGGAAACAAAAAGAAAGACTTTTGGAAATATAACCCAATCCTAAATCAATGGGATTCAATTGCGCCTTATCCAGGAAGTGGTGGAAATGGAATCTATTCTGCAACTGCATTTACTGCGGATAATAAGGGTTTTGTTTGTGGGGGGAAAATTGGACCTGGAATTTATTCCAAACAACTGTGGGAATATAAACCCAGCAACAATCAATGGATACAGCGTGCTGATTTTCCGGGGGGAGTACGATATCAATTATGTTCATTTTCAATTGATAACATCGGTTATGTTGGATTAGGATTGAATCAAGATGTATATAAAAAAGATTTTTATAAATACAATCCTGGTTCTAATGAATGGGCTCAAATTGCTACCTTTCCAGCCATGGAGAGAGGAGGAGCCTCAACCTTTGTATTAAATAACAAAGGGTACGTATGTTTGGGTACTAATGGAGGTTTACAAGGTGATTTATTAGAATATAATCCAGAATTGAATTCATGGTTTTTAAGGCAAAGTTATGGAGGCAGTGAACGTAAAAATGCCATTAGCTTTGTAGTAAATGAAAAAGCCTACGTCGGATTGGGAAAAGGATATTCGGGTAAAAAGTCCAGTATTTATGAATATGGACCAAATTTGTTTGCTAGTATTGAAAACCTACAACCACTTCAATTTCAAGTTTATCCCAATCCTAGTTCGGGAACAGTTTTCTTTCAGCTTAAAAGCATGGAAAATCAAGAAATCTTGTTTTTTGATTTATATGGTAATATGCTTTTTTCCAAATGTGTATCAGATCAGATGATTTTAGATTTAAGCTGCTTGCCGAAGGGAGTTTATTTTCTGCGTGAAAAAGATGCTACTTCAAGCAATGTTATGAAACTAATTTTAAATTAAACAAGATGGAAACATTGAAAATAATTTTTTTCTGTTTTTTGTCTATTAATTCCATTTTTTCTCAAGATTATTGGGAACAAAAGGATTCTGTAAACGGTCCGCCAAAGGCTGCATCATCAGCATTCTCATTAGGTTCAATAGGAATGGTTGTTGGTGGATTAGATGAATTGGAATTTAAGCGCAAAAGCTATGTTTATAGTCCTTTTCAAGATGATTGGGATGAAACAACGTCATTAGGTGGAGTGTTTGGTGACGGACTACAACGTGCCTCCTCTTGCGGATTCTCCATAGAAAATAATGGTCTTATTAAAGGATACGTTGCATTAGGACAAACGCAAACAATTCCATTTATGAATGATTTATGGGAATTTGATCCAATTACTGAATCTTGGTCCCAAAAAGCAGATTTTATAGGTTCCCCAAGAAGACAAGCTGTATCATTTGTTATAGAAAGCAATGCGTATGTCGGAACAGGAGAAGGTATTACAGGATTGTTTAATGATTTTTATGTTTATAATTCTGAAACTAATGAGTGGAGTCAAATTACTGATTTCCCAGGTACTCCAAGAAGACAAGCAATTGCATTCTCGTTAGCGGGAAATGGGTTTGTTGGAACAGGAGATGATGGGGTTAAAAAAAATGATTTCTGGATGTTTAATCCTCAAACTTCACAATGGATTTTAAAAGCTCAATTTCCCGGGCCTCCTCGGTCTGGCGCTTGTGCCTGGTCCAGTTATCCATCTGCGTTTATTGCAACAGGCGAGGATATGAATTTTTCATTTTTAAACGATTTGTACGAATATAATTATTGGACAAATAGTTGGACTCAAAGGACAGACTTGCCAGGTCCACCAAGAAAAAACGCATTTGCATTTTGCATTAATGATGTCGGTTACATAGGCACAGGTTACAATGACAATTTTTTAGATGACTTTTATGCATATCACAAAATAGCTGACGTTTCAGAAAATACGAATCTTTTTATAGATGTATATCCGAATCCAGCTCAAGAAATGATTTACCTTAAAACAGATAATTCTGAAATTCAATCCGTAAAATTCTTAAACTTAACAGGTGAAATTGTTTTTGAAAAAAGTGAACTAAATCAATCATTTTATGAACTTAATGT
>Ga0255096_1001320_pt1 | contig 10255 bp, 11 predicted proteins | sample Colum_Atlam_RepA_2_FD_188563 | JGI IMG/M metagenome (GOLD analysis project Ga0255096, IMG submission 188563) | Freshwater microbial communities from Columbia River, Oregon, United States - Colum_Atlam_RepA_8d | ecosystem: Environmental > Aquatic > Freshwater > River | place: USA: Oregon...
GTGACGCCGAGCGCAACTTTTATCGCGTCTTGTCCGTCTCGGACGGCAACGTCCTGTACAACGAGACGACCTTCCAGTACGTCCCGCTGGCCACGACCACCAATTATCTGCCGACGTATCCGCGCCTGTATTACATGGTCGGGACGAACGTGCAGGTGCTTCCGGTGGCCTCCGGTACGTCGTTGTATATCGCCGTGAACTACAAGCCCACGGCCCTAAACGACCTGTCCTCGGACAGTGCCACGATTGACTTCCCTGACAACAATCAAGGGATCATCACCGCCAGCGCCGCGGCCAAGCTCTTGCTCAAGGGTGGCGCGGAAGTGGCCGCAGCAAACAACTTCCGCAACTTGGCCAACGAAGAACGTCAGTCGATGCTGGACGATCTACGCCGACGCACGATCAATCCGACGCGTATGGCGTACCCCGACCAGAAGTATGATTGGAGCGGCGGCTAATGGCGGCAGGAGATCGCGTACTCGACGCCCAGCCACGCTTCGACGGGGGACTGAACAGCGTCTCCGATGATGCGGCGTTGCTGGACAATCAAGTCCGTACCGCTGCCAATGCGCGGCTGACCGACTACGGCGCGATCAGCAAGCGCGGGGGAACGCGGCGGACTGCTGCGGCCCTCGCCGCGCAGCCGGTCACGGGCGGCTACACATGGACCAAGGACGACGGCACCGTCTCCGTCTTGGCGGTCTGCAACGGCAAGCTCTTTACGTCGGCGTTCAACCCGACGACATGGACATGGACGGAGCAGACGGGCACACTGGCGTCTGCCACCACCTCGTACTTTGCCAACTTCCGTGACGGGAGCGGCAACGATGTGGTGTACATCGCTGACGGGGGACCGCTCAACAAGTGGAGCGGATCAGCCCTGTCCACCAATTTGGCCGGAACGCCGGATGCGGCAGCGATTGCCGTGTACAACGAACGGCTCTGGTCGTGCGGCGACCCGGACTATCCCGACAGCATCTTCTACTCGGCGCTCAACAACGGCGATACGCTGGGCGTTGGCGCATCGGACGGTGGGCAGATTGTCATTCGCACGTTTGGCAACGAAGCGATTGTCGGGCTGGCGTCGATCAACACCTCGCTGCTGATCTTCCACAAGCGCGGTATCTCGCGGCTGACTGGCTACGGGCAGGACGACCTGACGGTTGCGCCACAGGCCGTGACCGCTGATGTGGGCACGATTGCCAAGAACAGTATCGTGGCCAGCCAGAACATCGCGTACTTCATCTCTGAGCGCGGCCTCTACCGCTGCAACGAGGCAGAGGTGGCGTCGATTGGTACGCCGCAGCAGCCTGATCCGATCCTGCCCATCATTCGGCAGTTGTCCTCCACGGACTTCGACAAGATCAACTGCGTCATCAATCGGGCGACGAAGGAGTTGTGGATCACCATTCCCAACTTCGGGTGCTACCAGTACCACACGGTCCTCAACGCATGGTCGGGTCCGTGGGACACGGGCTATACGTCACCGGACACGACCTATCTGTTTGAGTGCCTGAACACGGCGGGACTGCCCATTGTGCTGCGCGGAGATGCCTCTGGGTACGTCAGTGTCTGCGATGCGCCGGGCGTGTTCTTGGACAACGTGGCCAGCGATGGGACGGGTGGGACGCGCTACGCCATGAGTGTGCAGATGCACCGCCTGTACTGCGGCGACGATGCGCTGGCCAAGTCGTTGCGTTGGGGCTACCTCACCGCACAGCTCAACGGCTCAGACCAGACCCGTGTGCAGTGGAGCACCGGCGAGTCGTTCGGCTCGTACAGCCTGCCGCCGACCTACAGCTCGACATGGGGCGGCGCTGGCACCTACTGGGGCACTGGCACATGGGGTGGCGCAGGCAGTGTGAATTACCGCATCCCGATGGGCGGGACGGGATACTACATCGATGTTACGATCATTGACTCCGGCAGTTCGCAGCCGGTGTTTAGTCGCTTCCAGCTAGAAGCGTTCGCGCTTGGACGGAGATAACGATGGCTCAAACAGTCGCACAGCATAGCGTTGCCTCGTTCACCTCTCCGGTGAATGGCACCAGCCCTATCGACGCCAATCAGGTGCGAGGGAACGACAACACCCTCCGCGCTGGCTACAACGATCATGACGCCGATCCGGGCATCCACCTCCAGTCGTCTGCGCTTGCTTCGCGTCCAGCGGCAGGGGAAGCAGGGCGCAAGTGGCTGACCACGGACACGGGCGTGGTGCGCCTGTACCTCGACACCGGCTCGGCGTGGGCGGACATCAGCTACCTGCCGCTGGCCGGTGGTACGGTTGCTGGCAACGTGTCGATCACGGGGACGCTGGCTGTCACCAGCGCCATCACCGCCACGGGTGGCGTGGTTGGCAACGTGACGGGCAACGTCACCGGCAACGTGACCGGCAACGCCAGCACCGCCACGGCACTGGCGACGGCGCGGACCATCAACGGCGTCAGCTTTGACGGTACCGCCAACATCACCGTCACGGCAGACGCGGGGACGCTCACCGGATCGACGCTGGCGTCTGGCGTCACCGCCTCGTCACTGACCAGTGTGGGGACGCTGGCCAACCTCACCGTCACCAACCCGATCACGGGTAGCGTGACAGGGTCCAGCGGCAGCACGACGGGCAACGCGGCGACCGCCACGGCGCTCCAGACCGCTCGCACGATCAACGGTACCAGCTTCGATGGCACGGCGAACATCACGGTGACAGCGGCAGCGGGAACGCTGACGGGCACCACGCTGAATAGCACGGTGGTCTCGTCCAGCTTGACCAGTGTCGGGACTCTCACCTCCGGCACGATTGGGTCGGGCTTCACCGCGATTGCCAACTCGGCGCTGGCGAACAGCAGCGTGACGGTGAACGGTACGGCGATTGCGCTGGGGGCCAGTGGCACGGTGACAGCAGCGGCTGGCACCCTGACCGGCAGCACCCTTGCCAGCGGCGTGACGGCATCCAGCCTGACCAGTGTTGGCACCCTGACCTCGCTGGCCGTCAGTGGCACCACGGCGCTGAACGGGCAGACCTACACATGGCCGTCTGGCAGTGGCAGCAATGGACAGGTGCTGACGACCAACGGCAGCGGCACCCTGTCATGGACGACGGTGTCCGGCGGGGGTGGTGGCACGACGACCAACAGCCTGACGGCTGGCAGCTACCTGACGGGTGGCACGTTCAACGGCAGCGCGGCGGTGACGTTCGCGGTGGACGCGACAGACGCCAACACGGCGAGCAAGGTCGTGGCGCGAGACAGCAGCGGCAACTTCAGCGCCGGAACGATCACGGCAGCGTTGAGCGGCAATGCCTCGACGGCGACCACGTTGGCCACCGCACGGAACATCAACGGCGTGTCCTTCAACGGCAGCGCAGACATTACCGTCACCGCTGCTGCTGGCACGTTGACGGGGTCCACGCTCGCGTCGGGTGTCACCGCTTCGTCGCTCACCAGCGTCGGCACGTTGGCAAACCTGACGGTGACGAACACCATCACGGGTAGCGTCAGTGGCAGCGCAGGAAGCGTGGCCGCTGCCAACATCACCGGCACGACACTGGCGTCCGGCGTGACGGGGTCCAGCCTCACCAGCGTCGGGACGCTGACGGCGCTGACGATGGGCGGCACGGTCAGCATGGCGGACAACGTCATCAGCCGTCCGCGCTTCACGGACTACGCCGAAACGTACACCACGCCGTCCATCTCCAGCGGAACGCTGACGCTGAACTTGGAGAACGGCAACGTGTTCCGTGTCTCGCTCAATGCGAACATCACCACACTGACGATTAGCAATCCGGCTGGCACCGGCAACGCCTGTAGCTTCACGTTGATCTTCAACGCAGACGGCACGGCGCGAACGGTGACATGGCCTACGGCGGTCAAGTGGCCGGGAGGCACCGCGCCGACGTTGACCTCGACGAACTCGCGCAGTGACGTGTTTGTGTTCTACACCAACGATGCTGGCACGACATGGTACGCCATGACGGCGGCACAAAACTTCGTGACCTGATTATGCTCGCAGATCGACTGAGGATGGCGGCAACACCGAAGGCCACGCAAGGGCAGCAAGCCTATACGACGGCGGGGACGTACACGTTTACGGTGCCGTCTGGGGTGACAGAGATTTGCGCCGTGTGTGTTGGTGGAGGTGGTGGAGGAACCGCTGGTGGGACTAGTTCTTCTCCGGGATTCGGCGGGAATTTGCGCTACGTCAATAGCATCAGCGTTACGTCGGGAGAGTCGCTGACTGTGGTTGTTGGCGCTGGTGGTACAGGAGGCGCTGGGTTGGTTGGTGGTGGAGGAGACGTAGGTACTGGTGGGGGAGGTTCGTCTCTCAAGCGAAGCGCGACCACGCTCGTTGCTGCGGCTGGCAATGCTGAGGCAGCAGGAAATACTGGCACTGGCGGAACCGGCGGACAAGACCAAGCTGGCAGTGCAAGCGAGGGCAGTGGTGGTTCTGGAGCCGGTGGATACTCTGGAGATGGCGGAGTAGGTGGGTCATCTGGAGGTTTCTACGCTGCAACTAGCGGAAGCGGCGGAGGCGGAGGCGGCGGTGGGTACGCTTCCTTTCAATCAGACACTCCAGATCCATTTGACCAGTTACGCGCTGGAGGAGCCGGTGGCGGTGGCGTTGGCATCCTCGGCACAGGGTCTAATGGCTTTGCCGGTGGCAGCGGCACTACTCCGTCTGGTGGAGGCGGTGGATCGTCTGGGTCACAGGGGTCAGCCGGTTCAGGGCCAACCGCAAGTACGACGAACATAACGGCAAATAAAGGCGGAAATGGCGGAGCATATGGCGGAGGAGGGGGAAACGGTGGTGCTTTTTATGATGATTCAACAGGCGGCTACTGTACCTCCAGTGGAGGCAATGGTGCCGTTGGCGCTGTCCGCATCATCTGGGGTTCTGGCCGTAGCTATCCGTCCAACGCCGCAAACGTCTAACTGAGAACAACATGGGACTCACGATTTCTGATAGCGACCTGCTCGTCATCAAGGTGGAGAACGGCCAGCCGGTCAACCACCCGCTGACCTACAGCAACTTCCGCCTCATCTTCCCGCAGACCAGCTTCCCCGATCTGCCCGACAACTCGTTCCTTGTGGACTTCGGGTACGCGGTGTTCAAGTACACCGAGCAACCTACGCCGGTGCAGTTCGAGCACACGAACGACGGCCCGATTGTCTGGGACGCGGCGAAGGATGCCTATACGAACACATGGGTGAACACGCCGTTCACGCCGCAGGAAATGGAACAGGCGAAGCAGAACGCGCTGAGGGGCTTGCGTTATACGCGTGACCAGAAGCTCTATGCGTGTGACTGGACGCAGCTTCCCGACGTGACGCTGACGCCGGAGCAGGTGGCCGCGTGGCGCGTCTATCGCCAGCAGCTCCGTGACTACATGAACGGCGTCACCGATCCGTTCAATCCTCCGGCGTGGCCTGTCCCGCCCAAGTTCTAAGTCATGGCCGTCCTGCTCCCGCGCCACACGCTCAAGACGTTCACCACCCCGGTCAACATTGGCACGGGGTTGGTTGACGCGAACATCGTGCGGACCAACGACAACCTGACGGGCGCGAAGTTCAACGCGCACGATGCGGATACGTCGATCCATGTGGAGTCTGGGCTGCACAGCGAGCGCCCTGCCACGGCGACAGAGGGATCGGTCTGGGTGTCCACGGATACGCTGATCCCCTACATCTACACGGGCGGATCGTGGAAGCCGCTGAACGGCTGGTCCAGCTACAGCTACCACGGCGCATTCCAAGACTCGAACGACCAGACGGCAGCGTCGGCCAACACCGCCACGCTGGTCACGTTTAACACCACGGATGTCAGCAACGGCGTCACGCTGGTCAGTGGGTCGCAGATCAAGGTGGAGAACGCGGGGACGTACAACATCCAGTTCAGCGTTCAGCTCGCCAACGCCGACTCGCAGGACCAAGATGTGTGGCTGTGGTTCAAGAAGAACGGGACGAACATCGCCAATAGCGCCGGACGGGTAACGGTCGTCAGCAAGCACGGGTCGGTTGATGGCCATCTGATTACCGCGTGGAATCTGTTCCTGACGCTGGCCGCGAACGACTACGTCCAGTTGTACTGGGAGACCACGAACACCAACTGCCGGATTGAGCAGATCCCTGCCGCGAACAATCACCCCGCTGCGCCGTCTGTCATCCTCACCGTCAACCGCGTCTAACCATGTCCAAGCGCAAAGTGGCGTTCTGGAAGAAGCCTGCCCCGAAGGGGGAGAAGCCGACGAAACTCAGCGCCGACCAGAAGGCGCAAGCCAAAGCCCGTGCCAAGGCGGCTGGGCGACCGTACCCCAACCTCGTAGATAACGCCGCCGTGGCGCGGACAGGAGCCAAGTAATGCCGATCAAGAGCAAGGCCCAGAACCGGCTGATGCAGGCCGCTGCCGCTGGCAAGGTGAAGGACGGCCCGAGCAAGGCCGTGGCCAAGGAGTTCATCAAGGCCACGCCGAAGAAGGCGTTTGCCAAGATGCCGGAAACGGCCCGGAAGGTCGTGGCCAAGCGGAAGGGGGGCTACTGATGACCGTCCCGGTCGCTTTGGATTACCGCGCTGCCAACGAGGGGCTGGTGTCAATTTCCCAGCAGTTTGCGGTTAGATTCCAGCAGGAGATGGAGCGCATCGCGCAGGTCGCGTTCGATGCCGCCCCGGACCTCAAGCCGGAAGAGGGGTGGCGCTATGATGTGTTCGCCCACACCTATGTCCAACTGGCGCTCCCCGTTGAGGATGCGCCGATTCTTGAACCGGCCTCTGAGGCCACGGAGTAACGATGGCAAGCTACAGCAATCCGTTTAGCGGAAGCCCGTATCGGATCGGGGGGATGCCGACCCTGTCCAGCATGGACAAGCAAGGGGGGTTCCAGTTGGTCTCTCCGCAGACGATGGCGCTGGCAAACCTTGGCCAGCAGCCGCGCACCATGTTTGGGATGTCGCGCCGTGGTGATGCACGGATGGGTGGCAATATGTTCACCAACCCGGACGAGCCGACTGGGACTCCCAACGAGAACGAAGGGCGGATGAGCAAGCTGCGTAAGCTGTTGAGTGGGGAAAGCGGGGCGGCAATTGGTGGTGTCGCGCAAGGACTTGGCTCGGTGGTGGGCGCATATCTCAACCGAAAGACGGAACGCGAGCGCCTGAAAGAAGAGAAGCGGGTCCGAGCGATTGAAGAGGCGAACAACGCGCAGATCCGAAAGTATCTGATGCCCTTGGTTGAAGAGCAGATTGCGCGTCAGCGGGGCTACCAGCAGGATCTGGACCGCAAGTACGGCTCGTCATAAGGAGACACACACATGGCCACCTTCAACACCGCGTTCGGGTCACTCCCCGGAACCAATGAGATGCTGGGTACCACGAACACCACGGGTGGTGGCCAGCAACAGACATACGGGCAGGATATGCAGCGGCGCCAGCAGCGTCAGGCGATGCAACCGGCGCAGACGTTTGCCCAGTTGCAGAAGCAGGGCGTGGCGCGTCCTGCCCCGCCAGCCACCCCGACCGCCCAGACGTTCGGACAGTTCGGCGGATCAGCGCAGGCCCAGCAGACGCGCCAAAACTTGCAGCAGCAGCTTCAGGAGTTTGGTGCGGCCCCTTCGCGCTTTGACACACAGGCGTTCCAGCAGATCCGTGGCGCACAGGCCGCGAACCTTCAAGCCGAATACCAAGCGCAACAGAAGCAGCTCAACGAAGAGCTGGCCCGTCGCGGGTTGTCGGCTTCGTCTATCGGCGGTGGCCGTATGGGCGATTTGGCGGGGCAACAGTCTCGCGCCTTGGCGGACCTTGACGCGCAGCTTTTGCAGCGAGCCGCAGAGACGCAGGCGCAGGATCGCGCTCAGTTGATGCAGGCCGGACAGAGCTTGGCGGAGCTGGCTGGATCACAGGACTTGGCGCAGTTTGAGGCCAACCGCGTCGCGCAGGCCGCGACGTTTGAGAACCAGCTTCGCGCCGCACAGTTCGGGCAGCAACAGTTTGAGTCGATGGGGCAGCAGGCGCTCCAAGCGGGACAAGCCGCGCAATCCGCGAACGAGTTTCAACAGCAGCTTGGGATGCGCTTGGGTGAACTGACTGGGCAAGTCGGTGGCGTCCAAACACTCGCCGCTGGTCAGCAGGCCGAGCAGCGTCGGCAGTTCGACATCCAGCAAGCGTTGCAGCAGCAGCTTGGCGTTGGCAACTTGGCGCTGGAGCAGGCACGGTTGGCGCAGCAGGGATCGCAGTTCCAGCAGCAGCTCAACCAAGAGGCATCACAGTTTGGGCTGACACTCAATGAGCAGCAGGCCAGCCGACTCCAGCAGTATGGCATTTCTATGCAAGAGCTTGGCCTAGAGACGCAGCGCGTTCAGAATCAGGCGTCGCAGTTTGGGCAGCAGTTGTCCTCGCAGAACGCGCAGAATCTCGCGCAGAACAATCTGGAACAGCAGCGTATCAACGAAGCTGTTGCGGCGCGTGGCGAAGGCGCTCGTCAGTTCAATCTGGAACAGTCGTTGCAGCAAGCCCTTGGCATGGGGCAGTTGACCGGACAGGTGGCCACTCCGCTGACCACAGGGGCTGCGGTTGGGGCGACAGCAACTGGTGCGACGACACTGGCCGCGCAGCAGCAGGCAGAGGCGATACGCCAGTTCAACGCAGCGCAGACCGAAGCGTCTCGTCAATTCAATCTGGAACAATCGCTACGGCAAGCGCTGGCGCAGACCGAGGCGACGGGCTACAACTACGTCCCGCTGACTACTGGTACATCGGTTGGCGCGGTGGGTGGGGTGCTGTCTGGGCAGACGCTGGCGCGTGAAGCGCAAACCTCACAACAGAACATTGCAAATCTGGAACTCGGCCTGCGCCGTCAGTTGGGACTCACCGAACTGACAGGGTACACTTACGACCCCACCGGATCGTACCTCTCTGGCGGTCAGACAACCGTTGGCGCTCGTTCGCAACAGACCGCCGCGCAGTCCGCGCAGTATCAGGCAGAACTGGCAGCGGCGCAGCAGCGCATCGCGGCGAGCCAGTACCAGAGCGACTTGATGGTGCAGCTTGTCGCTGCACTCAAGGCGGCTGGCGGAACCATTCGTTAATTCCGGAGATTTCCTATGGCCGCAGAAGGCATCCTCACCGCGCTGCAAGCCGCCCTCTCAGGACTGGGGGGCGGTCTCCAAGGCGCGGAACAGTACCGCGAAATGCAGCGCCGCGAGCGGTTGGCGCAAGACGAACTCAAACTTCGCCAGCGTGGGTTGCTCGCGCAGATGGGCGCCACGCCAGTTGACGATGTGTTACCCGAGGAGCAGGGGAAGATCGGGCCGATGGCGGCAAAGCAACCGCCTCCGCCGCCGATGTCTCCGGCGACGCTTGGACAGGCGATTGCCCAGCGGACACAGGCGCCAGCCGGTGGCCCGGGACTGACAGCCCCTCCCGCCTTTGGGACGCCTGCGGCGATGGCGCCTGCCACTGAACGGCCAATGTCCAACGTCGAGCGCGTGATGAGCGAGTTCCGCTCGCGTCCACGGCAGACCTTCCGTGAGGGAGGTCAGCGGTATGCGCTGCCCCGGACGCCTGAGGAGAACACGCTCCTGAGCGTGGCGCTCCAGCAGGCCATGCAGCAGGACACGAAGGCGGCGGAGGTCGCGCAGTTGGAGGACCGTGCCAAAGCATTGGCGGCGACGCCGCAGTTTGGCGGAGACCTCAACAAAGCGCGGATGGTTTTGAGTGGCGTGGACGCCGGGGTGCTGGGGATTGAGACGGCGTCTCCGATGCAGCGTCGTGTGTCCGAGGCGAACATCCGGCAGAGTGATGCCTCCGCTGCGGCGTCACTGGCGGCGCGTGATGCAGCCAAGGCGTCGAAGTCTGGCGCCATGACAGAGCGCGACATCAACGAGGCGATTGCGCGGTATATGCAGCAGGATGTCATCCTGAAAGATGCGCTGGGGGAGGAGACGCGGCGCCCCAAGACGGAGCAGGAAATCCGGCAGTTTGCCACAACACTGCGCTCGATTGTCAACACGCCGACAGACTTCCCGAGCTTTGACCAGTGGCAGAACAGTGCGATGAACCCGTTCGCCAAGACGCCGTCCAAGAAGTAACTTTTACCGGACCAAAGGATGCCCGATCCTATTAAGTCTCGCGCAGAGTATGAGCGGCAAAAGGCGCTGTACTCCGAGTATATGCGGCAGAAGAATGACTTCTACAAGAAGGCGTATGGGGTGGAGGAAGCTCCCGCCCCAGCGCCTATCCCTGCCCCTACGGAACGTCCGGGATTCGTGG
>Ga0255096_1001328_pt1 | contig 10216 bp, 12 predicted proteins | sample Colum_Atlam_RepA_2_FD_188563 | JGI IMG/M metagenome (GOLD analysis project Ga0255096, IMG submission 188563) | Freshwater microbial communities from Columbia River, Oregon, United States - Colum_Atlam_RepA_8d | ecosystem: Environmental > Aquatic > Freshwater > River | place: USA: Oregon...
TTAGAGTATTAATGAAAGAGCTCTTTCAGCACTCCTATATAGGGGCAAGGACTCGTGAGGTGGACGACCTAATCTATGCTTACTAAAAGTCCTAACCGGGATTTTCTAAGTACTGACGTTAGGTTGTCAGTGGCGGCGAATGTCGCGTGAATTTGGTCACCATTCCGTTGTTTATCTGTACTTACGCGAATAGATAAAATCCGCAGTTTTTGACAAGGTTTGGACAGAGACCTTAAAAATCTATGATGACAGGAGAGGGATTGATTGGAGTTGGCAGTCCATCGCTGACCCTAATAAAAAGTCTCAACTCGAGAAAGAAAAATGTTGTCGACGAGTTACCAAGCTTTTATTAGTTTGGCTTCCAAATCAATCACATTATCCAGATTGTAATATGATAGGTTTAAATCACGGTCTCGAAATAATAGAAAAATACAAAAAAAAGGGAGATAGACTTCAGATCTACCTCCCTCTCTAGATTTAAAAAGACACTAATGAGAGATCTTCTCTCTCATCAACTAAACTGAAAAGAGTTTTTTAAATGCTCTCAGTGTAGTGGCTCGACTCACAGAAGCAATGGACTCAGTGAGAGGAATTCCCTTAGGACAGACCTTAACGCAGTTTTGAGCATCACCACAATCTGTGATACCTCCAGGCCCCATCACTGCATCTAAACGCTCATCCGCATTCATAGCGCCTGAGGGATGTGAATTGAACAACCTCACTTGATTAATTGCCTGTGGACCAATGAATTCAGATTGAGGTCCATATTGAGGACAAGCCTCCAAGCAACAACCACAGGTCATACACTCTGACATTTTATAGCGAGACAGAGCTAGAGTTTGAGAATAACGAGGACCAGGTCCAAGCTCATAAGTCCCATCAATATTCACCCAAGCCTTCACCTGCTTGAGGTGGTCAAACATACGAGAGCGATTGATAATTAAATCTCTCACTACCGGAAACTTAGAGAAAGGCTCAAGGCGAATGGGCTGCTCAAGCTGATCTACAAGCGCCGTACACGCTTGTCTAGGGCGCCCATTGATCGTCATAGAGCAAGTACCGCATACTTCTTCTAAACATGCCGCTTCCCATGCAGGAGGAGTAGTCTTTGTACCCTCCATTGTCGTGGGGTTCACTCTGAGTTCCTGAAGGATAGCAATCACGTTCATATTTGGACGCCATTCCACTTGAAACTTCTCCCAGTGAGAAGAAGCGCCTTCTTTTTCCTGTCTCTTCACGTGCACTTCAACAAACTTCTTATTTTGCTGATCTTTCATTGGGGAATTTGAGTTTTCCATATTCACTCCCTTAGTGCTTAGCTGGAGCTTGAATTCCAGAGCTGGTTGACTTATCGACATCGTACTTTCTAGGTCTTGGCTTAATCAACGAGACATCGATAGCTTCATAGCTAATCTTCGGTTGCCCCATATCTCCAGTAGACCCAAAGGACCCTCCTGCTTTAACGCTTTGAGGAGTCTCATACTGAGCTATTGTAGTCTTCATAAACTCAGAATCATTTCTTTCAGGGAATTCAGGTTTATAATGAGCTCCACGACTCTCATTTCTCAACAATGCACCCTGAGTGATCACTCGTGCAAGATGGAACATTGAATACAACTGTCTGGTGTAATGAACAGATTGATTAGCCCATCCACCCTGATCCTTAACTCCAATCTTTAACCAACGATCTTGAAGCTCAACTAACTTCTCATCTGTTGCCTTAAGCTTGTCATTATGACGCACAACAGTAACATTTCTGGTCATCCACTCACCTAGCTCGCGACCCAATAAGAACGGATTCTCTGATCCATCCATTTTCTTAATCTTATCCACTCGGCCTTGATGCCACTTAACAGCCTCATCAAAGGCTGATGCTTGCAAGTCTTCTGGATGGGTCTTCAATCCCTTTGCCCATTTTGCCATAGCAGGACCTGCAACCATTCCGCCATAGATACAAGAGAGCAATGAGTTTGCACCTAAACGATTGGCTCCGTGAATCGAGTAATCAGCTTCACCTACTCCGAACAAGCCTGGAATACTGGTCATCTGATCATAATCGACCCAGAGGCCACCCATACTGTAATGCACCGCTGGGAAAACCTTCATAGGAACCCGAGTTGGATCTTCTCCCATAAACTTCTGATAAATATCAAGAATTGCACCGAGCTTCTTTCTCAAAGTCTCAGCAGGAATATGAGAAAGGTCAAGATAGACAACGGCTTGGCCATTGACTCCTAATCCTAAATCATACACCACCTTATGAATCGCGCGCGTTGCAATATCGCGAGGAACAAGATTTCCATAGGCAGGGTACATGTCCTCGAGGAAATACCAAGGCTTTCCATCACGAGGAACCCAAACACGCCCACCCTCACCTCGAGCACTTTCAGACATTAGGCGCAGCTTATCTTCACCTGGAATAGCTGTTGGATGCACCTGGATGAATTCCCCATTTGCATACTTAGCTCCCTGCAAGTAGGTCTCAGCTGCCGCAGCTCCGGTATTGATGAGAGAGTTAGTTGACTTACCAAATACCATACCTGGACCACCGGTAGCTAAAGCTACTGCAGAAGCTCGAAATGCCTTAATCTCCATGGTCATGATGTCAGTCGCCACAATGCCGCAGCACTGGCCTTCTGAGTTCTTGATAAAACCCAGATACTCCCAGGTTTCGTATTTCTTCACTTTTCCTAAAACTTCAAATCGACGCACTTGCTCATCCAGAGCATAAAGCAACTGTTGCCCTGTGGAAGCCCCTGCAAAAGCGGTTCTATGATGTTTTGTGCCACCAAATCTTCTAAAATCAAGCAAGCCTTCATCGGTGCGATTAAAAGGCACTCCTAATCGATCCATCAGATAGATAATTCCAGGGGCGGCTTCACACATCTTTTGCACAGGAGGTTGGTTCGCTAAAAAATCGCCTCCGTATACAGTGTCATCAAAGTGCTCCCAAGGAGAATCCCCTTCACCCTTGGTGTTTACAGCTCCATTAATTCCACCTTGTGCGCAAACGGAGTGACTTCGTTTGACTGGAACAACTGAAAACAAGTCCACTTCCATTCCAGCTTCACAAGCGCGGATGGTGGTCATTAAACCAGCCAATCCTCCTCCGACAACAATTAAACGATGCGATTTCGCCATTGAACTTTCTCTCCGTTTTGTATTTGGAAGGTAATCAGTACCATTGTCTATACGACTTTGGGTAGGGCTCTGGCCACAAAAAAGTTCCCTTTAATTCTGAAAACGTCGATACGGTGTGTGCTCTCCCACCCATTCTCTGAGCTCACACTGAGACTTTCCTTCTTTGAGATGGACAAACGCAAAGGACAAGCAAAACTGTCGGCCAATACTTCTCCAATCCAGATTGATCATCTTAGTCCAAGTCCCAGTATTGATGTACTGTTTTCCATCTGGATAAACCTTGTTCATAGGTTTGTGGGTATGCCCAAAAATAACAGTTTTCAGACCCTGCTCTTGATCCAATAACCGTCGAGCTTGCTTTTCTAAATCCAGTAAAAAATCCGTCTCTTGCTTCAAAATGTCTGCAGTCACCTTAATGCTCGATCTACGGCGTGGACTATAGATAAATCGCGTCTTAAGAAAGTAAAAGATAGAAAGGGCAACAAACTTGAGAGTAAAAATTGGGTCAATAAAAAACCCCAAAAGTACAAATGCTTTGATAGGTCGGACCTTATCAATAAATTCGCGCTCAACCTTCAATCGATTAATGATCTTAAGGACATAGAAACTGCCCCATGGAATATTAAGAACTGGTTCACCTGAGAAATCACTCAAGATGGGTTTTTCAAAGTTCAGGACATGAACGGCCTCAAATTGATTTCCATGATGAATCTCTACTCCACCCTCAAAACTTACCCGGTCACGATCCGCAATCAGCTCCACACATGGACTTGGAAATCTCCCTTGAGGATCCCACTCTCGAATGATTCTTTCTCGGACTTGCGAAAAAAATAGCTCCGCATCATGATTCCCAATTAAGTAGGTGATCTTTTTTCCAGGCCTAGAAGCAAAACGTCGAAGTGCTGCCATGACTTTGGGGTGTCCCGCAATGATCGCCTCAAGCTTATTCAGGGCCAGGGTCTCTGTAATCGCATCCTCAAACTCCCCTGCAATGGGAACATTCAAGAAATCAAGATAATCTCCATTAATAAAAAGCTCGACCTGAACAGCTCCCTGTGGGCCATCTCCAAATTGACCAGTTGAAATATAATCAAAAAAATTACTCATCTCCTCATCAAAGTGAAAGTCCTCATGAGGATTAAGGCGCCCTTCAAAAACCCTTCCTGCCGAAAGGTGACAATCACTGATCACAAATACAAATTTTTCAGATTGGGACATGATTCATTTATTATAGTTGATATTCCTTCCCAGAAATAAGAAAAAAACGGTTTGACTTTGCTTTCAAAATTCGCAAAATAAGGAAAAAATTACCTATGGCAGATAAATCAAATAAATGGGCAGATAATGTGGCGGGTCGTTATTTCGTGGATGAGCAATGCATTGATTGTGATGCATGCCGCACGGAAGCACCTGATAACTTCACCAGAAATGATGAACACGGATACTCTTACGTCTACAAGCAGCCTGAAAGTCCAGAAGAAGAGACGCGTTGCAAGGCAGCTTTGGAAGCATGCCCAGTAGAAGCCATCGGAGATGATGGAAATTAATTGACGGCTTGAAGGATGAGAGACTCATCCCTTCAAGCTACAAATTAAGTCTAATCACACGAGATCACACCCAGCATTTGATTCACTTGGGGTGGAGCCTAGACTCAAGGACCCCACCCTAAAAAACCTTAATCTAGCGAATTAGCCCCAACTCGCTTAGGAACCAACTTTCACTAGCTCTGAAAAACCTTTTTTAATTGCTCTCTTCACTTGAGAAGCGCGCTTACTCATACGTGAAGCCGCGCTGGATTGAGTCTTTGATGAAGCTTTTTGAGTTCGACCTTGAGCTTTGGACAATCCTCGTGGTGAACTGACTGAAGCTTTAGCTCCTGCTCGCAAGGACCCTCTAGGAGCTGAGCCTCGTTCTGCGGACTTTCTGGAAGGCACTGAAGGCTGAGCTTTAAGTTTAACCCCCATCTCAAGACCACGAGAGGATTTCTTTCTGGCCACTGGGCGAGCAGATTGAACCTTTGAAGATCCTGCTTTCTTTTTTTTAATTGAGGAACTACGAGAAGAGCGAACTAACTTTGCCATTTTTAGGTCTCCTTTACCTGAAGAGAGCTGTTTGCAAGCAATGGGCCGCTTTCTCGTTATTCCTCTCTCAAAAAAGCTAGTTAAATCTTCCTATCTGGACAATCTGAGATGGATCCACTCCTTCGGAAGCTAAGATAGAAGCTTGTTGAGCTACTTTTCGGGCTAACTCTCTAAAGGCTTGGGCAACAGGCGATTGAGAGTCTCTCACTACAATAGGTTTTCCCTCATCTCCACCTGCACGAACATCACTCACCACCGGAAGCTCAGCTAAAAGTTCCGTACTGAACTTTTTAGCGAGAAGCTTGCCGCCACTTTCTCCAAAAATAAAATGCTTAGACTCACAATTCCCACACTTAAAATAGCTCATATTCTCAACAATACCCATCAGAGGAATACGAACCTTTTCAAACATGTGAATTGCTTTTCTCACATCTTGCATGGACACTTCTTGAGGCGTACTCACCACCACAGCCCCAGTGACTGGCACCAACTGAGCTAGAGAAAGCTGTACGTCACCCGTTCCAGGCGGCATATCTACGATCAAGTAATCCAGCTGTCCCCAATTCACCTTGTGACAAAACTGATTCACGATATTATGAAGCATTGGTCCACGCCAGACTACAGGCTGATCACCTTGCGTAAGGAACCCCATGGACATTACTTTAACCCCATGAGCGGTAGGAGGAATAAAAACCTCACCCCGACTTGGATCCGCTTCGATTCGAGGCTGATCCGTGACCCCCATCATGGTTGGAACATTTGGGCCATAGATATCAGCATCAATGAGCCCTACTCGAGCACCTTCCAAAGCAAGTGCAGTGGCTAAATTGACCGCAACCGTGCTTTTTCCTACACCCCCCTTACCGCTTGAAACTGCGATAATATGACTCACACCCTCAATACGATGAGAGGGCTGATTCTTAGCCTTCACCTCAGCATCAATCTTAATCTCTACTCGGGTGACTCCCGCAACAGCCTGAACCGCTGTTCTACAATCCTGCTCAATTTTTGCTTTGAGCGGACAAGCTGGAGTAGTTAAGACCACCCTAAAACTCACCGAGCCTTGGGATTCATCAACTTTGAGATCGCGAATCATATTGAGAGACACTAAATCTCTCTTCAAATCAGGATCTTGAACAGTACGAAGAGCACTGAGAATTACTTCTTGGTTTAATTTAGCCATAGGCTTTCACATCTATCAAAGCTTCAACAGTGGGGCAAGACCGAGATTGAATGGGCACCTAAAGACTCGGAGAATGCGCCCGCTATTTGTTCAAGATGAGCCCTTTACCCTCAATGCCGCTTTCTCCTGATCTAAAATCTCCTGAACCATAACCTCACACCCGCCACACCCACTGGTAGCAAGTGTTTCCCACTGCAATTGAGTGAGGGTCTGGGCACCACCCCTGATCGCAGAGAGTAAATCTCCACGAGTCACCCCGTAACAATAACAAATCGTAGATTCCTCCTCCATTTTTGAACTGACTCCTCCTCTCATCTTTTCTTCGATAGGTCACTCGGCTCTAGTAAAACCCTAAACCTACACCTAACTCAGCCTAAGGCGTTCCAAGTAGACTTTTAAATCCAAACAGTGCTAGAAGCTGAACTACCATGGCTAAAAAAGTAAAAAAACCTCAGAAATCTAATGAGAAACTTGCAAAGATTGAAAAGAACATTCGCTCAACACTCCAGATTTTAGGAGAAAACCCTAAGCGCGAGGGGTTACTAGACACTCCCAAACGTTATGCCAAAGCCATGGAGTTTTTAACCTCTGGATACACCAATGACATTGACCAGATTGTAGGTGATGCACTTTTTCAGGAGAACTCAAGTGAGATCGTCATTGTTCGAGACATAGAGCTTTTCTCACTCTGTGAGCATCATCTCCTTCCCTTTTATGGAAAAGCTCACGTTGCTTATATCCCCAACGGAAAAATCATCGGTCTATCAAAAATCCCAAGAATCATTGACGCATACTCAAGACGACTTCAAGTTCAAGAAAGACTAACAACTCAAATTGCAGAAGAACTCGTCAGAATCTTGAATCCACTTGGAGTTGCCGTCATACTTGAAGCATCTCACCTTTGCATGATGATGAGAGGTGTTGAAAAGCAAAATAGTTATACTGTCACAAGCTCAATGCGTGGGGTTTTCAGAGAGGACCCCATGACAAGAAGTGAGCTCATGGATTTACTCGGGGGCCTAGGCAATACTCGAAGGTAAATAACATAGAATATTTCCTGATCTCTTCAAAGATATAAAATGAAATAGTCAGAACTCCTGCCGAAGGAGGATGGGCATTTTTATCAAATACCTCGTAAAACTTTAGCCTTCGAGGCCAGAGATATAAGAGGTTTGCACGTAGTACAGAGTGACTTCTGTTTTTTCATGAAGCGATCGCTACTTCGATATACTGAAACGATCCGATTTTTGAAAAACAGATATTGGGTCATGACCATAATCGTATAACTCCTATGAGGTTGTATAGGGGCAATTCGGGTGTGAATTACTGAAATCAGTGAAAGCCGCTGGAGGGAATCCTCGCCTGCGTGAGCAGGTGCCGAAAGGCCTCCTTTAGGACGGGCAGGGCATCAAAGATCCTGATAGATTCCTTCCAAAAGTTTACGAAATTTGCAATTTCTGTAGACCTCTTCATCTGCATCAGTCTCGTCTTCATCAACTGAAACTGCGGCAGGAACAGGAGCCTGCCGTTTACGGATTCGTCTAGATGATGGGGCTGAGGCAGAACGAATCCGACTTACATCTCTTGCCCTTGAAGTAAAATCACTTAACTTTTCTCTAAGCAGGGGGTCCATCATCTGGAGAACAAATAGAAACTCAGAATCTAGATAGCTCTCATCCAAAGACATTACTCCAGACGGATTAAGTTGACTCATCCTCGGTGCGTTACATCCCAATACCGCCCACACTTCAGCCATAATTGATCCGGGTGTAGTAGCCCCCACTAAAATTAAATTGCCATAAAATAAGTTTGAACCACTCTAGTTTTATTTAAAAACTTTTAGTACTCAATCCTAAGCTCTAACATCCAGTTTCTAAGTTTTAAGTTTTAGTTCATCAAAATAAAAAAGAGAGTGCTCTTAATGTATAAATCTGAGTTATTGATTATCAGCTTTAAAAAGTCCTTCGTCTTCGCCATGTTGACTATTTTCACAACGAATCAAACTCATTTTAATCAGGCTCATGCTATGGGGCAAAGCCACAGAGCTCATCTTGAGGAGAGTTTACGCAGAGATGAATCTCATCATTCAAATCCTCAGCACATCCCAAACGAAACCCCTCCATTAAAGTCTATCATCACCCAACTCCTTAAACTGACAAATGAACACTATCAATTGACCAATAAGACTCCAGATCAAATCTGGAAAGGCGTTGCGGAATCTCGGCTTTATAAAGTCGGACAATTTATTACAATGACAAGCACATTTTACCTAAGCCATTCATGCGTTATTACCCCGACTATTCGCGCCCTATTCCTTCAGTGTTCAAGCTATTATAACACTACATTAGGCTGCGATTATGGAAACAGTGCTCAAGGTGATGACTTAGGGTATCTCTGCGACCGTACAAGTAAGAACATTTTCTTAGGAGTAGCCCTGTTTCCAGTCGCTTTTTATCTGACCAAACAAGTAAATAAAATAGCACCAATGATCACAAATTGCACTGATCGCTGCTCTCAGTTTCTTATATCAAAGGTTCAGCAAAAAAAAGGTCTTCACAATCCTGAAAGACTCATAACCATTGAAACATTAATTGGTGAGGTGTCCAACCAACTCATTGCACGAAGCTCTGAAGTGAGAGAGCTGCCTGTTATTGAGAGAAAGGTGATCTTTTACGTAGCAACCTTAAATAACCAAATCGAGCTCATGAAATCAGTTTTAAGACTAGATGATCAAACTGAAAGCCAAGTTTACAATAAGTTAGATCTTGGCGATTGCTCAATCTGTCTTGAAAGCCTCACCCAAAAAGACTCTTCTCTCAGACATCTACTCAGAACAGATTGTGACCATATTTTTCATGGCGCATGCCTCAAAAGCTGGTATGAACGACAACCTACTTGCCCATTATGTCGATCCCCTAATTCAACTGAAGCTTTAAATTTACTAGATAGCCTTTGGCCATTAGAGTAGTTCTTCTTAATCAAGAGCGCTCACTCGCATCTTGAAAGAAAAACATAAACTTCATGATCAAGGAATCAATAAGAGTGCGCTCTCCTCATATCGACACGGACACAAGGAGTGGGGGCTATCTGTGGAAATATCTGGCAAGATCTCGCAGACGCAGAACCCCCCGATTTCCTCGGGAGGATCGGCGTGGAATCATTCAAAATGTAGCTTCCATTCATGATCGCCCAAGATCTGCTCAAGACCGAAAGAAATGTGGGCACTGGGAGCGAGATACTATGATTGGCAAAAACAGGAAAACGGGAATATTGGTCCTGACTCATAGGAAATCGAGGTTCAACGTCTTTAAAAAGCTTAGCAGGAGAAAATCAATCCTTGTCACAAGACAAACCATACAAGGACTCAGAAACCTTCCACTCCTATCAGTGACTAATGACAGGGACTAAGAGTATAATGACCGAGGCAGCCTTCAGAAGTACTTAGGCATCACTGTCTACTTCTGTGATCCATATTCCTCATACCAAAGAGTTACTAGTGAGAATAGAATTGGAGTCCTCAGACACTATCTTCCAAAAGGCACTGATATCTCTAAGCTGCACCAGAAAAAACTCAAGAAAATTGGGTTTGAGATCAACAACACTCAATGAACTGCCTTGACTGGAAAACCCCCTATGAAGTTATGATGAAAAAATTTGCACTGCTTTTATGTAGTCGGGAGTTATTATATTTTTAGCTTGAGACCGTAATCAAAACCTAGAATGTTACAATTTCGATATAATTATCGCAGCACATGCTAGCCCAATGAAACTCTCGTAACTTCTCGCAGTTACATCCCAACGATTCAAAATC
>Ga0255096_1001330_pt1 | contig 10207 bp, 7 predicted proteins | sample Colum_Atlam_RepA_2_FD_188563 | JGI IMG/M metagenome (GOLD analysis project Ga0255096, IMG submission 188563) | Freshwater microbial communities from Columbia River, Oregon, United States - Colum_Atlam_RepA_8d | ecosystem: Environmental > Aquatic > Freshwater > River | place: USA: Oregon...
TTGCGACCCTGCGCGCAGGCGGGGTCAGCACCGGAACCTGGGGCCTGGCTGGAGGGCTGCCCGGCGGGCTCAATCTGGGCCTTCATGTGGGCGATGACGCGACGCATGTCGGGATCAATCGGGCGCGCCTGCAGGAGCTCGTGGGATGCCCGATTCTCTGGATGGATCAGGTGCATGGCACACAGGTCTTCGATGCGGATGCGATCGACCCTGATGCAACCCTCGAGGTTCCGGTGGCCGATGCCGCCCTGAGCACTCGCCCAGGCCGTGCGCTGTGCATCATGACGGCGGACTGTCTGCCGGTGCTGTTCACCGATCGCCAGGGGCGCGGTGTGGCCGCGGCTCACGCCGGTTGGCGAGGTCTGCTCGAGGGCGTATTGGAGGTCACGATGGCCGCCCTGCGATCACGGATCGGCGCTTCGGCCGAACTGCTCGCCTGGCTCGGTCCGGCGATCGGGCCGACCGCCTTCGAGGTGGGCGATGAAGTCCGCCAGGCCTTTGTGGATCGGGATGTTGCGGCGGCGTCGTTCTTCAGCCCCACCGGTCGGCCGGGGAAATGGCTGGGTGATCTGGAGGGTCTGGCCCGCCAACGCATGGCGGCCTGCGGCGGCGTGGTGTCCCACGGTGGCGGTTTTTGCACGGTCAGCGACCCGGGCCGGTTTTACTCCCATCGTCGGGATCGCATCAGTGGACGGATGGCTTCACTGATCTGGCTGGCGAGCTGAATCGGCTGCCGCGGCTTCGCGTGCTTCTCGCGCCTTGCGGGTGCGCCGGCGTTGCGGTGTGCCCATCAGCCAGACCAGCAATGCGACCGGGGCCAGCCCGTAGAACAGAAAGGTTGCGAGGCCCGCCACAATCGAGGACTCGGTCAGGGCCATCATGACCACCACGTAAAGCCAGGCAATTGCGACGATGTACATGTGTTGAATGTTGCCGGTGCGTCAGACTGCCGTAAGAAACTGCGACCCCGGCGCGACGGATGTTCTGCTCCCACCCAAAAAGGGGTTGGACAGGCAATTGATGCACTGCGACAATACTGCATTCATCCCGGATCGGCCCCGCGCTCCCCCTTCAGGCGTCGGGTCATCCTTCCTGCTTCGAGGCATCCATGTCTTCCGATCGGTCCGTCCGCGCCCGACCTGCTTCCGCTGCGTCCAAAAATCCCGCATCGTCCGCCACGGCGAGCCGTGCAGCGGGTGCGAAAAAGCCTGTCGCTGCCAAAGCGACGCGCAAAGCGGGCCCGAAGGCAGCCCCGAAGGCAGCCAGCCCGGGGTCCGGGGGCCAGACCCGCGCGCCTCGCGCGCCGCGGACCCCGCCCACGTCGCCGCTGCAGGATTTGGCCGCCGTGGCCGCAGGCGCCTTTCAGACGCCCGTTCACATCGACCCCGATCGACTTCTGGCCTTGCAGAAAGAGTACGGACAGCGCCTGCAGGCGCTGTGGTCCGAGATGGTCAGCACGCCCGCCGGCCAGGCGCCGGCCCTGTCCGACAAGCGCTTTGCCTCATCAGCCTGGCAGCAATCGGTTCCGCTCGCCTGGAATGCAGCGCTTTATCTGCTCAATGCCGACTTTCTGCAAAAGATGGCCGATGCCGTCGATGCCGATGCGAAATCGCGCGATCGAATCCGGTTCTTCACCCGTCAGTGGCTCGACATGGTCTCGCCGGCCAACTTTCTGTCGACCAATCCGGAGGCCCAGCAGGCTCTGCTCGAAACGCGCGGTGAGAGCCTGCGCAAGGGCATTGACAACATGCTCTCCGACCTCACCAAAGGGCACATCTCGATCACCGATGAAGCGGCGTTCGAGGTCGGTCGCAATGTCGGGACCTCCAAGGGGGCCGTGGTCTTTCGCAACGAGGTGATGGAACTCATCCAGTACTCGCCCAGTACACCGATGGTGGGATCGCGGCCGCTGCTGCTGGTGCCGCCCTTCATCAACAAGTTCTACATCATGGATCTGCAGCCCGACAATTCGTTTGTCGCGCATGCGGTCAGCCGAGGCCATACCGTGTTTCTGGTGTCCTGGATCAATGCCCAGCCCGAGCACGATCGCATGACCTGGGACGATTACATCGAGCAGGGTGTGATCGCCCCCATTCACGAGGTGCAGGCCATCAGTGGCTCGGACACCCTCAACGTGCTCGGTTTCTGCGTGGGGGGCACCATCCTGGCCACTGCACTGGCGGCACTGGCCGCCCGCGGTGAGCGGCCCGTCGCCTCGCTCACGCTCATGACCACCCTGCTTGATTTCGAGGAGTCGGGGGCACTGGGCGTCTTCATCGATCCGGTGCAGGTGGCCTGGCGCGATCAGACCATCGGTGAAGGCGGTCTCATGACTGCCCAGGATCTCGGAACCACCTTCTCGTTTCTGCGGCCCAACGACCTGGTCTGGAACTATGTGGTTTCCAACTACCTGAAGGGCCAGGCGCCGCCCGCCTTCGATCTGCTGTTCTGGAATGCCGATGGCACCAATCTGCCCGGCCCGCTCTATTGCTGGTACCTGCGGCACATGTACCTCAACAACGAGCTCAAGATTTCCAATGCACTGACCTGCGTGGGCGAGCCGATCGATCTGGGGGCCATTGATGTGCCGACCTACATCTTCGCAGCGCGTGAGGACCATATCGTGCCCTGGAAGGCATCCTACGGATCGACCCGGTTGCTCTCCAACGACGTGAGGTTTGTGCTGGGGGCGAGCGGCCATATTGCCGGGGCCATCAACCCGGTCACCAAGAACAAACGCAGCTTCTGGCGCAACGATCGGCTCGAGCTCGAGGCCGATGACTGGCTGGCCACCGCCCAGGAGCGTCCGGGCAGCTGGTGGGCCGACTGGGCTGACTGGCTTGACGCTTTTCGGGGAAAGGAGCGCAAGGCCCCCACGCGTCTGGGCGACAGTGATCATCCGCCGATCGAGCCCGCGCCAGGTTCTTACGTCAAGGTCAAGGCTGCCTGAGCCTCATGGGTTGGCAGACCGGTCTTTTGGGTGCGGCTGGTTCACGCTGGCGTGATGTCGTCGGCCAAGGTTGACCGCGGGTTTTGAAGGATCCCCGACAGGGGTTTGAAATCGGGCCTTGCGAGGCCAAAGGGAGTGTCGGACATGAGCAAGCTTGCATACGTGACGGGTGGGATGGGCGGCATCGGGACTGCAATCTGCAGGCGATTCCACGACATGGGCTATACCGTGATCGCGGGCTGCGGCCCGACCCGGGATTTCGACAAGTGGCTGGCCGAACAAAAGGCCGATGGCTACACGTTTTTCGCGTCGGTGGGCAATGTCTCGGACTGGGAGTCCACCAAGGCCGCGTTCGACCGGGTCAAGGCGGAGCACGGCAATCCCGACATCCTTGTCAACAATGCCGGCATCACTCGCGATGGCGTGTTCCGCAAGATGTCGCTCGATGACTGGAACGCCGTGATCAACACCAACCTGAACAGCCTGTTCTGCGTCACCAAGCAGGTGATTGACGGCATGCTCGACAAGGGCTGGGGTCGGATCATCAACATTTCGTCGGTCAATGGCGAAAAGGGTCAGTTCGGTCAGACCAACTATTCCGCCGCCAAGGCCGGCATGCACGGCTTCACCATGGCGCTGGCCCAGGAAGTGGCCAACAAGGGTGTTACGGTCAACACCGTGTCGCCGGGCTATATTGCGACCGACATGGTCATGGCCGTGCGTGAAGACGTGCGCGAAAAGATCATCCAGACGATTCCGGTGCGACGTCTGGGTCGGGCCGAAGAAATCGGTTCAATTTGCGGCTGGCTTGCCACCGATGATGCGGGCTTCACCACCGGTGCAGATTTCTCCTGCAACGGCGGCCTGCACATGGGTTGACCCGATCCCGCATCAGCATCATTCCGGAGCAGTTCCAAATGGCAGTCACCTCCCGTCTCATCAAGAAATACCCCAATCGACGCCTGTACGACACGCGCACCAGTGCGTACATCACCCTGTCCGATGTCAAGCAGCTCGTGCTCGACAACGAGGAATTCAAGGTCGTCGATGCCAAGACCGATGAGGATCTGACCCGCAGCATCCTGCTGCAGATCATCCTTGAGGAAGAGGCGGGAGGGTCGCCCCTGTTTTCGGCGCAGATGCTGTCGCAGATCATCCGTTTTTATGGCGATGCCATGCAGGGCATGATGGGTGCCTATCTCGAGAAGACCATGCAGGCCTTTCTCGAGATTCAGGGCAAATTCCACGAGCAGTCCAAGACCTTCTATGAGGGCAAGGGCCTGCCGGCCAACCCTGAGCTCTGGACGCAGTTCATGCAGGTTCAGGCGCCCATGGTGCAGGGCATGATGTCGCATTACATCGACCAGTCCAAGCAGATGTTCGTGCAGATGCAGGAGCAGATGCAGAACCAGGCCCGCACGATGTGGCCCGGATTCCCCTTCCCGGGAGCGAGCGTTCAGCCGCCGGTCAACGGCGCTTCCGGAGCAGCTCGCACTGCGGAAACCGCTTCAGTGGGTAGCGGTCGCAAGACGGCAGGCTGAGGGCGTGCCGGCGCGTGAAGTACGGCGGCCCGCCTTCGCGGCCCGCCGCAAGCAGGTGGCTGCTGCGCAGCCTGGTCGTGTGGGGTTTGTTTCGCTGGGCTGCCCCAAGGCGCTCGTTGATTCCGAACGCATCCTCACTCAGCTGAGGGCCGAGGGCTATCAGGTTGCTCCCAGCTACGAGGGCGCGGATCTCGTCATCGTCAACACCTGCGGATTCATCGACGCGGCCGTACAGGAGTCGCTCGATGCGATCGGAGAGGCGCTCAGCGAAAACGGCAAGGTGATCGTCACCGGTTGCCTCGGCGCCAAGGCCGGCGAGCAGGGCGACTCGCTGGTGCGTGAGGTTCATCCCTCGGTGCTCGCGGTCACCGGCCCCCATGCACTGGAAGAGGTGATGGGCCATGTTCATACCCACCTGCCCAAGCCTCACGATCCCCTGACCGACCTGCTGCCGCCAGGCGGTATCAAGCTCACGCCGCGTCACTATGCCTATCTGAAGATTTCAGAGGGCTGCAACCACCGCTGCAGCTTCTGCATCATTCCTTCGATGCGCGGCGATCTCGTCAGCCGACCGATCGGTGAGGTGGTGCGTGAGGCGCAGGGCTTGTTCCGTGCAGGTGTCAAGGAATTGCTGGTGGTCTCACAGGACACCAGTGCCTATGGGGTGGATGTCAAGTACCGCACCGGTTTTGTGGAGGGGCGTCCGGTGCGTACCCGCATGACCGAGCTGTGTCGCGAGCTGGGACAGGCCGCTCGCGAACACGGCGCCTGGGTGCGTCTGCACTATGTCTATCCCTATCCCCATGTGGATGAGCTGATGCCGCTGATGGCCGAGGGACTCATCCTGCCTTACCTCGATGTGCCGCTGCAGCACTCGCATCCGGATGTGCTCAGGCGCATGAAGCGCCCGGCGAGTGGCGAGCGCAATCTCGAGCGGATTCAGGCCTGGCGATCCCAGGTGCCCGACCTCACGCTGCGCAGCACCTTCATCGCGGGTTTTCCGGGTGAGACCGAGGCCGAGTTCGAGCATCTGCTGCAGTTTCTGCGCGAGGCCGAGCTTGATCGGGTGGGCTGCTTTGCCTACTCACCCGTGGAAGGGGCGAGCGCCAACGCGCTCGAGGGCGCCTTGCCCGAGGCCGTGCGCGAGGCCCGCCAGGCCGAGGTGATGCAGGTGCAACAGGCCATCAGTCGGGCCCGGCTCGAGCGCAAGCTCGGCACCGTGCAGCGGGTGTTGATCGATTCGGTGGGCCCGGAAGGCGTGATCGCGCGTTCCAGCGCCGATGCACCCGAGATCGATGGCGTGGTGCGCATCGAGCCGGCCCATGCCAGCGATCATCGTTCCGAGGGTCAGGCCATGCCCGCCTTCAGGCCCGGTCAGTTTGTGCGAGTACGCATCACCGGCGCCGATGATCACGATCTAACCGCTTTTCCCTGCGAGGATATTCATGACTGAGTCCACCAAATACCTGCTCCCGGAAAACCGGATCCCCAAAGCCTGGTACAACATTCAGGCCGATCTGCCCAAGCCTGCACCGGCGGTGTTGCACCCCGGCACGCTGCAGCCGGTGGGGCCCGATGACCTGGCGCCGCTCTTTCCGATGGCGCTGATCATGCAGGAGGTCACCACCGAGCGTGAGGTCGAGATTCCTGAACCGGTGCGCGAGGTGTATCGCCTGTGGCGTCCGGCGCCGCTGTTTCGTGCCCACCGGCTCGAAAAGGCGCTCGGCACCCCCGCCAAGATCTTCTACAAGTACGAGGGGGTGAGCCCGGCGGGTTCGCACAAGCCCAACACCGCAGTGGCGCAGGCCTTCTACAACCGCGAGGCGGGCATCAAGAAGCTCTCGACCGAGACCGGGGCCGGACAATGGGGTACCTCGCTGTCGTTTGCGGGCTCGCTTTTTGGCATCGAGGTGATGGTCTTCCAGGTGCGGGTGTCCTACGACCAGAAGCCCTACCGCCGGGCGCTCATGCAGACCTACGGCGCGCAATGCTTTCCGTCGCCTTCCACCCAGACCGACTACGGACGCAGCGTGCTCGCACGCACGCCCGATCATCCCGGCAGCCTGGGCATTGCCATTTCCGAAGCCGTCGAAGTCGCCGCCAAGAACGAGGACACCAAGTACGCGCTCGGGTCGGTGCTCAACCATGTGTTGCTGCATCAGACCATCATCGGCATCGAGGCGATGGAACAGATGCAGATGGCCGATGCCTGGCCCGATGTGGTGGTGGGTTGCACGGGCGGGGGCTCGAACTTTGCCGGCATTGCATTCCCGTTTATCGGCGACGCCCTTCGCGGCGGCCGCAAGGCCCGCATCGTGGCGGTCGAGCCGGCGGCCTGCCCCTCGCTCACGCGCGGCAAGTATGCCTACGACTTCGGTGACACGGCCCACATGACGCCGCTCACCAAGATGCACACCCTGGGATCAACCTTCACGCCCCCGGGGTTCCATGCGGGTGGCCTTCGTTACCACGGCATGGCGCCGCTGGTGTCGCACCTGAAGGAACTGGGTCTGATTGAAGCCACGGCCTATCACCAGACCGAATGTTTCGCGGCGGGGGTGCTGTTTGCGCAGCATGAGGGCATCGTGCCCGCGCCGGAGGCCAACCACGCGGTCAAGGGTGCGATCGAGGAGGCGCTGCGCTGCAAGCGCGAAGGCCGCAGCGAGACCATTCTGTTCAACCTGTGCGGCCACGGGCATTTCGACATGCAGGCCTATGCCGACTACGCTGCGGGCAAGCTGCACGATCAGAACTACGACGAGTCGGAGCTCGCCATGGCCTTGTCTGGCTTGCCCAGCGTGCCTGAGGCGGCCTGAGTATCACTGGCGGGCGGGGCCTGCATTCCTTTGGGGCCCACCCCGCCGCACGGGCTGCTGCGGGGCGGTCCGCCCCGATTGGGTGGGTGAGTCGTTCAGGGCGTCTCTGATGCCTCGAAAAACTGCAGCAGGGCGTCCAGGCCGCAGTGATTGATGGCATGGGTGGTCTCATCACGCACGATGGGTTTGGCGTGATAGGCCACCGACAGCCCGGCAATCGACATCATCTGCAGATCGTTGGCGCCATCACCCACCACGATGGCCTGGCTCGGCGCGATTTCCATCAGGGCGCAGACCTGCTCGACGATGCGGCGCTTGACGCCGGCATTCACGATCGGTCCGATCAGCCGCCCGGTGAGGTGGCCTTCATCGATTTCGAGCAGATTGGAGCGCGCCCAGGTCAGCGATAGCCTGCTGCGCAGGCGTTCGGTAAAGAACGTGAATCCGCCAGAGACCAGCAGTGTGGCCAGGCCCGCGTGTTGCAGGGCGCAGATGAGCGTTTGCGCACCGGGCGAGAGCTGTACCCGTTCTCTCCAGACCCGCTCGAGCGTGTCTTCACCCAGGCCGGCCAGCAAGCCCACGCGGCGGCGCAGGCTGTCGTCGTAATCGGCAATCTCGCCGCGCATGGCAGCTTCGGTGATGGCGGCCACCTCGGCTTTGCGACCCGCAAAATCGGCGATCTCATCGACACACTCGATGGTGATCAGGGTGGAGTCCATGTCGAAGACCGCCAGGCGAAAGTCCTGCAGACGCAGCCCCGGGGCCACGATTTCGGCATCGACCTGATGGGTTTCGGCCAGCGCACTGACCGTGGCGCCATCGATGCGGGCGGCATTCCAGCAGGCGAGCATCGGGCCTCGGAGATCAGGTACGGCCTGGGTGGCCACACTGAAGGCCTGCACGACCGGATCGCTCAGGTGAGGGTGTTGAACAATCAGTCGGCTCATGAGGAGAGGGCCTTGATGACTTCACGCAGCTTCTGAACCCGCTGCGTGAGGTCCGGGGTCTGGACGTTCAGGCGGAGCCGGTTGGGGCCGCTCAGGCGTGCATCGCGACGCGACTGAATGAAGCGGATGATGCGTTCGGGTGGAATGGGCGGCGCGTCCATGAACTGCAGCATGATGCCCTCGGAAGACGCGTCCATGCGTACCAGGCCGAGCGGTGTACCCAGCAGGCGCAGTCGATGGGTCTCGATCAGGGCGCGGGCTGCATCGGGCAGTTTGCCAAATCGATCAACCAGCTCTTCCTGCATGCGCTCCAGCGCGTCGAGATCGCTGCAATTGGCCAGCCGCTTGTAGAGCGTGAGCCGCTCGTGCACATCGCCGCAGTAATCGGCCGGCAGCAGGGCAGGCTCATGCAGGTTGATCTCGGTCACGGCCTCGAGGGGCGCAGTCAGATCGGGTTCGCGCCCGGCCTTGAGCGCCCGTACCGCATGGTTGAGCATGTCGTTGAACAGACCGAAGCCGACCTCCTGCATGTCGCCGGATTGCGAATCGCCGAGCACCTCGCCCGCACCGCGAATCTCCAGGTCGTGCATGGCCAGAAAGAAGCCCGAGCCCAGTTCTTCCATGGACTGGATCGCCTCGAGACGGCGCGTGGCATCCCGGGTGATGGCCGATTCATCCGGAATCAGCAGATAGGCATAGGCCTGATGATGCGAGCGTCCGACCCGCCCGCGCAGCTGATGCAGCTGGGCCAGGCCGAAGCGATCGGCCCGGTGCATGACGATGGTGTTGGCGGTGGGCACATCGATGCCGGTCTCGATGATGGTCGTGCACAGCAGCACATTGGCGCGCTGGGCATGGAAATCGCGCATGACGCGCTCGAGTTCGCGCTCATGCATCTGTCCGTGCGCGACCACGATGCGAGCCTCCGGGACGAGCTTTTCAAGCATGGCCCGGCGGTTCTCGATGGTCTCGACCTCGTTGTGCAGAAAATAGGCCTGACCGCCTCGGCGCAGTTCGCGCAGCAGCGCCTCGCGAATCACCCCATCGCTCTCCCGTCGCACAAAGGTCTTGATGGCCAGGCGCTTTTGCGGTGCGGTGGCAATCACGGAGAAGTCGCGGATGCCCTCCAGGCTCATGGCGAGCGTGCGCGGGATGGGGGTTGCGGTGAGCGTCAGGACATCGACTTCGGCGCGCAGGGCCTTGAGGGCTTCTTTCTGACGGACACCGAAGCGATGCTCCTCGTCGATGATCACCAGGCCCAGGCGCTTGAATCGCACTTCACGCCCGAGCAGCTTGTGGGTGCCGATGACGATATCGATGCTGCCGTCCTCCAGTCCTTGAAGGGCGGCCTTGACCTCCTTGCCCGTGCGAAACCGTGACAGCTCGGTCAGCCGGAAGGGCCAGTTGGAAAAGCGATCGCTGAAAGTCGCAAAGTGCTGCTCGGCCAGCAGCGTGGTGGGGCAGACGATGGCGACCTGCTTGTTATCGGCAGCCGCCATGAAGGCGGCGCGCAGTGCAACCTCGGTCTTGCCAAAGCCCACATCGCCGCAGATCAGGCGGTCCATGGGTTTGCCTGAGACCATGTCCTGGGTGACCGCATGGATGGCGGCCAGCTGGTCGGCGGTCTCGTCAAAGCCGAAGCCTTCGGCAAACGCCTCGTAATCGTTGACCTCAAACCGGAAGGCATGGCCTTGCCGGGCGGCCCGCCGGGCATAGAGGTTGAGCAGTTCGGCGGCCGTGTCGCGGGCGCGCTTGGCGGCTTTCTGGCGAGCCTTTTCCCATTGGCCCGATCCCAGAACATGGCAAGGGGCATCGTCAGGCGCCGCTCCGGAGTAGCGTCCGATCAGATGCAGTTGTGACACCGGGACATACAGCTTGGCCTCGTTGGCATAGGTCAGATGCAGGAACTCGGTGACCCCATCGCCCAGATCGAGATTCACCAGCCCTTGATAG
>Ga0255096_1001331_pt1 | contig 10197 bp, 7 predicted proteins | sample Colum_Atlam_RepA_2_FD_188563 | JGI IMG/M metagenome (GOLD analysis project Ga0255096, IMG submission 188563) | Freshwater microbial communities from Columbia River, Oregon, United States - Colum_Atlam_RepA_8d | ecosystem: Environmental > Aquatic > Freshwater > River | place: USA: Oregon...
TCACTGGCTCAACATGGAAAAGCGTGTCACCCAGCTGCCGACGATCTTCCGCGTCAACTGGTTCCGCAAAACGTCTGACGGTAAATGGCTGTGGCCTGGTTTCGGCCAAAACATGCGCGTGCTGCAGTGGGTCATCAATCGCGTCAATGGCAGCGTGAAAGGCCAGGAAACCATTTTCGGCACTGTGCCTAATTTCGATGACATCACGTGGAACGGTCTGGCCTATGACAAAACCACCTTCGAACAGTTGATGGGCATTGATATCGCCAACAGCCGTCGCGAATTCGAAGACCAGGTGAAACTGTTCAACGAATTCGGCAGCAAACTGCCGGCCGAGCTGGAAAATCAGCGCCAGGCAATGCTGGCTGAAGTGAAAGGCTGAAGGAAGTTTTTGCAGTAAACGAAGCCAGGTGCCCCAGGGCATCTGGCTTCACTGTTTCAGGGCGACGCCAAAACCGTAAAGCTGAAGTCGTCGATCATGATGTGACCATCGATGGACACCGCCTGATATGTGACGAGGTAGGTGGCAGCATCAAGCTCAGGCAGTGCGAGGTCGATCGACTCACCAAACGCTGTCGACTGACCAACGCTGTTGCGCGGCAACCGCAACTCGATGCGCTCACCCTGATGTTCACCACCGGTGATTTCGAGACGGATGTTGGTAAGCGTCACCTGTGCCATGAACTGGAAGTGGATCTGCGTCGGTGCGCGCTCCAGCACCTGATCGTGGTCCGGCACTGTGGTGGCGAGGCCAACATGGGCGTGTGTGCTGGATGAAAAGCCCGAGCTTAGTAGAACAAGCAGGGCAAGCGAGACATAGTGCTTTGCGGAAACAACCTGGAACATAAGCAGATATTCGGGGCCGGGGCAGGTATATGTTTCGGCGACCGTCTGAGGCCATGGATGGCCGAAGCGAGCCTACAAGGATGCATTCATGGCGTGTCGCAGAAGCGTATACCTGCCCCGGCTGTGAGCCAAACCAACTGAATACTAATCGGAACATCTGGATGAACAATAGCAAAAAAATCGGCTTCGTATCACTCGGCTGCCCCAAAGCCCTGGTCGACTCCGAACGCATCCTCACCCAGCTCAAACTGGAAGGCTACGACATTGTCTCCAGCTACGAAGGCGCCGACGTCGTCGTGGTCAACACCTGCGGCTTCATCGACAGCGCCAAGCAGGAATCGCTCGACGCCATCGGCGAAGCAATGCGCGAGAACGGCCGCGTCATCGTCACCGGCTGCATGGGCAAGAACGCCGAAGAGATCACCCGCGTGCATCCGGGTGTGCTCAGTGTCACCGGCCCGCATGCCTACGAAGAAGTAGTCACTGCCGTACATCAGGTGATTCCGAAACCGATCATCGACAGCCACAACCCCTTGATCGATCTGGTCCCGCCGCAAGGTATCAAACTGACCCCGCGCCATTATGCCTATCTGAAGATTTCCGAAGGCTGCAACCATCGTTGCTCGTTCTGCATCATTCCGAGCCTGCGTGGTGATCTCGTCAGCCGCCCGGTGGAAGACGTCATGGCCGAAGCCGAACGTCTCGTGAATGCCGGGGTGCAGGAGCTGTTGGTGATTTCGCAAGATACCAGCGCCTACGGTGTTGATCTCAAGTACCGTACCGGCTTCTGGAACGGACAACCGGTGAAGGGCAACATGCAGGGCCTGTGCGAAGCGCTCGCGCATCTCGGTGTTTGGGTGCGTTTGCATTATGTGTATCCGTACCCGCATGTCGACAACGTGATTCCGTTGATGGCCGACGGCTTGGTTCTGCCGTATCTCGATATTCCGTTCCAACACGCCAGCCAGCGCATCCTCAAGTTGATGAAGCGCCCGGCCCATGCCGAGAACACGCTGGAGCGCATCAAGGCCTGGCGCAACATCTGCCCCGACCTCACGCTGCGCAGCACCTTCATCGTCGGCTTCCCCGGCGAAACCGAAGACGATTTCAAACAACTGCTCGACTGGCTCGAAGAAGCCCAGCTCGATCGTGTCGGCTGCTTCCAGTATTCCGCCGTTGATGGCGCCAAAGCCAACGAGCTGCCTGATCCGGTAGCGGATGCTGTCAAACAGGAACGTTATGAACGTTTCATGGAAGTGCAGCAACGCATCAGCAGCGCGCGTTTGCAGGCAAAGATCGGCGAAGAGATCGATGTGCTGATTGACGAAGTCAATGAAGACGAAGCGATAGGCCGCAGCAAGGCTGATGCGCCAGAGATCGACGGCAAGGTATACCTGCAATTTCCTGAAGGCCTGCAACCTGGTGACGTGGTGACAGTCACCATCGAAGATGCGGATGACTACGACCTCTATGCGTAACATCAGTGCATGGTTGTTGTTGGCGCTAGCCAGCACCGGCCTTTGTGCACAACCTGCGCTGAATCGAATTGAAGAAGTTGTAATTACTCCCAACCGTATTCCGGTGCCGATGCGACGGATCGGCACCTCCGTTGCCGTCATCACCCAGAGTGACATCCAAGCGCATGGCAACCTTGGGCTGGCCGACATTCTGCGCCAGTTGCCGGGGGTGGCCACCAGTAGCAACGGTGGTATCGGTCAACCAACGGGATTGCGTATTCGCGGTGAGGAAGGCTTCCGGACGTTGACGATACTCGACGGCATGCGGCTGAGTGATCCTGCCAATCCGCAGATTGGGCCCCAACTTGAACATCTGCTCAGCAGTGGTATTGATCGCGTTGAAGTGCTGCGCGGTCCGCAAGGACTCGGATATGGCGCTGACGCCGGCGGTGTGCTCAATATCGTTCCGGCACGTGCCAGCAGGGGCTTGCGCGGTGGTATCGATGCACAGACAGGTCGATTTGATACTCGGCAGTACAGTGGCTTTGCCAGCGGGGGCAATACGCGCGCAGATTTTTTTGTGACCGCAGCGGATTTCGCGACGGCGGGTTTCAACAATCGTAAATCCGACAGTGTCATTCAGGACGACGATGGCTATGCCAACACCATGCTGCACACACGAGTGGGTCTCAATCTGAACCAGCATTGGCGTGCTGAACTTGTGCAGCGCCGTGTTGATGGCGAAGCTGCATTCGACGATTGTGGTTTCGCCGTTGCAGAGCATGATTGCCTGTCGGTTTATGACCTGCAGGCATCGCGCGCAGCAGTGCTTTACCAATCGGATGCCTTCACGCACTCGTTGAGCTTCGGTCGTACCGCAACCGATCGCGACAGCCTGATGAATGGCAGTTCGACGTTTGCTACCGCCGGTGAGCTTGATCGTTGGGAATATGTGGGCAGTGCTACCACGCTGCCGGGTGTCGATCTGGTTTTCGGTGCAGATCACGAACTTGCTGCGATGGATACGCACGAACGCAACAACGCCGGCTATTTTGTCGAGGTGCTGAGTGATTTTTCCGACGCGTGGTATCTCACTGCCGGTGCCCGCTACGATGACAACGAGGACTTCGGCAGCAACACCAGCTATCGCTTCAGCACGGCGTATTTGGTTGATGTGACCGGCGATGACATGTTGAAGTTCAAAGCCAGCGTTGGGACCGGTTTCCGTGCACCTAGTCCCTATGAGATTGCTTATAACAACGGACCTTGGGCGGCTCCACCGGCATCGCTGGTGACCCTGCAGCAGGAACGCAGCAAGGGTGTGGAAGCCGGTCTTGAGTATCGCAGTGGGGAAGGGCTGCTACTGGAAGCCATCTACTTCGATCAACGGGTCGACAATGCCGTTATTTTTGACCTGTTTGGGTACAGCGGCTACCTGCAGGATACCGGACGCAGCAGCTCACGCGGTGTGGAACTGGTGGCGGCATTGCCGATTACCGATATGCTTTCGTTGCAAGCGAATTACACGTGGAACGGCACCCTACGTCCTGATGGCACGCAACGCTTGCGGCGTCCGGCACAACTGGCCAACGCCGGCATCAGCTGGGAACTGCAGCCATCATTGGCCTTGAATGCATTCGTGCGTGCGTCACGCAATTCGATTGACCAGGACTTCAACGGAGTCGTTGCACTTGCTGACTTCGCCGTCCTCGATCTGAGCGCCAGCTATCACTTGAATGAAAGGCTGCAACTGTACGGACGCATCGAAAACGCGCTGGATTCACATTACGAAGAGATCAGCGGCTACAACACTGCCGGCAGTGCGGCTTACGTCGGTTTCCGGATGCAGATTGGCGCACGCTGAGCGCCGGCGGCAGTGAACACACGGGCTGGATGGCAGGAATACCAGGTAAGGGAGACTTTACGAGAATGCTTATCATTTGCGATACTATCTGCATTAGCTAAATCGTTGGGTTGCAACTCCATGTTTCGCAGGGTTATTTTCTGGGTTCATTTGTCCGCTGGTGTGCTTACCGGGCTGGTTGTATGCACCATGTCGTTCACTGGTGTGCTGCTGACCTATGAGCGCCAGTTGAAGCGCTGGGCGGCCGAAAGCCACTACTTGTCGGTTGAGCAGCAGGGCGATCGATTGCCCATTGAGCAGTTGCTGATAGAACAGCAGCTGGCCTCGCCGGATCTGGTGCCAACTGCCGCCATCGTTACCAATGATTCGGGAGCACCAGTAGCGCTGCGAGCTGGCCGCCAGGGTGGAGTTGAGCTTAATCCGTACGACGGTACCCTGATGCGTACCGAAGCCCCAGCCCTTAACGAGTTCTTCAGCGTTGTCACTCGCTTCCACCGCTGGTTCAACCTTGAAGGAGAAAGCCGCACCGCTGCGCGGCAAGTCACCGGCGTGTCGAACGTGATCTTCATGTTCCTTGTGCTCAGCGGCATGTACCTGTGGCTGCCAGCAATCTGGCAAAAGGCGATGTTCAAGGTGCGTCTCTGGCTGCGCAGCGATTACGCCAATGCCAAGGTGCGTGATTTCCACTGGCATCACGTCTTTGGTATCTGGATGGCGATTCCGCTGATTGCCGTCGTGTATACCGGCATGGTGATTTCATATCCGTGGGCGGCTAATTTCATGTACCGCGTGTTCGGGGCTGAGGTGCCGGTACAGCAACAAGGTGGCTCCGGCCCACAGCCTGGCATTGCGCCGCAAACGGCACGTTTGGCCAGTGAAGGTGATAGTGGACGTACTGACCGCAGGGACCGCATCGACGCTGCAGAAATGGCGGATAGCGTAGCAGCAGTTGCAACCACCCAGTGGAAATCACTCGATGAGCTGATCGCCGTTGCGTTGGCTGATCCAGCCAGCGCCGACTGGCAGCGTTTCACGCTGACACTGCCACAGTCTGATGCAAAACAAGTGCAAATAGAAATTGATCATGGCAACGGCGCGCAGGTGCAACTGCGGCACACGCTGTCGCTCGATCGGGCAACCGGTGCCATCGTTGGGCGCCGTGGTTTTGCTGATCAACCTGCAGCGCAACGCCTTCGCAGCATTGCTCGCTTCCTGCATACCGGTGAAGTGATGGGTTTCTGGGGCCAGACCATTGCCGGTCTTGCATCGCTTGCAGCCGTGTTGCTGGTGTGGACGGGATTGGCATTGGCTTGGCGGCGATTGATCCAGCCCCTCTACAACAGGTAACGTGCAGCACGCAGTCCTTGCCCATCAACTTACTGAATGGCTGCGAAGGATCTGTATGCAAACTACTTACGTTCTGATCGATTTCGAAAACGTCCAGGTCAAGTCACTCGCGCTACTGAAGGGTGAACACTTCCAGGTCAAGGTCTTCCTCGGGCCGAAGAATGCACGGCTGCCGGTGGATCTGGTACTGGCGATGCACGATCTCGGCCCGCGCGCCGATTACATAATGCTCGGTGTCTCCGGCGCCAATGCGCTCGATTTCCATATCACCTATTACCTCGGCAAGCTGACGGCAGAAGATCCGCAGGGTCAGTTCTACATCGTGTCGAAAGACACGGGCTTTGATTCGCTGATCAAGCATCTGCTTGGCAAGGGCCTGTATTGCAAACGCGTGGCCGCCATGGAACAGATGCCTGGCCTGCCGGCCGCCGCTGTTACAGCAGAAGTGAAAAAGGCAGCGTCGCAGCCCAAGACAAAACCGGTAGCAGCAACACCGAAGCCGAGAACACGGGCCGCAACACCCGCTAAAAAAGCAGTGCCGCCAGTCACTGCCGTCAAAGAAGTGAAAGAACAGAAAGAATCGAGGGAATTGAAGGAATCAAACACCGCCAACAAACTGGTAGGCGAGGCTTTGGTGCAGGCGGCGATAACCAACCTGATGCGCCGGAGTTCGTCGCGGCCGGCCACCGTCAAAACCCTGCTCGGCACCATGCGCGCCAACAAGCAGATCCCGGCCGCAGAGGCCGACGCCGTGCTGGCGGAGATGGTCAGTCGCGGGCTGGTGAAACTCAACGGCACCAAGGTGGTGTATTCACTGCCGGGTGAATGAGCGGATGCAAAAAAGGACGGAGCGTGCAAGTGCCGGTTTCGGCTTGCACGGGGTGTGGGTGCACGCCATCATCGGCGGCACAAAAACAGCCACAAACCGTTTGTTTCAGGGGATCCCATGAACCGCTACGTCTTCCAGCTCCGCAGTCTTGCCGCCGCCTTGTTGGCAGTGGCTGCGTCTGCTTCTTTTGCGCAAAACGCCTCCACGCTGGATGGTGTGTTCAGCGCACAACAGGCCGCTGCCGGTGCCACCTTGTACCAGCGCTCCTGCATTGAGTGTCACGGCTCCACGCTGCGCGGTGGGGAAGGTGGTCCGGCGCTGGTTGGCCCAGGCTTCTGGTCCAAGTGGTCGGGGCAGTCGCTGGCTGCGTTCTACCAGATCACTGCCACTACGATGCCGGTCAATAACCGCGGCGGATTTTCGCCGGCCCAGTATGCCTCACTCATTGCCTTCATCCTGCAGCAGAACGGTTTGCCAGCAGGGCAGAGCGCCATGAGCAGCGAAGCCGGGCAGTTGGTACAGATCAAACTCGATGAATCCCAGGAGCCGCTTCAGGTGACCTCCTTGCAGGCAGGCCCGAGCGCATCGCAGCGTGTCATCAATGCCGAGTGGTTGAACTACCACGGTGACACCAGCTCCACCCACTATTCGCCGATCGACTACATCAACAAGGACAACGTCCAGAATCTTGAAATTGCCTGGCGCTGGAACACCAGCAACCACGGCCCGCAACCGGAATTCAACTATGAAGCCACGCCGCTGATGGTGGATGGCGTGCTGTACACCACGGCAGGCCGTCGGCGTGATGTGGTGGCGATCGATCCTGTCACCGGCGAATCGCTGTGGATGTACCGCTTCGACGAAGGCAGCCGCGGTGGTCCGCGCGTCAACTCCGGTCGTGGCTTGTCGGTATGGCGCAAGGATGGTCAGACCCGCCTGATCACGGTGACGCCGGGTTACCAGATGATCAGCCTTGATGCTGCCACCGGTCGCCCCGATACGACATTCGGCGAAGGCGGCTTTGTCGATCTGCGTACCAATCTTGAAGACCGTTTTGAAGTCGAAGACGAAACCATCCCGATCGGCCTGACAGCACCGGTAACGGTGGTTGGCGACGTGCTGGTAGTGGGGGCGACTTTCGGTTCCGGTGGCTCACCTGCAACCAAGCAGGGTGTGTCCGGCAGCGTGCGTGGTTTCGACGCCACCACCGGCAAGGAACTGTGGAAATTCCATACCATTCCGCGCGCCGGCGAATTCGGCACCGAAAGCTGGCGCAATGACAGCAACACTTACAGTGGCAACGCCGGATCGTGGGCAGTAATGTCGGCCGACCAGGAACGCGGCATTGTCTACGTGCCGGTGGAAGCAGCGACCGGTGACATGTACGGCGGACATCGTCTGGGGGACAACCTCTTCACGCAGAGCCTGGTAGCGCTTGATGTGAAAACCGGCAAGCGCCTCTGGCACTTCCAGTTCGTGCATCACGATGTGTGGGACTACGATCCACCGACGGGCCCTGTCCTCGCTGAGCTGCACGTCGATGGCAAGGACATTCCTGCTGCCATCCAGGTCACCAAGCAGGGCATGGTCTATACCTTCAACCGCGTCACGGGCGAGCCGGTATGGCCGATCGTTGAAACCCCGGTGCCGCAGGGCGGTGTGCCGGGCGAACAACTGTCGCCAACGCAGCCGATACCGAGCAAGCCAGCGCCGTTCGAGCGCTTGGGCATGAGCGAAGCCGACCTGATCGACTGGACGCCCGAACTGCATGAGGAAGCGCTGAAGATCCTGAAGAACTACACCTATGGTCCGGTGTTCACGCCGCCATCGCTGGTGACCGAGACCAACCTTGCCACCATCTTCATGCCGGGTTTCGGTGGTGGTGCCAACTGGCAGGGCGTGGCGTTCGATCCCGACACCAACATGTTGTACATCCCGTCCACGTCGCATCCGATGAAAGTCGGCCTCGGCAAGGGTAACCGGCCGAATCCCGATTTCGACTACGCCATGGTGTCGCGCGGCATTCCGCTCGAAGGTCCATTCGGATTGCCGATCATCAAACCACCCTATGGCCGCATCACTGCCATCGACATGAACAGCGGTGACCACAAGTGGATGATGGCCAATGCAGACACACCGGACGAGATCAAGAACAATCCGAAGTTGCAGGGTGTCACGATTCCGGAGCGCACCGGCACTGGTGATCGTGGTGCCTTGCTGCTGACCAAGTCGTTGTTGTTTGCCGGTGAAGGTGCGGGCATCTACGGTGGTCAGACCGGTGGTGGCCGCATGTTCCGTGCACACGACAAGTCCACTGGAGAAATCCTGGCCGAGATCGAACTGCCGGCCAAACAGACCGGTCTGCCGATGACCTATGCGATCGATGGCATCCAGTACATTGTGGTGCCAGTAGGCGACACCGGCCATCCGGGCGAACTGGTGGCGTTGCGCCTCAAGCAGGAGTGATTTCCTGACGGCTTTTACAGTGGCGGGCTGGTTTACTCGGCCGGCTCGCCACGGGTACCATCAGCGCGCGCTGAATCGCCCGGTTCAGCCCCAATACCATCACCAACCACCACAGCCTTTCCAGGAGTAATCGATGAAAAAACTAGCCGGTATTGCCCTCGCACTTGTAGCGCTGACAGGCATCCTGCAGGTGCAGGCGCAGCCGAAGATCGTCAACATGCAGGTGCGCAGCGAAGCCTTTGAAGACGGCGCCGTTATCCCGCTCCGCTTTACCTCGCATGGCGACAACGTGCAGCCGGACTTCACCATCATCGGTGCTCCGGCCGAAACCGTTGCCTACGCCATCATCATGCATGACATCGAAGTGTCGATCGACAAGAACGGCACCGACGTTACCCATTGGGTAGCCTTCGATATTCCATCGGGCAACATCGCCGAAGGCAAACTGCCGGAAGGTAGCGTCAACGGCAAGAACGTGCGCAACCAGCCTGGTTATATGGGTTCGGGTGCGCCGCTGAAAGACCGCTTCCACCACTATGTATGGGAGTTCTACGCTCTGAGCGCCAAACTCGGTCTGCCAGAAGGTGCTTCGCGTGCTGATGTAGTGAAAGCAATGGAAGGCAAGATCATCGGTAAGGCTGCCTATGTTGGTCGTTACGCCAACGCCCAGCCGTAAGGCCTTCTGTTAAGCAGGGGTACAACGAGAAAGGGCGATCATGTAATCGCCCTTTTTCATTAACGGGTTTCAATCAGCCGGTGAACGATCGAAGCAGCCGGCACTTTCTGCACAGGGGAAGAAACATGAAAACGAAACATCTATTGCTGGCCGTGACATTTATCGCAGGGTCTGCGCAAGCCCACCATAGCTTTGCTCCGCACTACGATGCCAGCAAGAAAGTCGACATCACCGGCGTAGTCACCGAATTCGAACAGCGCAATCCACATGCATATCTGCACGTGCGTGCAACCGATGCCGATGGCCGCGTTACCGAATGGCGTTGTGAAAGCCACGGTTACACCCAGTTGGATCGCAACGGTCTTTCGCCTGAAATGCTGAAGCCCGGCACTGAGCTTCGTATCACCGGATCAGCGCATCGCCGCGCTGCCAATGAATGCTTCTTTGACATGGTGTACTACCCGGATGGTCGCGCTGTCAGTGTCAATGGCCCGCGTGGTGCCGAACAGGCCGCTCCGCAGGTTGCGCAGCGTGATTCGATGTTTGGCGTGTGGTTGCTGCAGCCTTCCAACCGTCCCACCAGCGGCCCGCAGTTCATGACTGATTTCCTCACCGACGCCGCTAAAACAGCGATGGACAAATACGATCCGTTCAAGATGGACCCAACCTACCGCTGCGAGCCGGTGGCCATCCGCCGCGGCTGGTTCGCTCC
>Ga0255096_1001335_pt1 | contig 10186 bp, 6 predicted proteins | sample Colum_Atlam_RepA_2_FD_188563 | JGI IMG/M metagenome (GOLD analysis project Ga0255096, IMG submission 188563) | Freshwater microbial communities from Columbia River, Oregon, United States - Colum_Atlam_RepA_8d | ecosystem: Environmental > Aquatic > Freshwater > River | place: USA: Oregon...
CTCCAGTAGGAATCATGACGAGGCGCGTTGGCTACCCAACGCGCCTCGTGCTATTGTCGGCTCCTCACAACCAGCATCACACCAGCCGCGGATGGGGAAGCAGGTCGAACTCCTGCACGGTCCCGCCACTGTAGGTCGCGCGATGCTGCTGCGAACGGACGCTTTCGTCACGACGAAAGCACTCCCGCCACTGTGCGGCGTGGGTCTCTGACCCGCGAGCATGGGAAGGCGTTGCAGCAGTAGCGACGAGTCAGGATATCCAGCGCGGTTGCAGGCCCGCCGTCCTCTAGGACGGCTTTCGACGGACGATCGAACGGCGACCATGAACCTCCCCTCTCTTTTCCGCGGCGTAACAGCTGCACTGCTTGCGTCCAGCCTCGCGCAAGCGCAAGCGGCGACGCAGCAACAACCAACGCAGCAACAACCACTTGGGCCGTGGAGTCAAGCGGCCCAAGGCTACCAACGCGTGGCGGAGCTGCCCTTCCCCGCCTACGCGGCGTGGGCTCCGCTTGCCGATGGTTCGCGCCTCGTCTTCGATGGCCGGGCCTTGGTGCGCACCAACGGCGTGTGGACCGCCACGGTCGCCAGCTATGCGAGCTTTGTGTTCCCGTCGTTCGTGGTCACCGATGGTGCCACGGCTTGGGTCGGCGAGAGCACCAACGGCGGCCTCAAGAGCATCGACCTAAACACCGGACTCGTGCGTGCCATGAACACCTTGGTGTTCAACTACGACGCGGTGTTGCTGGATGCGCGCACCTTGCTGGTATCGGCGGCACCGTGCGGCTTCAATTGCGGCAGCGACCTGTACCAGCTCGACTTGGTCACGCACCAGTTGAGCTTGCGCGGGCATGTAGCTGGACCCTCAGGGCCGCTGGCGCGTGATCGCGCGGGGAACGTGTGGTACGGCCAGAACTCGCCGCTCTATCCCGCACCGCCAGCTTCATCGCGCTTGCTGCGTTGGAGTGCGGCCCAGGTGCAAGGATCCGCACAACTGTCCGACAACAACGCCACCGTTGTGCAAGCCCAACTCGATGGCGTAGCTGATCTCGCCGTCGATTTGGAAGGCGGCTTGGTGCTGGTGTCGCAGTCGCGCCTCGGCAAGGAGAGCGAGATCATCGCGCTCGACCTCGCAGGACAATGGCAAGGGTATGTCGCGCGCGGCACGCCGTGGTTCTCGGGCTTGGCGCTCTTTGACTCCGCCGGGCCAGGGAGCTTCCACGCGTGGTCCGGAGCAGGCACGCAGCTGTGGTGCGTAGCCAGCGAATTCGTGTGGGGCGGCCCCGACAAGTTGCTGGCCTTCGAACCACGCCGTGCCGTGGCCCACACCACCGGCAGCGGTATGCCGGGCTTGGTGACATGGAGCGTCAGCGGGGCTCCTGCACAAGGCAGCTGGACTCTGCTGGCTGCACCGCGCCAGCTGTGGAGCGGCTCCGAATCCGTATGGCGCTGGAGCGATGCACCGTTCACATCGGCTATCGCCCCTAGCGCTTGGACACGCATTGCCAAAGGCGGCATCGACTCGCTGGGCAACGCATCGTGTGCGTGGCAATCGCCCGGCCCGCACTTGGCATTGCAAGGCTTGTTGCGCACACGCGACGGGCGTTCTGTCGGCACCACCACTGTCAGTTTTGATTGACATGCAGCCTACACACACACTGCTTGCGCTGTGGATCGGGCTGCTCGCCGTGCCAGCGGCTGCGCAGAGTCGTTTTGCCGTGCAGGTTGTCGCCCAAACTTCGGGCATGGGCGGCGGTGGCATCGCCAATCCGCTCAATGCCTTGGGTGCACCGCAGGGCTCTGGCTTGCAACAAGGTTCGTTGCATGTGCACTCCTTGGGCATCGGCGGCAGCTTGACCTTGGAGCTTGGTGTCGATGCGATCGATGGCCCGGGTGCGGATCTGGCCGTGTACGAGAATGGCTTCATGTACGGCGCAGAGGTCTTCAGTGAAGCCTTTTTCGTCGAGGTCTCGAGCAATGGCATCGACTTCGCGCGCTTCCCCTCGCGCTACTACGGTCCTAGTACGGGCTTTGCAGGGGCGCTAGCTGCTCCGTGGGGCACATACAGCGGCATGGGTGGCTGCGTGCCGGTCTTGGCCAACGCGACCACCAACAGCATCAGCCCCTTCAATCCGGTTGTCGCCGGTGGTGAAGCGTTCGACCTAGCCGACCTCAACGGGCATCCGCTGCACACCCAAGGCTTGCTCGACTTGCAGGCAGTGCGGCGCGTGCGCTTGGTGGATGCTGTCGAAGGCGTGTCGGTCGATGCTTACGGCCAACTCGTGTGGGACAACTCGGGTGCCTTCAGCAGCGCGGACGTAGATGCGGTGGCTGTGATCCAAACGCACAGCACCGTGAGCAGCACGCAACCCTCGGTCGATCTGTACTTGGATCCGCTCGGGCACTTGGTGCTGGAGCTGACGGACCCCGACGGCTTCGCTGACATCGTCCAGAGCCAGTGCAAGGCCAGCTACAACCTCGTGCCGATCACCTTGACGCGCTTGCGGGGCTTGATGCCGAGCGTGTCAAGTATTCCTAACGGCCTGCGCATGCGCTCGCTGACCCCGGTGCAAGGCAGCGGCCGGCGCGCCATGCTGTCGGTGTCGGCAGTCGACACGACCGGCGGCTTCAGCGTGGACCAGATTGCGTTGCAGGGCTAGGGAGCCCTCAAGGCGCCAGAGCCAGTAAGCGCAGAGCCGGTCCCGGGCGGTTGACGCTCCACAAGGCCGTCAGCGGGAAGTCCATCTCGACCGGCAAGAGCATTTCGTCTGCAGTCGAGGATGCCGTGCCGGAGCTGCCTGCGCTGCTGGGATCGATGCGCGCCAGTTCGCGGCCCGTGCTCCACAGGTGCGCGTAGAGGTGGTAGCGGTCCACGACCGCAAGATCACCCGCACTGCGACGGCGCACTTCCAAGACATGCGTGACGGCAACCGACTGCAGCACCGCCTGCGGTGTGGCGCCACGCGCCTGTAAACCTTGCTTGACAGCGATAGAGCCATCGCGCTCGTCTCCGTCCAACAGCTCTTCGATGCGCACAGCGGAAACGCCGCCCTGCAGGGCACCCGATTCCAGAGCGCTCAAGCGCGCTGCTTCGCGCACACGCAAGTCTTCGCCGCGTGCTTGGCGCAGCTCACGCAACAGCAACAACGACTCGCGATCGAGCTCGACATCGGGACCATAGCGATCGATCAGCACGCGGCCGCGCGGCACAGCACGCGCCAGCTCCTGTGCCACGAGCTGTGCGCCTGAGGCGCGAGTATCGCGGGCTCCGAGCACATGCGTGAAGCGCAGCGCCTGCACCAACGGAAGGCACAAGAGCAGCAACAGCACCACACGCGCGCTGCGTGTAGCCCACAGGCGCTCGGCGGCGACACCGGCCAAGATGGTTGCCACCATCAATCCCGGCAAGAGGTAGCGCACATGGTCGCTTTGGTTGAAGAGAAAGAAGCCGCTCCAGACCACGACGAACAACGCCACGGCCCGCAAGCGCGGCGTGCGCCAAGCCAACACCAAACCCAGCACCGCCAGCAGCACCAGCACCGGGTCATACCCAAGGATCGTGCCGATCAAGCGCTCGGCGGATTCCACGCGCAGGCCGAACACGACGGGCATGCCCCCCACGGTCAGGCCATTGAGCTGCTGCATTTGCGCGCCACCGACCACTGCTTCCGCAGGTGTGAGGCCATGCACCAGCCAATACGGATGGCCGAGGACCACGCTCACCACAGCGAAGGCGAGCACCGCGTAGAAGCCTTCGCGTACGCGCGCCAGCAGCGCCCCACGCCACGGACGCGGCGACAGCAACCACGCGGCAAACGGCAAGAAGAGTGTGCCGAGCCCTGCTTGGTGGGCGCTGAACGCAGCACCGGCGGCCAAGCCTGACAGGACCAACGCGCGCGGCTGTGCGTCGCGGGCATGCACAATCGCCGCCCAGGCCGACAACGCGCCAAAGAACGAGACCACGGCCCACGGTCGCTCATGAGTGGCGAACTGCACGGACAAGAGGCTCGTGGCCGCCAACCAAGCGGCTACCCACGCGCCTTGCTGCAGGCCCGCAGCGCGCGCGGCGCGCCACACCACCCAAGTGGTTGCAGCCGAGAACAGCGCGATCACGACGCGCGCCGGCACAGCGACCAAGGCCGGGTCTTTGGCCACCGCAGCAGCGAACTCGGCCGCGTCCTTCCAAGCACCCCACAGCAAGCCCAGCAGGTACTGGGCGAGATACAGCGGCAACAGCAAGTACGGGATCAGGTTCGGATAAGTCGAGTACTTGCCTACCGGCGGCACGAGATCCCGATCACGCGCCATGCCCAAGGCCTGCCGCACGACATGACTGTCGGGCACGTAGCTGCCGCCGTCACCATGATCGATGGCGTACAAGCGCAGAGCTAGTGGCAGCACCACCAGCAAGGCCAATGCAGCTAGCCAACGCATGCGGGCACGCGCTTAAGCTTCGGGGTCCACTTCAAAGCGCTTGAGGAAGTCATCCGTGCGCGCCACATCGTCGAGCTTGGTCACCAACAGGTCCATGGCCTCGATGAAGTTCATGCGCTGCAGCACGCGGCGCAAGATGTGCACACTCTTCAGGCGCTTGGCGGAGATGAGCTTCTCTTCCTTGCGCGTACCCGACTTCTCGATGTCCATCGCGGGGAAGATGCGCCGGTCCGCGAGTTTGCGCGACAGCACAACCTCCATGTTGCCGGTGCCCTTGAACTCCTCGAAGATCAGTTGATCCATCTTGGAGCCGGTCTCGATCAAGGCTGTACCCAAGATGGTCAACGAGCCGGCGTTCTCGGTATTGCGCGCCGAACCGAAAATCTGGCGCGGACGCTCCATCGCACGGCTGTCAAGTCCACCTGACATGGTCTTGCCGCTGCCACCTTGCAAGTTGTTGTACGCGCGCGCAAGGCGCGTGATCGAGTCGAGCAACAAGATCACATCTTGACCGAGCTCGACCAACCGCATGCAACGCGCCCAGACGGTCTCTGCAAGTTGCACATGGGTCTTGGGTGACTCATCCGAAGTCGAAGCAAAGACATGGGCCTTGGTTGCACTGCGCTTCCAATCCGTCGCCTCCTCGGGACGTTCGTCCACCAGCAGCACGAACAAGTGCACATCCGGATACCCTTCCGTGATGCCCTTGGCGAAATCGCGCAGCAAGGTCGTCTTGCCGGTGCGCGGTGGTGCCACGATCAAGCCGCGCTGTCCGCGACCCACGGGGCACAGGAGATCCAAGATGCGCATGGTCGTTTCGCCCGACGCATCGCCGACCGCGTAATGGAAGTCCGGGTCGATGGTCACGAGGTTCTTGAACTGCGGCGTTTGCTGCGCCTCGCGCGGAGTCTTGCCATCGATGGTGTGGACATCGGTCAGCGCGTACTGGTGCTTTTGACCGCGGCCCAGACGGCCCTCGACCTGCATGCCGTTCTTGAGCTTGTACTGCTGGACCACGCGCTGCGGCACGAAGATGTCGCTCTTCGACGGCAGGTAGTTCGTCTCTTCATGGCGCAGAGTGCCGAAGCCACCCATCTCGAGCATGAACACTCCACCGCCCTTTTGCTGCTGCGCAGCTGCAGGCTCGTGACGCTCGCTACCCCACGGAGCAGGTTCGATGGCGGAGGTGTGCGCTTCGTCCTCTTCGGCGCCGCCCCAACTGGCGGAATGATCGTCCGACCACGAAGGCTCGGGGTGCGCAACGGCAGGAGCCGCGGCCTCCTGCGGACGCTCGTCCCAACGCTGGCCGGGGTGCGACGGCCGTTGGACCGCTTCGCCACCGCCGCCACCACCACCGATGGGGCGCCCGCGCCGTCCGCGCCGGCGTTGGAAGGTGCGCACCTCATCCGGAGCACCAATCGCATCAATGCCGTCGTCGAAATCCTCGCCAGGCAGGGCCTCTACCGGCGCATGCTGCTGCACTCCTGCGCGCGGACGGAAGTCGTCTGGCGTGCCCACAGATGACGTGTTGGCGGGAGCCGTGCCCATGGGCTCACTCGGCTCGTCGCGCGTATCCGCCTCGCGCCCCGTCTCCGTCGTCTCGGCGTTCGAGAACGTCCCGCGCCCGCGGCCTCTACGGCGGCGACGACGCTGACTGAAGTGAGGGTCGTAGCCGAATTCACCTTCCGAAGGAGGTGTGGGCTCGCGTTGCGTGTCGTCAGGCAGCATGTCTTGAGGGAGCATGTCGTCAAAAGCCATCGTTGTGGACCGTCTCGCCCGAGCTAGACCTGTCGACGCCTTGAGATCGTCGACCGGCGCTACGCCAGCGCGTGCTTGGGTAGCTAGGCGTGCTAGGAACCCTGCGCCGAGGAAGTCGAACCGAACCCGACCATAAGGGTTCGCGTGAGAGTCCTAGGGCTGTAGGTACGGCCGAAGGAGCTGCGGCTTCCTCTAGAGCTTGCTCTAGAACCAGTGGAGGCGCAAAGCAATGTGCAACATCGCCGCACCAGATTCCACAGGCTTCCTGCCGTAGGAAACGGCAGGAGATGGTCGGGGCGAGAGGATTCGAACCTCCGGCCTTTGCGTCCCGAACGCAACGCTCTAGCCAAGCTGAGCTACGCCCCGACGATTGGGACGGAGAAGGATAGGGGCTAGGGTCGACCTAGTCAACCGCAACCGCGATTCCACGGCCCCAAAGCGCGTCAATCCAGCGCTAGACGCCGTGGAGCCCCCTTTGGCGACCCAAAACTAGCGGCCCAAATCCACGAACACGCCGCCGTTGTCCTCGGCGATGCGCTTCATGAATTCCTTCTGGAACTCCCCGATGGCGATGGTGTGGATGACGACCTTGCGCAATTCGTTGGCCGCCTTGACCTCGCGCTTGATGTCTTCCGGATCGATGTAGTCCCCCACCGTCGGGCGCCCGTCCGAGAGGAAGAACATCGTGTCCACGCCGACCTTGTAGTTCTTGTCCGGAACCGCGGCACCTGTGGTGGGGCCCTTGTCCTTCTTGGCCGCGTCGATGCCCAACCCAGCCATCAAGGCTCCATAGGTGTTGGTCTTGCCCATCTCCATGTTGGCCGAACCTACGAGCCCCGCCGACGCGAGGTCTTCCTTGGAGTTGCCGCCAATCGCCTCCAGGCCGCGGATCCAATCCTTGGCAGCGGACTTGTTCACGATGTTGGACGGCACGAGGTCCTTCTTCCACGGATCGACCTTGGTGGCAAAGGCCAAGATGTTGAAGTTCACATTCGCATCGAGGCGATCGATGGTGCGCATCAGCTCGGTCTTGACGATGTCGATGCGTTGCATGGACGGGTACTTGCCGTCGCTGAAGCGTTCCTTCTCGATCACTTCGGCTTCCATCGAGCCCGACACATCGATGATGAAGAGGATCGAACGCGAGGTGGTTTCAATGCCGTGATAGCCCGTCACTGCCGTGCGCGGATGCGACCACTGCGGCTTCTTGTCACCGGTGGCGGCTTCGCGCCGCGTGCGGAAGTAGATGATCGCTTCTTCCGTGGGCAGCGTGTAGTTGGCCTTGTTCTGCTCCCACCAAGTCTTCCACTTGAGCGGATCGGAGCCATGCTCTTGGCCTGTCAAATTGGCTAGCGTCTCGGCTAGATCGGGCACCAAACGCCCTTCTTCTTGCTGCATGCGCAGCACCAGCGGTTCGACCGCATCTTTGTGGCGCACAGCTTTCAAAGCTGCGAAGGCCGAGGCGCGCACTTGCCACACAGCATCATTCAGGTTGGCGATCGCCTTGGGCACGACGAGGTCGCTCTTGAAGGAAGCGAGCGTGTCGAGCGCTTGTGCGCGCACAGCAGGCTCCGTGTCCAAGCCCAGCGGTGCGACCTTCTCGGCCGAATCCGCGGCCTTGGCGTTCATCAACAACTGCAAGGCGCGACGGCGCACTTCCCAAGACTTGTCGCCCAACAACTGCACTGCTGCTGCAGCGGCCCCATCGGCCTTGGATTCCGACAAGGCGCGCAAGATGCCAACACGAATGGCCTCGGTCTTCTCCTTCTCCAAGACCGCTTTCAACGCGGCGATCTGCGCCGGGTCCTTCATCGTGGTCAGCACGCGAATCGCAGCGCGCACCACATCCGGATCAGCGTCCTTCAAGATCGGCACGACGAGGTCGACGATGGCGACCTCGGGCAGGTTCTCCAAAGCCAACACGGCTTCCACGCGCGCGGCGGGTTCCTTGTAGGTCTTGAAGTACTTCTTGAAGTTCTGAACCGTCTCTTCGTCAAACGCAAAGAGCGGCCCAGCGAGAGCGAGGAGGAGCGCACCCCAGAGGGGCAGGAGGCGGAGCTTCATGATGGTGTGCGAGGCGGAGAGCCCCGCGACCATCTTAGTCTGCCAAGCGCTTACTGTTTCTTCTGCGGGCTGATTCGGCCACGCACTTGGGTGCCTTCGCGCGACACCGACTCGACGCGCAGCGCCTTGAGCTTGATGCGTGAGCCCTCATCGGTCATCAGCAGGACCTCGTCCCCCTGCTGCGACAGGAGCGCGCCGGTGAAGACGCCGCCTTCGCAGACGACGCGCACACGGCGCAGACCAGCGAGAGCTTGCGAGCCCTTATCGCCCAGCACAGGCGCTTGGGCAGTGCTACTCAGGGTCTCCACTCCGCGCACACCATCGGCAGGCAAGGCCATGCGCCCCAGGTCCGTATCGAGCCACACGCTGCCTTCGCCGATCGCATACAAGCGGCCTTCAAAGACCTCTCCCGAACTGACCGTGACGCGCACACGCCCGACCTTGGGGGTCAACACGCGACGCGTTTCATGGATGCGCTCCATCGGCACCGTGGTGTCGGCATGCAAGTGCGGTTGTTCATCCGGTGTCACGCGGCGGGCGCCGACCACATCGCGCACTTCAATGGTCGTAGGTGCCGACACAGTGATGGCAGGCACAGTGATGACAGGCAGCACGCTGGCCGCAACAAGACCGCTGCCAGCAGGACGACGCTGCGCGGGCAAAGAACCGTGGAGTCCCAAGAGGCTCCAGTTGTGACGACGAGCCATGCGCTGCCCTAACATCCAACGCGCACCGAGCGCTTCATGCGTAGGCTGTGCATTCCACGAGCTCGAGTCGAGCGGGATGGAAGGAGTGGTCAGCGATGGAGTGGCAACACTTGCAACGGGGCTGCCAGTTTCCTTGACAGGTGCAGGGTCAGCAGGTGCAGGCTCAACTGGTGCTGGCTCGACAGTCGCGACCTCTACCGGTGCTACAGCAAGAGGTGCTGCTTCCACTGCAGGCGTTGGAACGCGCACGGGTTTCGCAACAGGCTTAGGCTGCGGGATCTGTACGGCAACCTGCGGCGTGGGCTGAGTGGTTTGCCACCAGTACACACCGCCACCAGCTGCGCACAGCAATGCAAGCGCGGCGTACAGCGTCCAGCGGCGCGCAGAGGTCTGCACCGGCTGCGCCGGCGTGCTCAGAGGGAACGCAGCAGCCCGTGTGGACTCTTGCGGTGCTGCTGCGAGCACCAACGGTGCCTCAGGCTGCAACAACTCTGCTGCTGTTGTTTCCGCCGCATTTGAGGGCGAATCCAAGAGCCAGCTGTCAACCGCAGCAGGTGCCGTTGCTGTCGCCGTGGTCGCATGACGCCGATGGTGGGCCGCATGCAACTGTTGCGGTGTGCTCACCGCTTGCGGAGTCGTGTTGGGAGCTGTGCCATCGAGTCCAAGGAAGTCGACCGCATCGTCCTTGGCAACATGACTCGCCAGATCGCTAGAGGACTCGATGATGCGCGCACCGCGCGCCGGACGATTGCCGCTGGACAGTGTGTCACCTAACGGCTGCGGATCTTGATCTTGGTGGTGCATGAGGTCCCGCGGCGGCCGAGGCCCCGCTCTCCACCTCATCGGCGCGCATGCGGACGCGGCTCAAACTTCGTCGGAAAGCCGTGGCCATGCCGGCCCATGCGGAAAGAAGTTCCGTGTAGCTCAACGACGCTTCAACGGATTGTCAGGCCAGCCGCATCGTGATGTTCGAGCAAGGGAATGATCCACTTGCGCGTGGTGCCCAAGGCATCGCGCAAGGAAGGGATGTCCAGCGAACCATGCTTGGTGCAGTTCGCGATGATCGCGTCGCGCGACTCGGCCACCAAGCTCATCGGCAGGTAGAACTCACCTTTGGTGATGGCTTGCGCTTCCTTGGCATCGCATGCGTGTTGCAACACGCGCAGGATGTCCTTGTCGCTGGCCCCCAGTTGCGCCACCAAGTCCACGACAAAGGGCGTTTGGAA
>Ga0255096_1001336_pt1 | contig 10182 bp, 8 predicted proteins | sample Colum_Atlam_RepA_2_FD_188563 | JGI IMG/M metagenome (GOLD analysis project Ga0255096, IMG submission 188563) | Freshwater microbial communities from Columbia River, Oregon, United States - Colum_Atlam_RepA_8d | ecosystem: Environmental > Aquatic > Freshwater > River | place: USA: Oregon...
CATAAAGCCCGCCCGCCCACAAGATCATCTGAATATCAGCCGCCAGACGTTCCGGCGGAATCATCGGCGAAAAGCTGACGGTCGACACCACATATTTCGGCACGCCCAGCGGCAAGGCCTCGCAAAGATCCAGCGCAAGGTCGGTGCCCATCGACCCGCCCAGCACCAGAACACCGTCAAAACGCCCCTCATGGTGCAAGCGGCTGGCCAGCGCCGCCGACCCGCGCGCCATCGCCTGCATCGCAAAGTTTTCATCCTCGGCCGCGATAATTTCGGCAATCGAGCTGCCCGCCGCTGCCACCACATCGTGTTTCGACCAATCGGTCGGCAGCTTTGGGTCGCCCAGCACCGACACGTCCATGGTCAAAGCCTGCCCCCCCTGCGCCCGGATCACCGAGGCCAGGTAGTTTAGCTCGTCATCCTTGGTGTCATAGGTGCCGACGATCAGAATGCGATTGCCCATGCGGTGCCTTTGAATTGCTGCCGGAACGCCGGGGGTTTCACACCCCCGGACCCCCGTGGGATATTTCTACCAAGATGAAGCGGATCAAAGCTGGATCCAGGCGGTTTTAAGGTCGGTGTATTTGTCCAGCGCGTGCAAGGATTTATCGTGGCCGTTGCCCGATTGCTTGACGCCGCCCAGGGGCACCGAATTATCAGTGCCGCCATAGGTGTTCACATGCACGACGCCTGCGCGAATACCGCGCACCATCCGATGCGCGCGTGACAGGTTCGATGTCCACAGGCCAGCCGCCAGACCGAAATCGGTGGCGTTGGCCAGACGCAGCGCTTCGGCGTCGTCTTTGAACGGGGTAACGGCAAGCACCGGGCCGAAAACCTCTTCGCGGTACAGACGATGTTCGGGGCGCACGCCGGTTACGATGGTGGGTTCCATATAGTAGCCGCCGGTTTCGGTAAGGGTGCGGTTGCCCCCCAGCACCACCGAACCGCCGTCTTTTGTGGCATCGGCAACAAAGCCCAGATTGCCCGCAAGTTGCGTTTCAGAGTTCACCGCGCCAATCTGGGTGCCCAGGTTCAGCGGGTTGCCGACCAGCATTTTTTCCGTCGTTTTGGCAAGCATAGAGACGAATTCGTCATGCACCGACGCTTCGACCAACAACCGTGAACCCGCGACGCAAACCTGTCCGGCGTTGCGGAAAATTGCGGTGGCGGCGGCTTTGGCAGCGGCAGCCAGATCAGGCGCGTCGGCGCAGATAATGTTCGGGGATTTGCCGCCCAGTTCCAGATAGCAGCGCTTGAGGTTCGAGCGCGCCGAATATTCCAGCAGCCGCCGTCCGGTTGGGCCCGACCCGGTGAACACCATCACATCGACATCCATCGACAGCGCCAGCGCTTCGCCGGTGATCCGGCCCGGCCCGGTCACCACGTTGAAGACGCCCGGTGGCACCCCGGCCTCTAGCGCCAATTCTGCCAGTTTCAGCAAGGTTAGAGACGCAGTTTCTGCTGGCTTCAACACAATCGAATTGCCTGCCGCCAAAGCGGGGGCGATTTTCCACGACCCGATCATCAGCGGGAAGTTCCACGGCACGATCGCCGCCACCACGCCGACAGGTTCGCGGTGCACCAGCGCCAGAATGCTATCGGCGGTTGGCGCAATTTCGCCATACACCTTGTCGATGGCTTCGGCGTAATAGCGGAAGGTTCCGGCGGCACTGCCCGGTTCGGCTTTCAGCGCCATGCCGATATCGGTGCCGTTGTCACGCACCCCCAAAACCGCCAGTTCGAGACTGTTTTTGTCGATCAGATCGGCCAGCCGATGCAGCACCGCCTTACGTCCGGCGGGGGGCATCCTGCTCCAGACACCGCTTTCGAACGCCGCGCGAGCCGAGGCAACGGCGCGGCCAACATCAGCCGCCGAAGCTGCGGCAGTGGTGGTCAGCGGTTGGCCGTTGATCGGCGACAGCACCACGGTTTCGCCGGCCTCACCCGCCACCCATATGCCGTTGATCAACAGCTTTCCGGCGGCAACCGGCGCAGCGGCAAGACGGTCAATTTCGGATTGGGTCGGGGCAGCCATGCAACATTCCTTTGCAAAGACAAGAGCGGCCGTTGCCAGCCGCCCTAAGGTTTTCAGATCAGACTTTGGTTTTTCCCAGATCGGCGAACTTTGCCGGATCGCTGGCTTTCAGCTTTGCCGCCAGTAAGATCCCGACAACCCCGGCCACCAGCACCAGTGACGGCAGCATCCACGACAGGCTGCCTTCGGCCCCGGTCAGCGCGCCGAAATCCATGAAGATCTTCACGAACAGCACCGCCATGATCACACCCGAAATCACCGGCAAGATCTTGGTCGAAATCGCGGTTTCGCCCATCGCATCCTTGGCAAAGAACCCGATCACCGAAAACGAGGTCAGCGACATCAGCCCCAAAACCCCCAGCGTGCCCAACTGTGACAGCCACGAGAACAACGCCAACACCGGATCAAGCCCCTTCACCACGAACAGCGTCACGAAGATCAGCGCCAGAATGGTCTGAATCACCGACCCCTTATGCGGCGACATGTGCTTGGCATGGGTAAAGCCCACCGAAGCCGGCAAAATCCCCTCGCGCCCGGTCACAAAGATATAGCGGGCGATAGCGTTGTGAAACGCCAGCAGTGCCGCAAACACCGAGGTGACGAACAGGATACCCATGATCATGGTCAGCGTATCGCCAAGATAGGTGCCGCCCAGCAGGAACAAGAACGTCGTCGGGTCCATGCTGCTTAGCGTCGGCATCAGGTTTTCATTGCCGATCCCCATCACCATCAACCACGAGGTGACAGAGTAAAAAATCCCGATGGCCAGCGCCGAAAGGAAGGTCGCTTTCGGCACGGTGATATGCGGATCGCGCGCTTCTTCCGAATAGATCGTGGTCGCCTCGAACCCGATGAAACCGGCGAAAGAATACAAAACCCCGATAGACCAGGTGCCCGAAAAGATGTTCGACGGTGCGAAGGGCGCAAAGTTAAGCCCGGCGGCACCGCCCTTGCCCAAGATCACAAGGTCAAGCAGAACCACGATAGCAAATTCAAAGAACACCAGCAGCATCAGCACCTTGGCCGACAGGTCCACCTGACGGTAGCCCAGCACGGCGATCACAACGATGGCGCCATACGACCAATAGTACCACGGCAGATCAATGCCGAACTGGCTAAACGTGCCCGCCGCCGCCGCGCCAAACAGACCCATCAGGCCGATTTGCATCGCGTTGTAAGACAGCATCGCAATCAGCGCCGCAGCCCCACCAACATGGCCGCCAAGCCCCTGCGCCGCAAAGGCATAGAAGGCGCCAGCGTTCTTCACATGCCGCGACATCGCGACATAGCCCGCCGAAAACATCAGCAGAATCGCCGTCACAATCAGGAAGGTTCCGGGAATGCCAACGCCGTTCCCCAACAGCATCGACAGCGGAATACCGCCCGCCGCACCGGTCAAAGGCGCCGCCGCTGAAACCACCATGAAGGTGATCGCCGCAACGCCCAATGAATTCTTTTTCAGTTGGTTTGTCGGAATACCGGCCTCAGCCATGACGTACCCCCGAAATGATCGCATGCATCATTCGCGCGTTCCCATCCTCTGTTGTGTGATCGAGGCTGTTAGCTCAGCCTTCGGTTTGATATTTGAACCGACGGTTCGAATTTATTTGACAACGGAGTAAAGCTTCTGTCAACTAAAATGAAAGCACACGCTCCAATTCGCCGGGCGCTGCCGGGGTAAGCTATGGGAACGGTTTCAAAAGCACTTGATCTGCTTGATTATTTTACCCGCAGCCGTCCGCTGATTGGGTTGTCAGATCTTGCGCGGTTGTCTGCGTTGAACAAGGCGACCTGCTTTCGGCTTTTGACCGAACTGGCCGATCACGGGTTGGTCGAACAGGTTGGCATTGGCCGCGAATATCGGTTGGGGCCATCGCTTTTGCGGTTGGCGGCACTGCGCGAGGCGCAGGTTCCCACCCGCGAAGCCGCAATGCCGGTGCTGCAGGCCTTGGCGCTGCAATCGGGCGAAACCGCGCATCTGTCGTTGCTCATGGCCGATGTGCTGCGCCCGCTGGCGCATGCCTATAGCTCGGCGCATGTGACCAAAGTGACGATGGAAGACGCCGAAGAGCTGCCGTTTCACGCCACTTCCTCTGGTCTTGCGGTGCTGGCGTTTCAACCCGATGCCTTCCGCGATGCCATTCTGAACCGGCCCTTGCCGCATCTGACGCATCACACCGAAACCAACCCCACCGCCCTGCGCGCCCGTATCCAAGAGGTGCGCGGGCTGGGCTATGCCGAAAGCCGGGGCGGTTTTGAATCCGATGTGCATTCTATGGCGGTGCCGCTGTTTGATGCCTTGGGCCGCTGCTCTGGCGCCCTGGCCGTCGCGGCGCTTGGCTCGCGGATGACCGAAGCGCAACGCCGCCTGATCCGCTTTGCGCTGATCAAGGCTGGCACCGAAATTACCACCATCTGGGGCGGCAGCCTGCCCGCCGATATCGCCACACTCTGGCGCCTTGCCGCCTAAGGATCGAAAGGACAACCATGAAAGACCAGAATTTCCTAAAGGCCAACAACGCACGCAGCCTGTGGCACCCAATGACCGCACCGTCGGATAGCCTGAAAAATCCGCCCGCCATCATCACCGGTGGGCAGGGCGTGCGGATCACCGATATCGACGGACACGAAGTGGTGGATGCCGTTGGCGGCCTGTGGAACGTCAACTTGGGCTACTCCTGCCAGCCGATCAAGGATGCGATCGCCGGTCAGCTTGATCGCCTGCCCTACTATTCCACCTTCCGCGGCACCTCTAACGATGTGGTGATCGAGCTGGCCGAAGAACTGCGCAAGTTTTTCGAGCCTGATGGCCTTGTTAGAGCCTTTTTTACTTCGGGTGGATCGGACTCGGTGGAAACCGCATTGCGGCTGTCGCGGCAGTATCACAAGATCCGCGGCGAGGCCGGTCGGGTGAAGTTTCTGTCGCTGAAAAAGGGCTATCACGGCACGCATTTCGGCGGCGCCTCGGTGAATGGCAACGCCAACTTCCGCACCATGTATGAACCGCTGCTGCCCGGCTGCCACCATATCCCCGCGCCCTTCCCCTATCGCAACCCGTTCAACGAAACCGATCCGGCGCGGTTGGCGCAACTGTGCCTGCAGGCGCTTGAAGACGAAATCGCGTTTCAGGGTGCCGGCACCATCGCGGCTTTCATCATGGAACCGATCCTTGGCGCCGGCGGTGTGATCCCGCCGCATCCCAGCTTTATGCCGGGCGTCGCCGCGATCTGCCGCAAGAACGGTATCCTGCTGATTGCCGACGAGGTGATCACCGCCTTTGGCCGCACTGGCGCTTGGACAGGCAGCCGCCTTTGGGGCGTGCAGCCCGATTTCGCCTGCACCGCCAAAGCCATCACCAACGCCTATTTCCCGTTTGGGGCGGTGATGATCGCCGAAGGCGTGGCCGAGGTGTTTGAAAACGATGAATCCGGCAAGGCCGCCATCGGCCACGGCTATACCTATTCCGGTCATCCGGTGGGCGCAGCGGCGGCGCTGGCCTGTCTGGCAGAAACCCAGCGCCTGAACGTCAAAGACAATGCTGCCGCGCGCGGGGCCGAACTTCATGCCGGTCTGCAGGCGCTACAGGCCAAATATGGCGTGATCGGCGATGTGCGCGGCGGCTATGGCCTGATGAACGCGGTGGAATTGGTGGCGGATCGTGCCAGCAAGAAACCCGCCGACAAGCCGGTTCCGGGCAAGGTGCAGGCCGTCGCCTATGAAAAAGGCGCGATGGTTCGGGTGTCTGGCAACAACATCATCTTGTCGCCGCCCTTGGTGCTGACTTCGGCCGATGTGCAGGTAATCCTGTCGGCGCTGGATGCCGGATTTGCGGCTCTGTAAGGCTATTAGAGCCTGATCTAACCCTGCCACAGGCAAGGGCGGTGCAAGCCGCCCTTAGGCCACCGTCTTTAGCCGCGAAAGCTGCACCGCCAAAATCCCTGCTGCCGCAATGCCGACGCCGATCATATCCAGCGTGCCAATATGTTCGCCCAGCAGCAGCGTTGCCACCATCACGCCGAAGAACGGGTTCAGAAAGTGAAACGCCGCCGCTTTCACCGCGCCAACCCGCCGGACAAGTGTGAACCACAGCAGCGTCGCGGTCAGACCCGGCACGAAGATCTGATAGAAGAACGCCACAACCAACGGCAAGCTCCAGACCACATGATGCGTCTCTGACAGCGCAGAAACCAGCCCCAGCGCCATCGCCCCGACCAGCATCTGCAACCCCACCACCATCAACAGGTTGCCGCCCGCGCTGGCCGATCGCACCGTCAGCGTGGCCACCGCCAAGGCCGTTGCCCCCGCGATGCACAGCAAAATGCCAACCGGATCGGCACCGCCTTCAACCCGCCCGCCCATGATCAGCGCAACGCCAAGAAAACCCGCAAGCAGACCCAAAAGGCCGATTAGAGACACTTTTTCACCGCGCAGCACCCAGCCCAACAGCGCCACAATCAGCGGCATCGCCGATGCGATGATAGAGGCAAGCGATGCCTCGACCCATTGCAACGCAATGAAATTCAGCCCCAGATACAGCGCGTTCTGGCACAGCCCAAAAATCACCACAGATCGCGCCTGCGGCCCATTCAACCGCCAGCTTTGCCCCAGCGCCCGCGCCACCACCACCGCAAGCAGCCCCGAAATCAGAAACCGCAGCGACAGCGCCATCAACGGCGGCGCGCCCGCCACAATGATCCGCGCCGTGGCAAACGCCGATGACCACATCAGCGAAAACGCCAGCCCCATGAAAATCGCACGAATGTCCATGATCTACGTGTCCCGCCAAATGAAAAGGGCCGCCCCTTGGGCGACCCTTTCAAGCCTTGCAGCGGCCCGCAAGGTCCAATTCAACCTTAGGCGTTGACGCTGTCTTTCAGCGCTTTCGCGATCGAGAATTTGACCTGCTTGTCAGCAGCTTTGGTCACGGTCTCGCCAGTGGCCGGGTTGCGAACCTGACGCTCCGGGCGCTCACGGCACACCATCTTGCCCAGACCCGGCAAGGTCACCGAACCACCGTCAGCCACTTCGCGGGCCACAACAGCAGCCACAGCGTCCAGCGCGGCCGAAGCGGTTTTCTTGTCTGCGCCCATGGCGTCTGCAATAGCGGCCAGCAACTGGGTTTTGGTCATCGCTTTGGTCATTTTATATCCTTCTTTCCGACCCATCCTGTAGCCGTGGGCCTTTTTCGTACCTGTCAGGCGAATACGCCCGCTTTTCACGGTTTCCGCCGCCAAGGCAAGTGCTTTATGCACAAAATAAGGGATTTCCGCACGTCACAGGAAGGCGGTTTCTTCAAAGCTCCGCAGTTTCCGGCTATGAATCCGTTCAATCGGCATGTCACGCAACCGCTCCATCGCGCGGATGCCAATTTGCAGATGGCGGCTGACTTGAGTCTTGTAGAACTCCGACGCCATGCCCGGCAGTTTCAACTCGCCATGCAGCGGTTTGTCGGAAACGCACAGCAACGTGCCATAGGGCACCCGAAACCGAAAGCCGTTGGCGGCGATGGTGGCGCTTTCCATATCCAGCGCAATGGCGCGGCTTTGGCTTAGGCGGCGCACCGGGCCGGATTTATCGCGCAATTCCCAATTGCGGTTATCAATCGTCGCCACCGTGCCGGTCCGCATGATCCGTTTAAGTTCATAGCCGTCCAGTTGCGTGACCTCGGCCACCGCCTCTTGCAAGGCGATCTGAATTTCCGCCAGCGCCGGAATCGGCACCCAAACCGGCAGATCATCATCCAGCACATGGTCTTCGCGCAGATAGGCATGCGCCAGACAAAAGTCGCCCAAACTTTGCGAATTCCGCAGCCCCGCACAATGCCCCACCATCAACCAGGCGTGCGGCCGCAGCACCGCGATATGATCGGTGGCGGTTTTTGCGTTCGACGGGCCAACGCCAATGTTCACCAAGGTAATGCCGTTCCCGTCCGCCCGCTTCAGGTGATAGGTCGGCATCTGCGGCGTTTTCGATGACGGCGCAATCAGCCCATCCGCCGTGGTGATTTCCTGATTTCCCGTCGCCACAAAGCTGGTGTAGCCCAAGCTTGGGTCAGCCAGCGCGGCGCGGGCATAGGCTTCGAACTCGTCGACATAGAACTGATAGTTGGTAAACAGAACGTGGTTCTGGAAATGCGTCGCATCGGTCGCAGTATAGTGCGACAGGCGGGCAAGGCTATAATCCACCCGCTGCGCCGTGAAAGGTGCCAGCGGAGCCGAGCCATCGGCATTGTGGGTGCGGGTGCCGTTAACGATGTCGTCATTCGTCGTCGCCAAATCCGGCACATCGAACACATCGCGCAGCGAAAACTCCAGCACACCCTCTTGCGGCACCGACACCGCCGGATTGCCAGCCACTGCGAAATGCACCGGGATCGGCGTGTCAGAATAGCCAATCTGCACCGGCACATCGTGGTTTTGGATCAACAGGCTGATCTGCTGCACCAGATAATTGCGAAACAGGTCGGGGCGGGTGATCGTGGTCGAATAGACACCGGGACCGGCCACATGGCCAAAGGCAAGCCGGCTGTCGGTTTTGCTATGGCTGGCCACCGCCAGACGAATTTCGGGGTAAAACGCGCGAATACGGCTGGCAGGCTTGGCGCCCGTTACCGCCGCACTGAAATGGCGTGACAAAAAGCCGGTGGCCTCAAGATACAGCGCCTCTAGGCGGGCGACGGCTTTGGCCGCATCGGTAAAGGTTTCGGCGGGAAAGCTGTCCGGGGTCAGAACCCGGGCGGAAGCATCATTCATCGGTTCATCTTCTTCTTTTTTGATCGGCCATCTAAGGCCGCAGCCTGCAATTTCGCAAGTAAAGTCTTGATGACGGCCCTACACCGCGCGAAACAGCGCAACCTGCGCATGGTCATTGGCGTGTTCGGCATCCAGCCGTTGCGCCGCTTCGCCGTAAACCTGCACCTCGATCAGCTGCAGGTCAGCGATCTTGCCCTGCTGCTGCAAATCGGCCAGCACGCGGTCAAAACCTTGCGCCGTCCACACCCGTTCGTTGATCGAAAGCGCAAACTGCGCGCCGGGGTTCGCCACCGCCAACAGCGGACCAAACGCCTCTGGCCCGACATGTCCGGCGGTAAAGGTGCCAGAGCTGGTAACCCCGTTATACCGCCGCGTCACCGGCAAGCTTTGCGTCACATCGGCCCGGATAAGCGCATGATAGAGCCGCTTTTCCGCCGCCCGCTCTAACATTTCGGGCGAAAAATCCAGACCGTCGATTTCGTCCGTAAACCCCAAGGCGCGCAGGTTTTCCGCCAGCAATCCGGTGCCCGCGCCAACATCCAGAACCGGCCCGCGCCCGCCTGCGGCCACAAAGGCCGCCGCAACATGGCCTGGCAGTCGATACTGCATTTCGGCCACAAAGCCGGTTTCATAGCTGGCGGCCCAATCCCGATACAACCGCAACGTGGCATCGGCAGAAGGCGAGGTCAGGGCGGCCGTCAAATCAGGTTTTGTCATGGCGCCATCTCGACACGGGTTTGCTTAAAAATCAACTGGGTTGCAGGCGGCGTCACCTGCGGGAATACTGGCGGCATGAAAACCCTGCTTTCCCTTGGCCACGGCTATTCCTGCGCGGCGCTTGCCGCCCGCCTGCTTCCCTTGGGATGGCGGGTGATCGGCACCACCCGCAGTGCCAGCAACCTTGACCGTCTGCGCGCCAGCGGGGTTGAACCGCTGCTTTGGCCCGGCGATCTGGCCCCCGCTTTGGCGCAAGCCAGCCATATTCTGGCCTCTGCCGCGCCGGATGGGTCGGGCGACCCGTTTCTGCACGCGGCTTTACCTCTTATCCGCGCCGCGCGGCCCGAATGGGTCGGCTACCTGTCAACCACCGCGGTTTATGGCGATCATCAGGGCGCTTGGGTTGACGAAGATACCCCCGTTACACCGCAATCGGCCCGCGCGGTTGCCCGTGTGCTGGCCGAACGGCAGTGGCTAGCCACCGGGTTACCGGTGCATATCTTCCGGCTGGCGGGCATCTATGGCCCCGGCCGTGGCCCGTTTGAAAAGGTGCGTGATGGCAGCGCCCGGCGCATCATCAAGCCCGGTCAGGTGTTCAGCCGCATTCACGTCGATGACATTGCCGAAACCCTGCTTGGGTCGATCAACCACCCGAACCCCGGTCGCATCTATAAC
>Ga0255096_1001343_pt1 | contig 10155 bp, 10 predicted proteins | sample Colum_Atlam_RepA_2_FD_188563 | JGI IMG/M metagenome (GOLD analysis project Ga0255096, IMG submission 188563) | Freshwater microbial communities from Columbia River, Oregon, United States - Colum_Atlam_RepA_8d | ecosystem: Environmental > Aquatic > Freshwater > River | place: USA: Oregon...
AGTTCTCTTCGATCAGGCGTCGCGCCAGCGAGTACTGGGCGTCGATGATTTTTCGCACTTCGTCGTCCACCTTCTGCATGGTGGCTTCGCTCATGTTGGTGGTCTTGGTGACCGAACGACCCAGGAACACCTCGCCCTCATTCTCGGCGTACACCATAGGGCCCAGGGCCTCGGTCATGCCGTAGCGCATCACCATGTCGCGCGCGATGTGGGTGGCGCGCTCAAAGTCGTTGCTGGCGCCGGTGGTCATCTGGTTCATGAACACTTCTTCCGCAATACGCCCCCCAAACAGCATGCTGATCTGGTTGAGCATGTAGTCGCGGTCGTAGCTGTAGCGGTCTTTCTCGGGCAGGCTCATGGTCACGCCCAGCGCACGACCGCGGGGAATGATGGTGACCTTGTGCACCGGGTCGCACTTGGGCAACAGCTTGCCAATCAGGGCGTGGCCAGACTCGTGATAGGCCGTGTTGCGTCGCTCTTCTTCGGGCATGACCATGCTCTTGCGCTCGGGGCCCATGAGGATCTTGTCCTTGGCTTTCTCGAAGTCCTGCATCTCCACCACGCGGGCGTTGCGGCGCGCGGCCATGAGGGCAGCCTCGTTGGTGAGGTTGGCCAGGTCGGCGCCACTCATGCCAGGGGTGCCGCGTGCGATCACGCCCGCATTGACGTCCTGTCCCAAGGGGATCTTGCGCATGTGCACATTGAGAATTTGTTCACGGCCGCGAATATCGGGCAGGGTGACATACACCTGGCGGTCAAAGCGTCCGGGGCGCAGCAAGGCGGCGTCCAGAATGTCAGGACGGTTGGTGGCCGCCACCACGATCACACCCAGGTTGGTCTCAAAGCCATCCATCTCAACCAGCATCTGGTTGAGGGTTTGCTCGCGCTCGTCGTTACCACCGCCCAGGCCGGCACCGCGCTGGCGACCCACCGCGTCAATTTCATCGATGAAGATGATGCAGGGGGCATTTTTCTTGGCGTTTTCGAACATGTCGCGCACACGGGCTGCGCCCACGCCGACGAACATTTCAACGAAATCAGAACCGGAGATGCTGAAAAAAGGAACCTTGGCCTCGCCGGCAATGCCTTTGGCCAGCAAGGTTTTACCGGTACCCGGCGGGCCCACCAGCAACAAACCACGGGGAATACGGCCCCCCAGCTTTTGGAACTTCTGCGGGTCTTTGAGGAAATCCACGACTTCCTTGACCTCTTCCTTGGCTTCATCACAGCCCGCCACATCGGCGAAGGTCACCTGGTTGTTGTTCTCATCCAACATGCGGGCCTTGCTCTTGCCGAAACTGAAGGCGCCGCCCTTGCCGCCGCCCTGCATCTGCCGCATGAAGTAGACCCACACGCCAATGAGGAGCAGCATGGGCCCCCAACTGACCAGCAGGGTCATGAGGAGGGAGCCTTCTTCACGCGGCTTGACGTCAAATTTCACACCATTGGCGATCAAGTCGCCCACCAGACCGCGGTCGAGGTAGGTGGCGTTGGTGCGCAACTTGCGGTCATCATGGGTGATGGCCACAATTTCGGTGCCGCCCTGTCCTTCCTGGATGGTGGCGGTCTTGATACGCTTGCCCCGCACCTCTTCGAGGAAATCGGAATAGGCCACATAGCCGGCACCGGCGGGACCACGCGCGTCAAACTGTTTGAACACGGTGAACAGCACCAAGGCAATCACCAGCCAAACTGCGACTTTGGAAAACCATTGGTTATTCAATGCTGACTCCAAACTAGACCGCCAGGGAGGCAGCCACAAAAGGGCCCTGAGGCCCACAATTCCAGGACAAATGCCATTAAAGACATGTAATGCGTCATTCTAGGCGTTTCAAGAGCCGCCAGCTCGGAAATTGAAACCATAAGTCATCCAGGCAACAAGGTTATCGACCCGTTTCAGTGCCCTTTGAGCCCCCGCCCAACCAAAAACGTCTCGGAGGACTTGTCGCGACTGGCTTTGGGCTTGATGGGCTTGACCTGGGCAAACGTGTCCTTGAACAGCTTGACCAGCTGGCTATACCCACTGCCATGAAACACCTTGGTCACCAGGGCCCCCTGGGGTTTGAGGTGGCTGATAGAAAAAGCCACCGCCAGCTCCACCAGATGGGTGATACGGGCCGAATCCGCCGAGGCGATGCCTGACAAGTTGGGCGCCATGTCAGAGATGACCAGGTCCACTTGGCGACCCTCCAAGGCCGTACTCAACTGCTCCAACACGGCGTCCTCGCGGAAATCACCCTGCAGAAATCGGACCCCCTCGATGGGCTCCATGGGAATGATATCCAGAGCGATCAGCGTGCCATCCAACTCCCCCACGGCTGCCCCCTGGGGCGACAGGCATCGCCGCGCGTACTGGCTCCAGGCACCGGGGGTGCTGCCCAGGTCCACAATCACCTGCCCCGGTCGAATCAGCCCCAATTGCTCGTCAATTTCCTTGAGTTTGTAAGCCGCACGGGCCCGATAGCCCTCCTTCAGGGCCATCTTTACGTAGGGGTCGTTCACGTGGTCGTTGAGCCACGCCTTGTTGACCTTTTTACTTTTGGTTTTAATCTTCACTCGGGATCCTGCCTGGAAAGGGATAATACCCCCATGCCTGCCATTCAACTCACGCCCGCCCAGCGCAAGGAGCACCGCGCGTTGGCGCACCACCTCGAACCCGTCGTCATGATCGGGCAAGAGGGCCTGACCGACGCCGTGCAACGCGAAATCGACGCCGCCCTCAACGCCCATGGCCTGATCAAGGTCCGTGTGCTGGGCGATGACCGAAGTGCCCGCGACAGCTTGTTCCAAACCCTGGCCGACCAACTGAACGCCGCGCCCATCCAACACATCGGCAAACTGCTGGTGCTGTGGCGCCCCAAGCCCGCCAGGGAAAAAGCGCTGGACGAAGACCGTAAGCCCGGGCCGCGTGACTTCAAGGTCCTGAAGTACAGCAGCCGCGGTGGGCAGCGCCCCCAGGTCAAGACCGTTCGGGTCCTGGGCAACGAACGTCTGACGTCTGGCGGGCAAATCAAGCGGGCCAAGCCCAAGCAGACCTCAGTCAAGAAAAAACAGTTGGGCTGACCTGCTGCGCATGACCCGCCCCACCCTTTCGGTCATCCTGATCACCAAAAACGAGGCCGAACTCGTGGGCCAGTGCCTCGAGTCCGTCAAATGGGCCGACGAGATCATCGTGGTCGATTCGGGCAGCACGGACGCCACGGTGGAGATTTGCAAACGCTACACCGATCGGGTGACGGTGACGGACTGGCCCGGCTTTGGGCCGCAAAAAAACCGGGCATTGGCGATGGCCACGGGGGATTGGGTGTTGTCGATTGATGCGGATGAGGAGGTGACGCCAGCCCTCAGAGACAGCATTCAGTTGGCCCTCCTTCAAGCGGGGAACTATGACGCCTACGAACTCTCGCGCTTCTCCAGCTACTGTGGGCGTTTTATTCGACATGGCGGTTGGTGGCCTGATCCTGTATTGCGACTGTTCCGCCGCGATCAAGGAAAGTTTAGCGACCATCGGGTTCATGAACGGGTGTTGGTGGATCCTTCCCGCATTGGGCGACTGGAGGGGCTGTTGATGCACTACAGCTTTAGAAATCTTGAGCAAGTATTGGCCAAGGTCAATCACTACTCCACAGAAAATGCTGGCATGCTGCACAGCCGTGGTCGGCGTGCAGGTTTGGGTTCCGCCATTCTCCATGGTTTATGGACTTTTTTCCGCAGTTATATCCTGCAAGCGGGTTTTTTAGATGGTCGCGAAGGCTTCATATTGGCTGTATCCAATGCTGAAGGCTCTTACTACAAGTACTTGAAGCTCATGTACCTCGCCGAGAGACAACCGTGATTTCCATCATAGTCTCCACCTATAACCGAGCGGATGCCTTGAACGCAGTGCTGGCAGGTCTGGCATCACAACAAGGCATCACAAGCGATGAGTGGGAGGTCATCGTAGCAGACGATGGATCTGGATCTACCACCGGCGATGTCATTAATCAGTGGCGCGTTCGTTTCCCATGCGTTCTTCGACACGTCTGGCATGAAGACGTCGGTTTTCGGTTGGCCGCCATTCGTAATTTGAGTGCGGTTCAGGCCCGAGGAAATTGGTTGGTATTTTTGGATGGCGATTGCATTCCATTTCCAGACTTCGTCCAACAACATAGCCTCCTGTCAGAACCTGGATGGTTTGTGGCTGGTAATCGGGTGCTGTTGTCCGAGCCGTTTACAAAAGAGTTGCTTAACTCTAACGATCCTAGCGCTCCTATTCACTGGTCCCCTTTTTCTTGGCTCCAAGCCAAACTTCGGGGCCAATCTAATCGAGCTTTGCCTTGGCTGCGACTCGGGTTGGGCCCACTACGCAGACAACGCGCAGGTCGCTGGCAAGTCCTTAAGGGGTGCAACATCGGCGTCTCCAAGCAAGAATATATGGCAGTGAATGGATTTGACGAAACGTACTCTGGCTGGGGACGCGAGGATTCAGACTTTGCCATTCGCTTGATTCGACAGGGCAGCCAACTCAAGGACGGCAGGTTTGCCGTGCCGGTTCTGCATCTCTGGCATCGGGAAAACGATCGCAGCCAACTCACAGATAACGACGAGAGATTGACCGAGGTGCTTCACTCCTCAAGAATACGTGCTGTGGTTGGAACTGATCGCCACCTTCAGCAGCACAGTTCACACGACGCCACAAGCCTCGCCGCTTGATACGAACCCCCATGGCCTATCCCATCCTCATGTACCACCAAATCGATGTCTCGCCGGCCAAAGGTACTCCTCTCAGAGGCTTGACCGTGACTCCCGAGCGTTTTGGCCGACAAATGGGTCTTTTGCGACTCTTGGGTTACAAGGGCGTCTGTATGACCGAGTTAGAGCCATACCTGCGCGGCGACAAGTCGGGCAAGGTGGTGGGCATCACCTTCGATGACGGCTATCAAAACAACCTGGAACATGCACTGCCCGTGCTGCAGCGCAACGGTTTCAGCGCCACCTGCTACGCGGTGAGCGACCCCTTTGAGGGGCGCAATGCCTGGGATGATGCCATTGGCGTGCCCTCCAAGCGCCTGCTCACCCCGGCACAGATGCGCGAGTGGGTTCAGGCGGGCATGGACCTGGGCGCCCACACCCGGCATCACGCCGACCTGACTACGCTGGAGCGTGCGCAGGCCTGGGACGAAATGGCCGGTTGCAAACAAGTGCTACAAGACATCACCGGGCATGAGGTCCGGCATTTCTGTTACCCCTATGGGCGCTACACCGCCGAGCACGCCGCCATGGCGCAAGAGGCGGGCTACATCACCAGCACCACCACACGTCGAGGTCGCGCACGACCTGGCGATGACCTCCACCAATTACCACGCGTGCTGATTGCGCATAGCAACCATTTGTTGCTCTTTTGGGCCAAAACCCTGCACACCTACGAGGACCGCTACCGATGAGCCCCTCGCCGCGGCTGCGGATCGCGGTTCTTAATCGACATTTCGGCTACCGGTTTGGCGGCGCTGAGCGTTATGCGGCGGCCATTGCAGAGGAGCTGTCGGACACATACGAAGTGCACGTCTTTGCGCAGGACATAGAGCACCACCATCCCGGCATCACCTACCATCCGGTGTCACGCCCTTTCAACAAGCCGCGCTGGCTCAACCAACTGTGGTTCGCCCTGCAAACCTGGCGTCTCACACGGCATGGGTTTGATGTGGTGCACTCGCACGAAAATACCTGGCACGGAGACCTGCAAACCGTTCATGTGCGGCCTTTTCGTGTCGGTCTGTTTCATGGCTTGTCGCCCGCCCGGCGTGCGCTGCGGTGGCTGTCGTTGTTCACCAGCCCAAGACTGATCACGTATTGGTGGCTGGAAGCGGCACGTTTGTCGGTCAAACCGGGGCGCAGAATCGTGGCCACTTCCGACCAGGTGAAGCGAGACACCCTCATGGGCTATCCCCACACTGCCTCGATGTTGGAAGTCATTCCCCCTGGTGTCAATATGCCCGCTGAGCGCCTGACGACAACCCCTACGCGGGCGCAACTGCAGTTGCCCTTGGATGTACCCCTGGCCTTGTTCGTGGGCAATGATTTCGACAAAAAAGGGCTGTCTGCTTTGATTCAGGCATTGGCTTTGACCCCCGGACTGCATGTGGCTGTGGTGGGGCAAGGGCGTCACCTACAGCGCTACCGAGAGCAAATTGCCACCCTGGGCCTGGCTGACCGCGTTCATCTGCTCGGGTCGTTGTCCGATGTCACGCCCGCCTATGCGGCGGCCGACTGGCTGGTTCATCCCACCACCGAAGACACCTACGCCATGGTGGTGCTAGAGGCCATGGCCAGCGGATTGCCCGTGATTGTTTCCAGCGCGAGATTCTGCGGCATTGCCGCTGAATTGACTCACACTGTGAATGCTTTGATTCTGGACGATCCGCGGGATGAAAAGCAGTTGTCAGAACGGCTTTTGTCCTTGCTGGAAGACCCGTCGTTGCGCGAGTCACTGTCAAGGGCCGGGCTTTCCTTCGCCCAAGAGCGAACATGGCGCCAGGCGGCGGCTCGGCATGAGGCCCTGATACAACGCGTGCTCGCCCAACGCCCCGGTGATTGAATCATTCAAAGAGGCCTCCCCTTTTAAAATCCCTGTTTCACCCAGCTCAAGCCTTCACACCCTGTTCACCCGGCATGTCAACCCCTCGACGTCAACGATGGCTGATCCTGTCCCACGCCTTCAACATGGATGGGCGTGCGTCGAGTCAGACCATCACAGACAAGATTCCCTACCTCTTGCAAGCGAACATTGAGGTGGTCGTACTGAGTGGTGTACTGGGGATGCAGGATCAACGCTTTGAACACCACCGGTTGTGGTCTGCGGGTCCTTCAGGCATTCGGTTTGAGATGCGGCATGTGTTGCGCCAGAAACTGACCCACCCAGCCCTGTACCGACTCTGGATGACTCTCCTCAGCTTGTTGCTCTTACCCGCCATGCTGATCGAACGCATGTTCTTCCCCATTGAGAACTCCTGGACTTGGCAATTCAGCGCGGCGCGGCGCGGCCGTGCATTGGCCGGCCTTCAATCCTTTGATCTGATCTACTCCACCGGCGGAGCGGTGGCCGCCCACTTGGCAGCACGGCGTTTGCAACGGCAACTGGGTATTCCCTGGCTGGCAGAGGTACACGACCCCTTCGTGCACCCAGGCACCGTGCCAACAACTCGCCGCCAACGATTCTTCGCAGGCGTTGAAACCCTGATCTGCCAACATGCGAATGTGGCCATCTGGTTCACCCAGCAGGCGCTGGACAGCGCACACCGCCGCAACCCCGAACTGGGCGAGCGCGGTCATGTCATGCTGCCCGGCGTGGACAGTCCGTTCTCAGCAAGCTGGCCAGCGTACTCCCCTGGCCCTCGGCTGGTGTTGGGCCATTTTGGGTCTTTGTCAGCCACTCGCACACTCAAGCCCTTGATGCATGCCTGGCACTGGCTGGCGCAACATGAGCCCGAGGTGAGCCGCGACTTGGAGTTGCACATTTTTGGCGGGACACTCGACCACACCTCAACGCAGTTGGCCGAGCAGTGGGGACTTCACGACCGCATCAGACCCTTTGGTCGGATTGAAACAGACCCTGCGACCGGTGAGTCTGGTCGCAGCCAGGTGTTGAAACGTATGCGGCAATGTGACGTACTGTTGCTGGTCCACGGCGAGGATGCCATTTGTGAAGAGTACATTCCATCCAAGGTGTACGAATACCTGTGGATGCAGCGCCCGATACTGGCCACGGTGCATGACAACCCGCAGATGGCGGAGATTTTGCGTGGGCAAGGGCATTGGGTGGCGCAGAGTTCTTTGCGTGACGGAGGGAGTGAGTTGGCGGCGCCGGAGATGGTGCGGCATTTGAAGGATTTGTGGGGGCAATGGCGTGAGAGAGGGTTAGCGGATTCGGGGCAGGTGAGTCCGTACACGACCCAGGCGTCGACATCACAACTGATGAGCTGGGCTGGCACAATTGGAGCGAATCCACCATGACATCCCTTGCGCTCTATTGCAAAAGTTACAGCACTGACCTGCGGCGGTTGGTCCGGCTTGCAGAGTCAGTTCGACAGTTCAATACCGAAGCGTTGCCTTTTTATGTATCCGTGCCAGAAGCTGACCTGGCTTTGTTCAAAGAGCATCTGGTGGGTCACGAAGTTCATCTGATCTCGGATGTAGACATCTTGCGTTCCTCACCGCGTATCGATACAACTCAGGTCAGCCAACTACCCGGCAGCCTATCCCAACAAATCGTGAAGTCCGAATTTTGGCGGCTGGGTTTGTCTGACTCCTATCTATGCCTGGATTCGGACGCTATTTTCATACGCGCATTTGGTCGCTCAGACTTCATGACTGCTGACGATACGCCCTACACCATGTTAGACGAGGCGCATGATTTGCTTGAAGAAGCTTTGCGCCAGGGTCGTAAACGCGTGGTAACAAACTTCGTGCGCGAAGCAGATCAAGTGCAGGCAATTTTTGGTCGCCTAGGGAGGCGCTATAGCTTTGGACCATTTCCTTTGGTCTGGCATCATGCTGTTTGGCAAAGTCTCGATGAACGATTCCTGAAACCGCGAGGCATGAGCTTTGCGGATGCTATTGAATTGGCCCCGATCGAGTCTCGTTGGTATGGGGAGGCGCTGCTGTCGTATCAAGCAGTGGCACTGAGGCCATGTCAGGCATTATTCAAGGTGTACCACTACGCTTGGCAACTGGACGAGGACCGTCGACGCGGGGTAACACAGGACATGATTGCGCAGATGTATGCTGGCGTGATTTATCAGTCTGCTTGGGAGCGGGATATGGATTGGCCTTCTGAGGGGGGGAGTTGGACATCTAGAGTTGGAAGAAGATTTCGTAGAATTTTGGGGAGAATTTGAAATGCTAACTAAACGTGGCTATTAGAAGTAGTCAATCAGTTAACACCACTATCACGACCGGCTCATTTTTACTAGAGCAACCCAATTCAATCAAAGGTGCATTCAAGTACGAAGCGCAACGCGCTTGAGTGATTGATGAAACACCTCTGCGGGTGTTTTGAATCCCAATCGTTTTCTTGGTCTGTTATTCAATCTGTTTTGAATCATTCTAATTTCCTCATCAGTGACCGTGGACATGGATCTTTTCTTAGGGATGTATTGCCGCAGCAATCCATTGAGGTTTTCATTGCTGCCTCGCTCCCAGCTGGAAAACGGTCTGGCAAAGTAGGCAGTACTTTGAAGTTGTTCATCAATATAGTCATGCCCTGCAAACTCTTTGCCATTGTCAAAGGTCAGCGTCTTCACCCGGGCAGCCAAAGGCTGGAGCTTGTCCACAATGGCTGAGCTGACCAACGCTGAAGTTTTGTTGGATACCTTGGCCATCACGGCATACCCGCTCTTGCGCTCCACCATCGTCACAACAGCACCTTTGTGGTTGGCACCCATCACGGTGTCACATTCCCAATGACCCACTTGTCGTCTTGCTTCAATATGCAAGGGCCGCTCGCTCAAAGGCCGTCTATTGGGGATTTGTCCTCGCCGGTCTCGGCCACCTGCATAGCGCTTCCTCTTTTGCTTCTGACAGCGCAAGTTCTTCCAAAGAACTCCACCCTCGGCCTTGTCTGCATAAACGCGCAAGTAAACCGTTTCATGGCTGATGGGCAACTTGCTCGCAATCTGCTCTGGGCTCCATTGAAATTGAAGCAACAAACGAGTTTGCTCATGCACCCACGTAGGCACCGTGCTGGCATTGCGACTATTTTGTGCTCGACCGGCCGACTTCTCGCAAGCCTGTTTGGGGCGGTAGCCCCGAGAGCCGCTGTTGCGACGCAATTCCCGGCTGATGGTGGACTTGTGCCTATCCAGCAGTTTGGCTATCTGAGACTGATCATGTCCTGCCTTCATGAGCGCGTAAATCTGATATCTTTCAGCTTGGCTGAGGTGTTTGTAGGTCATAAGCAACTTCGACTGCCAGGTCAAGAAGCTTTGAATGCTAAACATCCTCAGCCACCCAACCATCAGTTATTCAAAGTTGCACTTCGTGCTTGAATCCGCCTCTATTAAAAACTACTCTGTTTAAGAATTACTCTGTCTAATAATTACGTATTGCGAGGGAATAACTTTCTCTTTATTCGATACAGTAATCGCGCCTCCCTGGGCGCTTTCGAGCGAGTATGTTCTA
>Ga0255096_1001348_pt1 | contig 10140 bp, 5 predicted proteins | sample Colum_Atlam_RepA_2_FD_188563 | JGI IMG/M metagenome (GOLD analysis project Ga0255096, IMG submission 188563) | Freshwater microbial communities from Columbia River, Oregon, United States - Colum_Atlam_RepA_8d | ecosystem: Environmental > Aquatic > Freshwater > River | place: USA: Oregon...
GAGTTGGAAGCACCGCTAGTCTTCACGCCCCTCTTGCCGGGGCAGACGCCGGTGAAGAGCAAGCTCGCGCTCACGGCTTGGAGCTATGAGCCGCAGCGACCTTTGCCCTCGAACCAAGAGGACATTGCCTTCGCTTCTGTGCTGGAACTAGCGGCGTGGATCAAGTCTCGTCAGATCAGTTGCGTGGAGCTGACCCAGCTGTATCTGGAACGCTGCCGTCGCTTGGATCCACAGTTGCGTTGTGTGGTCAATCTGCTGGACACCCAAGCGCTGGCAGAGGCGCAAGCATTGGATCGCGAGTTGGATGCCGGTCACTGGCGTGGGCCGTTGCACGGCATTCCGTACGGCGCCAAGGATCTCTTGGCGGCACGCGGCGCTCCAACCACATGGGGCTCGGCCATCTATGAAGAACGCGTGATCGACGCCGATGCCACGGTCATCACTAGGCTGCGGCAGGCCGGTGCGGTGTTGCTGTGCAAGACATCCTTGGGCGAGTTTGCCTATGGCGATCTGTGGCATGGTGGGCGCACGCGCAATCCGTGGGATACAAGCACGGGAAGTTCTGGCTCATCGGCTGGCTCTGCTGCGGCTGTGGCCTGCGCGGCTCTGCCCTTTGCCGTAGGCAGCGAAACACTCGGCTCCATCGTGTCGCCCAGCACCACCTGTGGCGCGACCGGGTTGCGGCCCACGTATGGCCGCGTCTCTCGCCACGGCGCCATGAGTCTGTCTTGGACCATGGACAAGTTAGGCCCGATCGCGCGTACAGCTGCGGATTGCGCGCTTGTATTGGATGTATTGCGCGGGCGTGACGGGCTGGATGGTTCCGTGGTGGATGCGCCCTATGCGGTCGGTTCGGTCGCGACGCTGGATGGCTTGCGCATTGGTGTGCCGTCAGGTGCTTTTGACGAGGCCAGTGGACACAGGCATGTGCTCGACGAGCTGCGCAGCCTGGGTGCGACGCTGATCGATGTGGACGTGCGCTTCGACGTGCCGCTAGGCGATGTGCTGGTCGTGCTGGTGGCCGAGGCTGCGGCACAGTTCGACGAAACCACGCGCAGCAACGCGGACGAACGCATGGTCTGGCAAGACGAAGCCGCTTGGCCCAACACCTTCCGGGCGGCGCGCCTCATGCCCGCCGTGGAGTACTTGCGCGCGCAACGCTTGCGCACGCGCGTCATGCAGCACATGGCGCTCCTCATGAAGGACGTGGACCTGCTAGTGCATCCTAGCTTTGCCACAGACTTGCTGTTGGCCACCAATCTGACGGGGCACCCTGTGGTGTGCGCTCCTGATGGTTTGGACAAGCGTGGTTTGCCACGCTCGATCACGTTTGTGGGTCAACTGTATGGTGAAGCAGATTTGACAGCCGCTTCCAGTGCTTGGCAACAACGCTATGGAGCGCTGCCTAGACCCCCGGTTCGTTAACACCCCGACGCAATCTATGAAATCCCTACTCCCCGCCGTGTGTGCCTTGGTGAGCCTTGTGGCCTGCCAAACAACCTCCCAACCTGCCATGCAGTACCCTTCCTACCCTCAAGACGCTGTCGTCGAGGACTACCACGGCACTGCCATCGCAGACCCGTGGCGCGGTCTGGAAGACCCGGACAGTGCACCTACGCGTACTTGGATTGACGCGCAGAACGCCTTGGTACGCCAGTACATCGACGCAGTGCCGCAACGCGCAGCGATTGAACAGCGCTTGACGGCCTTATGGAACTACGAGCGGGTTGGGGTGCCTTTCGAGAAGAAGGGCCGCATCTACTTCTGGAAGAACGATGGTTTGCGCAACCAAGCGGTGCTCTATGTGCAAGACGATGCACAAGCCACACCGCGCGTGTTGTTGGATCCGAACGCGGTGCGGACTGATGGCACCTTTGCAGTTGGTCAGACCGCAGTCTCACCGGATGGTGAGTTGCTGGCCTATGCTGGCAGCGAAGCTGGTTCGGATTGGAATGTCGTGCGCTTCAAGCGTGTCGCCGACGGTGTAGACCTCGCCGACAAGGTGGAGTGGGTCAAGTTCTCTGGACTGGCCTGGAACAAGGAATCCAGCGGCATCTGGTACAGCACCTATCCCGAGCACGATACGAGCGGCAAGAAGGCGCTGTCCAATCACCAGCTGCGTTTTCACGCGCTAGGTGCGGCGCAATCTACCGATGTCTTGGTGTTGGGGCGCGCAGATCAACCTGAGTGGGGCTTCAGTGCCACGACAAGCGACGACCATGAGCTCCTCGTGGTCTCGCAGACTCAGGGCACCGAACAAAAGAACCGCATCTTCTTGCAGAGCTTGGCAGGTGGCGTGCAAGCCCCGCTGGAGTCACTGTTCGGTGACTTTGATGCTGAGTACGAGTTCTTGGGCAAGCGCGGCAAGCGCCTTTGGTTCAAGTCGGACAAGGATGCGGCCAAAGGCCGTGTCGTTGCGGTTGATTTGGATGCGCGCGAGCGGCTCATTACCATCGTTCCGGAAAGCGAGCACACCCTCGAGTCGGCACTCTTGGCCGGCAATCGCTTGGTGCTGTCCCGCATGGTGGATGCGGCGAATGAAGTCAGCATCTACGAGCTCGACGGCACCTTCGTCGAGCGTTTGCAGCTACCGGGGCTGGGTTCGATCGGTGGCATGTGGGGTGATCTCGATTGCGCGCGCTTGTACTACTCGTACTCGAGCTTCACTTCGCCTGGTGAGGTGCATGTGGTTGATCTGGCGCGCATGGAGTCCAAGCTCTGGCGCAAGCCGCAGCTCGTGTTTGACCCTGCGGACTATGTCACCGAGCAAGTGCGCGTCAGCAGCAAAGACGGAACACAGGTGCCGCTGTTCCTTGTGCGCCGCAAGGATGTGACGCCGAATGCACAGACGCCGACCCTTTTGTATGGATATGGCGGCTTCAACATCCCGATCAAGCCTTCGTTCTCGCCTGCCGTGCTTGGTTGGCTGGAACTGGGAGGTGTGTACGCCAGTGCCAACTTGCGCGGTGGTGGCGAGTACGGTCGTGATTGGCACCAAGACGGTACCAAGGAGCGCAAACAGAACGTCTTTGACGACTTCATCGCTTGCGCGGAATGGCTGGTAGGTAGCGGGCGCACGAGCCCGGGCAAGCTCGCCATTCACGGCCGTAGCAACGGCGGTTTGCTCGTCGGTGCGTGCATGACTCAACGCCCCGAGCTGTTCGGCGCCGCGTTGCCCGGTGTCGGTGTGCTGGACATGCTGCGCTACCACCGTTTCACGATCGGTTGGGCGTGGGCTTCTGATTACGGGCGCAGCGATGACCCGCAAGCCTTCCCCTACCTGATCAAGTATTCGCCGCTGCACAATGTGAAGGAAGGCGTGGCCTACCCGGCAACGATGGTGACCACGGGTGATCACGATGACCGCGTGGTGCCGGCACACAGCTTCAAGTTTGCAGCCGAACTACAGGCCAAAACGAGCGGTGCACCGGCCTTGATCCGCATCGAGACACGCGGTGGTCACGGTGCCGGCAAGCCCACCTCGATGGTCATCGAGGAGTGGGCCGACATCTGGTCGTTCCTGGTGCGGGCACTGGCCTTTGAGCCGCGCAGCTAGGGGCTTACCCGTCAAGTTGGTTTGACATCAGCGCGGCACTCGCAGCACCAGCAGCGAGTGCCGCGCTGCACCGCTGCGGGCCTTGCGCACGAGCAGCAGTTCAGCACGACCGTCGCCATCCAAGTCAGCCGCTTGCGCTGATTGGACACGCCACTCGGCTGCATTCGGCAGCTCCAAGCTATAGCTCGCCGGTCGTGCGCTTGTCACTTCGCGCACACGACCTTGACCAAAGTTCGAGAGCCATTCCACCGCGCGGTCCAGATCCCAGACCTTGTTGGACTCTTCAAACAGTAGGCGCCGCAAGAGCCGCTCTTCGTCTTCCGTTCCGGTCTTCAACTCCCCTGCAGCCGCGAGCCAGGCATCCGCGCGCGTCTCCGGGCGATCGTCCGGCCCGTCCAGCAGTGCGACATCGAGGCGACCATCGCCGTCCCAATCTCCTTCAATCGGTTGACGTACATCCTGCCCCGCTCGCTCAAAACGCGACAAAATACGCTCCGGATCGCGCACCACATCCAGAATGGGTGGCAAACGGAAGACGATCTTCGAGCGCTGCATGGGTTCTTTGCCGAACTGGCCGGCGCCTGTGTTTTGGTAGGCGATGGCGTCCATCTCAATCTCCCACTCACTGACCAGACCGCGAATGAGGGTGCCGACACCAGGCACAACCAAGCGCAAGATGAGCAGATCCGGGCGTTCATCCGCATCGAGCTGCACCAACAAGATGACGGTGGCTTCGTCCGCGCTCTTCAGGATCGCCGAGGGTTGCTCGAACTGCGGACCAAGCTTGGTCCCGAGGAACGCCCATACTTTGCGCCGGTGCGCAATCACGAAGTCCACCACACCATCGCCATCCAGATCGCGCGCCTGCAGGCTGGCGCTGTCGCCACCAGCCAAGACACGGCCGGGCATGAGCCCCGAGCCTTCGCTCGAGGTGTCGCGGTACAGAGAAAGGTCGAGCGTGCGGGTGGGTTCTTCGGGGATGCGGCTGTCTGACCCCACGATGTGCCACGCTCGCTGCTCGCCTTCTTCTACCCAGATGTCGTCCTTGCCATCACCGTTCTGGTCCAACAAGCGCAACGACGGAATGCGCACATTGGATTCCAACACATCCGAGGCCAGCGCAGCACTTGTCTTGCGCGTGCGCGTGGTGGCAATGCGTACCGCAGCCAGGCGTTGATAGTCGGCCGGCGCATCGCCTGTGGACACAGGGCGCTTCCAAATCTCCAGACGCATGCCTCGTGGTGCGACCAGCTCGGGCAAGCCATCGCGATCGATATCCGGGGCAAACGGCACAAAGCGCGGAATCCCGGTACGAAGCGTCAAGCGTACACGACGTGTGATCGCACGCGCTTCTTTTGAATAGGTGCCATCGGTCAAGAGAGGCAGCACACTCGCGCCGCGATCATCCAGCACATAGAGATCCGGCAAAGCCACACGACCATCACTCGAGGCCAGCGCGATGGCGCTGCGTGTAGGCTGTGCTAGGAGAGCATCTCCGCGCAGTCCCGACTGTGTGGGATCCACCGGCAGCTTCCAAGTTTGGACGGCACCATTGGTACCGATGACGAGCAGTTCGAGGCCGGGTGCACCGCCTAATTCAAGCACTCGCGTATCGGCGATCGCATACGGTAGTGCTCCCTCGTACGCCACCGTCCATGCAGCAGGACGGGCGGCGTTGTCCGCTTGCGCTCCAGCGAGCAACGCAGTCAGTAGAAGCTGGTGCATGACACACCTCCCTTCGTGATCCAGAACAAGTCCGGACTCCTCTTGTCGAGGCCGGCCGGCGCCAACAAGCGTGCATCCGGATCCAAACGCCCTTCCCACAGTGGTTTCTCGACCAGCGACAGCGCTCCATCGCGCCCTTTGCGCAACATCACGATACGAGCCTTCTCAGGTTCACTACGCACCAACAACTCAGCCACACCATCTCCGGTCAGGTCGCCCACCACTTCGATTTGCGCATCAAAGCGGGCAGCCTTGATGGACACCGTCCACGCAAGGTCCGGTCGCTTGGAGTAGGTGCCACGCTTGTTCAAGTACACATAGACTTGCGCATCGACCTTCTCCGAGGTCGCTGCGCGCAAGGCATCAATGAGGTCAGGCTTGATCGCGCCAGCGACAAGATCCGGCAATCCGTCGCCATCGACATCTTTGTGGGCAATGGCTCGTGCGATGCCATCCAGCACCAGCACCTGCCCAGGCGTGCCATCTGCGGGGAACAGGACATCCTCTTGGTCTGTCTTGGCCCCACGCCAGACGAGCACTTGCGTTTGGGCCTTTTGTGCGCGGCGATTCGCGGCAAACAACAACGCATCCGTGCGGCGATCACCATCGTGATCCCCTAGCCGCGCAGAGTACGACAAGTCGAGAGTGCGCGCCCTATCGCGTTCGACAGGGTTCGTCTGCAACCGGGTGCGGGTATCAAAGCTGAGTGAGTCCGTTTGGCGCCACCACTGCAGACGCGAGCGCCCCAGTGCGGCCAAATCCAATCGACCATCACCGTCCATGTCGGTAACTACCGGCGCAGGCAGCGCATCGAGCAAATCCAACCATGGAGCGCGCAGGAACTCAGAACCAAACCCGCGCGCTTTGCCGGCACGCGCTTGGAAGCCGGCGGCCTCACCTTGGTTGCGTACTTCCGCGCGTTCTTGGGCGATGCGCGAGGTGGCTTCGGTGTCTGAGTTCAGGCGTGTGCCCACCCATACCCCGTCGCTAGCGCGATGAAGGATGCGGTAGCCCTCTGGCTCCGGCAACACGAGCTCGTCGCGCCCGTCGCCATTGAGATCCCAGACGAAGTTCTGCAGGTGAAAGGCGCCCGCTGGATCCGCCATAGGCCAAAGTAGCTCGACATCCACCACGCGCACGAAACGTGCATCTAAGTCCTTTGCACTTGGATCGTGACGATACATCGAGCGCGGGGTGAAGACATGCAGCTCGCGCGCGCCCGATCCCGCGCGCAACCACGCATACGCAATCACATCATCGGAGATAGCCGTGCTGAACTGCGCGGCGGCAGCCGTGAAGGCCCGCGGCCGAGGCTGGCGCAACCATACCTCAACCCGTCGCTCGTCATTGCGTCCGGAAAGCACCAAGTCATTGATGCCATCCGCATTCACATCGACGAGCAGCGTGTCGGCGACTGCGTACTTGTCTTGCAGCGGCAACGCCATCGTGGCCCCGAACTCAAGCACGCTGGCTTGAGCGGCCACAAGCACACACAGCGAAATCACTCGACCTCCTGCAGTCTGTCGGCATCGCCACCATGGAAGTCAATGAACCACAAGAGCGTCAGGCTCCATGCAGCGGGCGTCGCTTCATAGCGAATCAAGCTCAAGAACGCCGAGAACACCGTGCGTTCGGTGTCGCGCTTCCATTTGGCAAGGAACGGGATGGACCAAGACTTGAGCTCTGTGGCGCGTTGACTCAGAGGCAGATCCACGTGCTTGCGCTCTGATCCGCGCAAGTACTCCACCTGGATCTTGCCTTCGGGCTTGGCGCTCCGCACGACCGCCAGAAATCGTGCTGGGTCATCCATGGTCTGCTTGTCGATGGCGACGATTACGTCTCCGAAACGCGGCGCATCTGGCATACCACGCCAAGGACTGGTGACTGCCAAACCCACCAGCACAACGCCCGCGCCGGGGGCTAGTCCCGCGGCACGCGCCTCGACTTCGGTGGCAGAACGCAAGATCACACCCACTCGTTCTTCCTCGCGAAAGCGAGCTACTTCCTCGCGCTCAGCCGGCACGAGGCGTGCGACGAGCACTAAGTTTGTCCGCATAGGCTTCGCCGCACGCTCGATCCACAGCTCGAGCGTGGTACCGGCATGGGCACTCAGCTCGACAGCGCGCCAATCCGAAGGTGCGTCCAATTCTTTTGACACACCATCCACGCTGACACGCAACAACAGGTCACCCACTTCCAACCCAGCGGCCGCGGCAGGCGAGTTCTCCACCACGGCTACGACTTCCAGACCGGGCTGTGGTTCCTCGTCTAAGCTGGCTCGTGTAGTGCGTACCCGCACGCCACTGAAGGTGCCTGCAGAGAGCTGCAATCGTTGGGCTTCATCCTCAGGCGTACGCATCCACTCCGCAGGTTCCTCCCAGCGCGCAATAGGATCAGGCTTGACAGGCAGATTGCTATTGCAACTCACGAGCGCCACGGCGAAGGCGCAGATGACGGTTAGACGATTCATGTCGAGTTCTTACGGCACGGCCTTGCGGCGCACTAGGTAGATGGACAAGCACACCGCAACTACCAGCCAACCCACCCCCACGGCAGTGCCTTGGGGCAACGAAGGTGGTTGCACATTGGAGACTCCTTGCGCAAGATCGAGGAACGCGCGGGGATACGAGGCATCTCCCAACGGTGAGGGCATGTGGTCACTCGGCAGCCAGCCGCTGAAGCCCAGCTCGCGTGTGATCGCACGGGCCAAGTCCACCAGGAGGAGCAAGCCCAAAGCTGTCCCTAGAGCCGCAGCGGCGGTCCGCACCAAGGATCCCGCCAACAACCCCAAGGCTACGGCGCTGGCCAGTGCGGCGACGGGCGCCAACCACGCCCAGCCCAAGTCAGGCACCAGCTCCGCTGCGGCGGTCATGACGAAGGGCTGGCCATTGGGAAGGATCTCAACTGCATCTCCAAAGCCACGTGTGATCCACGCAGTCAAGTGCAACACACCTGCGAGTACGGCGTAGCTCGTGGCCAGCGCGGCGAGCAGTGCCAGGAACTTGCCGCTCACCAGCTGTACGCGCGTCAAGGGCCGCAACAGCACATTGCGCAGCGTGTGGCGCGACAGCTCACCCGCGATGGACTGGCTGGCAATGCCGGCACCCAAGAGCATCAGCACCGGCAAGGCAGTCAACATGCCCCATGCCACGAGCTCGAAGCCGTTGACTCCGCTCGTCGTGGCGAGCGAACCGCCTTCCACTTGGGCAGCTTCGGCGCTTGCTTGCTGCAAGCGCATGGCCACGCGCGCGAGCCCTAATACGCTCGGCAGGAGCACCATCCACAGCAAGGCGCGTGTGTGCTGCAAGCGCCGCCATTCGTGCCCAAAGGCGCGTAGCACAGCACCTGCGGGTGCTAGAGGAGCAGCGGGCGCCTCGCTCGCCACAGGTGCTTGTGCTGGCAGAACCATCTCGCCACGCGTAGCTGCGAGGTAGATGTCCTCTAAGCTGCGTTCAACTCGCGACAAGCTTGTGAACGGAACGGATGCGGCCAACAACGCACGCGCCACCTCGTCACCGCGCGGCGCATCCGTTACGAGCAAGCCTCGCGGAGTCGCTGTGGTCACCCAACCATGTTGGCTACACACGCTGCTGGCGGCCTCCGTTGCACCCTCGATGCGCAGCACCCGCGGCCCGCTTTCCAGCAAGTCATGCGTAGCACCTTCCACGATCATGCGCCCGTTCTTCAGCACACCAATGCGTGTGGTGAGGGGCGCAATCTCTGCCAATTGGTGCGAGGACAGCAGGATGCCCACACCCTTGGCAGCGAGGCCATGCAAGAGCTCGCGCATGTGCGCCAGGCTCTCCGGATCCAAGCCGTTAAAGGGCTCGTCCAGCAGCAAGTAGCGCGGCGTACCAAGCAGCGCAGCCCCAATGCCTAGCCGCTGCCGCATGCCTTGACTAAAGGATCCAGCATGGCGATCGGCTGCGTAGTCGAGGCCCACCTCGACCAACACGCGGTCCGCCTCCGACTGCGCAACGGGCAGACTCATGCCTTGCAGTCGCCCCAGTTCGATCAAGTTCTCGCGTGCCGTCAATCGCTCCCAAGCGCCTGGAATTTCCACCAATCCAGCGATGCGAGCGCGCGCCTCGGCCGGTTGCGCCAAGGCATCAATACCATCGACCAACACGCGTCCACCATCAGCGGCGTGCAGCCCCAAGATGATGCGCATCAACGTGGTCTTGCCCGAGCCATTGTGGCCCAAGAAGCCGTAGATCTCGCCACGCGGCAAGGACAGCGACACGTCCTCTAGGACAGCGCGCCCAGCAAACCGCTTGCGTACGCCGATGACTTGCAGTGCCATGATGTCGATTCAGACCGCGAGAATGCGGTCCATTTGACTCTTCACCTTGAGCAAGTGTTCTTTACCACCGCCACCGACCTCGGCCGTGGCCCAACCGTGATAGCCGACGGCATGGCACGCTTCGAGCACCGCCGGCCAGTCCTCATCACCTTCGCCAATCGCGCACCAACCCTTGGCCTTCGAGTAGCCCTTGAAGTCCAGCTTCAACATGCGCGGCCCCAACTGACGGATCCAGTCGGCTGACGAGACGCCGTACTTCAGCATGTTGGACGCATCGAAGTAGGCCCCCACCATCGGATCGCCAAACGCATCGACATACTCGACCAACTGCGAAGGCTTGGTCAGGAAGTTGTTCCAAACGACCTCGATCGCCAACTTGACCTTCTTCTCTTTGCAGCGCGGCAAGACCTTCTTCAACTCAGTCAGCGAGCGCTCCCAGCACTTGTCGTAGCTCTGTTCAGGATCCTTGTCATTGACCACAGCGGGCACCACGAGCACCGTGTCCGCGCCCCACAAGGCCGCATCGTCAATGGCGCCTTCAAGAGCCTTGATGGCC
>Ga0255096_1001349_pt1 | contig 10139 bp, 5 predicted proteins | sample Colum_Atlam_RepA_2_FD_188563 | JGI IMG/M metagenome (GOLD analysis project Ga0255096, IMG submission 188563) | Freshwater microbial communities from Columbia River, Oregon, United States - Colum_Atlam_RepA_8d | ecosystem: Environmental > Aquatic > Freshwater > River | place: USA: Oregon...
CCGACAGGGCGTGCTTGTACAGGGCATACGCATCCGACAGCGCCGTGACCTCGTGGGTCGTCACCAGCAGCAACGACTGCGCCGCCGCAATGTGCGCCACCGTGGCAACACCCATGCCGGCACCGTGGTCGACGATGATCAGATCGAAGGCGGCCTCGAGCTGTGCCAGCGAGGCAAACAGGCGATCCAGCTCGCGCGGCGTCGGGTTCTGCAACGCGGCCCGGCCTACGCCACCGGACAGCAACTTGATGCCCGCCGGCCCGTCGACCAAGGCGAAACCGGCCGACACTTGACCATCCAACACATGGCCGAGGTCGTACTTCGGCACCAAGCCCAACAGCAGGTGAGCATTCGCCATGCCTGCATCAAAGTCGATCAAGCACACGCGCTCGCCTGCTTGGGCGCGCAATACGGCCAGATTCGACGCGACCACGCTCTTCCCTGTACCGCCCTTGCCAGAAGCGATGTTGAGCACCTTGGCGGTGCGTTTCGCAGGGGGCGCGGACGGCAGGGTGCCGGTGACCTTACGGAGGGCCTCGAGGAACATCTAGGTGCGGATCAGTGGTGGGGTGCCGAGGGGGACAGGCTGGCTCACACGCGCGGAAAGCTCAGTGCATGCGCACTTCTTCACCGATCTTGTGCAGCTTCATCACGTTCGTGGTGCTCTTCATGCCGGCGGGCACACCCGCCACGAACACGATCGGATCGCCGTACTGCGCCAGTCCGCGCACCACGAGCATCTCGGAAGCCATGTACAGCATGTCTTCCAAGTTGCGTTCGCGACGGAAGAGCATCGGGCGCACGTGCGCCAGCACACTCATGTGCTGCAGCGTGGCCGCATGCGGAGTCAGCGCGATCACCTCGGCGCTCGGACGATAGCGCGAGATCAAACGCACCGTGTTGCCCGTCTCGGTGAAGCACACGATCTTCGGTACGCGCAGAGCTTCCGCAGCCTGCACGGCAGCGAGCGCCGTCGCGTTGCTGAAGGTTGCTTCCGCCGCGCGGAACGCGGGACGCGGGATGTCACGGTAACGCTGGCTGGTCTCGACGGCATGCGCGATGCGCGCCATCGTGGCCACGGCGTCAATGGGGTACTGCCCCACCGCGGTCTCGGCCGACAACATCACCGCGTCGGTGCCATCCAGCACGGCGTTGGCCACATCGGTCACCTCAGCACGCGTAGGCCGCGACGAGGTGATCATCGACTCCAACATCTCGGTGGCCGTGATCGTGAACTTACCGGCGCGAATCGAGGCTTGGATGATCGACTTTTGGATCAGCGGCAACTGCTCGAGCTCGGCCTCGACGCCCAAGTCACCACGCGCCACCATCACGCCGTCGGTCTCGGCCAACAGCTCGTCCAAGGTGTCGAGTGCCGCCAAGCGTTCGATCTTCGACACCATCAAGGCGCCGGGGCAGAGCGCGCGCACGGCGCGGATCTCACTGGCCTTGGCGACGAAGGAGATGCCGACCATGTCGACCTGCGCCAGACGCGCGATCTCGAGGTTGGCCTTGTCCTCTTCCGTCGGCAACTCGTAGTGCACCAACGAATCAGGGAAGTGCACGCCCTTGCGATCGTTGACAATGCCGGCGCGCGTCACATGGCCAACGATGGCATCGGCGCGCACTTCGTCGGCGACCATCTCGCACTGGCCGTCCGCCAACAAAATGCGATGGCCAGGCTGCACCGCTTCAAAGAAGCCGGTGAAGTCAAAGTAGACCTCGCCTTCCTTGGCCGGGCCTTTGCCTTGACGAATCGTCTGCACGGTGCCGCGATCGAGGCGACGAGCGCCGCCATCGAACTTGCCCATGCGCATCTTCGGGCCTTGGATGTCGATCAAGATGCCGACCGCGGCTTGGCGCACTTCGGCCTCGCGGCGGATCTTCTGCACGCGGCGCAAGAAGTCGTCCGCCGAACCATGCGACAGGTTCAGGCGCGCCACCGACATGCCTGCTTCGATCAGCTCGCCGATGCGATCCTCGGTAGCGGGACCAATGGTGGCGACGATCTTGGTGTGGGCGCGCGGCGGATTGACCGAACGCGGCTTGGAGTAGTCAGGGCTCATGCGGGGCTGGGTGAGCGAGCTCATCGGCGCATCACGCTAACGCAGCGTGGGGCACTTGACGAGACAGCGCGCACGATCCTTTAGGGTTGGTCGAAGTCCTTGCCGAGGATCTTGACCCGCACATCGAGGCCCAGCGAGCGGCGCCGATCACCAAACACGGCAATCAGCCCCTCACCTAAGGGAGCGATGCGCGGCGCCACACGGTCGCCGACGAAGAGCGTGTCCAGTTCGTTCAACAAGCGCGTGCTCGTGGTTCCAAACATATGCAGGGCACTAGGTTCGATGCGGCGCACCAGAGTTTGATCTAGCCCCGACAAGTCATCTTCCCACGCCACGGCAAAGCTGCCGTCCGCCAAAGTGATGACTTCGGGGAAGTCTTGTTCGTTGCCGCGATAGCACGGCGTCAATTGCGGACCGAGGGGTTTGCCTTGGGCGTCGAAGCCTTGCACGCACACATCGCGCAGCAACTCGGCCGGGTGCCCGGAGCACCACGCCATCAGGAAGCCACCGGCAGGGTGCGGAGTGAGCGAAGGGTCCCAATCGTTGCCACGGCGCGAGGCTTCGAAGCCGAACTCCGCGCCTTGGCGCTCGAGTGTGGGTCCAAGGAAGCGCGCCCGCAGCGACCAACCGCGCTCGGCTTCCTTGCCTGAGTGCAAGGTCCACGCAATCAGGACGCGGCCATCGCGCAACTGCGTGATCGCAGGGTCCTGCACTTCGTCATTGGCCTCGCTGATGCGGCTGACCACGCTCAGCGGCGCGCCATCTAGGTCGAGGCGGCGCACCCACGCGCCACCCTTGGGTGCTTGCGTCCACGCGACGGCATAGCCGCTGGGCTTCGAGCCCAGCGGGCCAGCGCGCAAGAACACAGCACTCGGCGGCGAGAGCGTCTCGCCTTCGCCAAGCTCCACCACCTTCGTAGGAGCTCCTTTGAGCGTGCCATCGGGCTGCACGACCTGCGCATAGATGGCCTGCCGGCGATTGTGAATCTGACGCCATGTGATGCACGCGCCACCATCGGGCTGCACCACGACGTGCGGTCGATCTGCGGCACCGGGAAGCCCTGCACCGATGCGCACTTCAGCACCAGTTAGACCACTCGTCTCGGCGCGGCGCACATAGATCGCACCGGCAACAGCACGCCGATCGCCCCACGCAATCCACGCTGTTTGCCCATTCGAACCCACCATCGGGTGCAGCTGATCACTGCTGGCTTGATCGGTGTTCAAGCGCTGCTCGACGCGCGCGGTGCACGCACGCTCGGGCGTGACCTCGATCAAGCGCCCGTACACATCGGGCTGTCCGGCGCGCAGATCGGTCCAGCCGAACAGTAGGCGCGTGCCATTCGACGCCAGCTGTGCAGAGCTCGCTTGCACTGCAGTCGTGGGCAGCGGTGCAAAGGGTTCGCCGAGCAGTTCGCCGCTTTGCGCAACGAAGTACAACGCGTATTGAGGGGGCGCGGCAGGTGTCACAATTCCTTGACGCTCGCCAGTACGCCCGCGGCCTGGTCCGCGTTCACTGGGTCCGCGCTCCACAGGCGCTCGCTGCGGCAGCTGCGCATCGACGAGCGCACACCACATGTCCTGCACGCGCACCAGCTGCACCGCTGTGCCGCGCGCCAGCGGAGTCGTGCGCTGCACGCGCCCGCGCTCATCGCACACACGCACTAGCACCGAGTCGTTGTCTTGCACCAACAGCGCCCACCCGCCGCCCGGAGCGGCACGCACGTTGCGCACCAAGCCAGGCCCCAGATCGATGGTCTGCCAGCGCCCGCCCTCTTTGGCGCCACGCACGGCGCGCGCCCCGTTCTTGGTGTGCCACGCGACGAGCAGCGTCCCATCAGGCGCCGCTGCAGCCGCAAGGTTCGCATCGACCGCATCCTTGCCGATGTCGAGGACCTCGGTCAGCGGGTCCGCACGCTTGTTGCGCAGCGTGTACTGCACGCGGTCCTGCCACACCCAGACCAAGCCCATGTGTTCCGCGTCGATGGGGAACACCACCGGCTTGCGGCGGTCGAGCCCCTTGGGCCTGTCCTCCGGCGGGGTCTGGGCGGGGTTGACGACCAAGAACTCAATCGGCGACTGCCACGCGGCATCAGGGCCAAACGCGCGCAGCCACGGGGCCGACCCACCGCCATGCGCGCTGGTCCAAGCAATCGCCCCCCCGCCGTCTGGGTAGATAAAGGCGCTCGGATCCAAACGCCGGGCCGTATGCGGCGCATACATGGGACGCTCCGGCTCCAACGGCTTCAGCTCGGCATCCAAGCGCGCCACATAAATGCCCATCAACCCATCGCGCAGGTCGCGCCACGCCGCCACAAACCCGCCACCCGACGCACCTTCCAGCACCTGCAGCTGCTGCGCGCAGCCGCCCTCGGTGTCTTGGTGCACCACTGCATCGGCCACAATGACGTCCCGAACCGGCGGCGGCAGCCACCCGAAGGTCCCGTCCGGCGGATTGCTCGGATCTTGGAGCGAAAGTGAGAGCGCGCAGGTGAGGGCAGCGAGTCCGAGTCCCATGGAAGGTCCTATCTGAAGCCGATTCAACGCCATCTTCATCAACTTCCCCGCAGGAAACCAAGAATCGTGGTACAGGTTCTATACAGACAGCAGGACCACGGTGACGCCCCCCTCGGAAACGGCAGCGACGGAAGCACGCACGGGAATGCCGGTGCGGACGCAGGCTTCGGCCAATATGGTTGTGGCGGTGGTGCTAGCGGTGGTGGTGGCGGGGCTCTTGGCCTACATCGCGCTGATTTGATACTGGCCCATGCCAGTGTGCACGCGGTGTATGGGCCTTCCTTAGTCCGGCCTGCGAAATAAGAACTTAGGGTGCCTTGTCGACAGCGGCCCGCACCACCCTAAGGCTTGGAGCTTGGCGCTCTCGTCCGCGGAGCAGTTTCCAGCGGGAAACACAGTGCCGGGCGGCCCACCGACCCTTTCGACCCGTGCACACTCATCTGGGCCAGTATCAATTCACCCCAGCAATTTCTGCACTTCTTGATACAGGGGGAACCTCCCCAGCTCCTTCTTCGAGAAGATCTTTCTCCCCTCGACCGTCACCTCGAACACCCCACCTCGAGAAGGAACCAGCACCACCTCGGCAGACGGGTAGGCTTCCTTCAACTCGGCAGTCAGACCGACTGCCTGGGGACGGTAGTTTCACTGAGCGCAGTACTCGATCTGGACCTTCATACGAACCTCCAAAGGGCATCCTGCCCCTCCTGCCGGCCGCCTGCAATGGCTTAAGGGTGCGAAGTTCGACTGAATCGGTCCAATTCGGGAACAGTTCACGGAACCGCAAACCGCTCCGGGCAGTTATAGATGGTTGGTGGGACGCGCAGTCCCGCCCTGACTATCCAGTCAGACAGCCCTACCAAGCTTGAATCGACGGCCGGACTCGGCCTCCACCATGCGCAACTACCTCTCCCTCGGACTGCTCGCGGCCCTGACCGCCGCCCCCGCCGTGTACGCTCAAGAGCAGGCGGAAGCCCAGCCGCTCTTCCCGGCGCACAACGAACTCTTGGCCCAGTGGCGCGCCAAGCACGGCGACAACTGGCGCCTGAATGTCAGCGCGGAGACCGGCTGGCTGGAGATGCTGTCCGGTGGCCGCACGGTCGCCGCCTTCCGCCCGGTGGACGACCTAGAGTTCGTCGGCCTCGCCCAGAACGTCCTGCGCGAGACCGAAGCGTGGCACGGCATGGACGGCTCGACGCTCCAACTGGTGCGTGCCCTGCACCTGCCCTTCGGCCTGACCGGCAGCACCGACAAGATGACGGTGCGCTTCCGCCAAGCGGTGAACGGCGTCCCGGTCGAGAACGGCTGGGCCAACGTCCTGTTCAACATGAACGGCGGCGTGCTCTCGATCCACACCACGGGCGCACCGCGCATCGCGGGCATGATCACCAGCCCCGCCATCGCAGCGGAGACGGCCTCGGAAGCAGCAGTGGCGTACTTTGGCGCCGAAACCGGCCGCGCGCCCACGCATGTGCACGCTGCCGAGCTGGTCATCGATCAGCACCTCGTCGATGGCGAGCGTCAAGCGCGCTTGGCATGGAAGATCAACGTGCAGGCCGAACAAGAAGGCTTCACGCCCGAAGGCAAGAATGTCTATGTCGATGCGCGCACCGGCACGCCGTACCGCACGACGGAGAGCATCCACTTCTTTGATGTGTCCGGCACGGTGACCTCGAACGCGAGCCCGGGCCTGAACCCTGACACGACCGCGAATCCGGAACAGCAGTTCCCGATGAAGTACGCGCGCGTCACGGCGGGTACTGCCACAGCGACCACAGATGCCAACGGCAACTTCACGCTCGTGGGAGTGAACGCGCCGGTCTCGGCCACGTTCTCGTATGTGGGCACATTCAACAACTCTCTCAATGCCGCGGGTGCCGAGTACACACTCACGACGACCCTCAACAATCCCACGGGCAATGTGGTCGCCATGAACCCGGCGCCGACTGAGGCGGTCACGGCTCAGGCCAACGCCTTCCGTCAGGTCAACGTCCTGCGTGACTTCGTGCGCGCCACCAACCCGAGCGACTCCACTGCGGACTTCGTCGCCACGGCGAACGTGATGGTCGCTGGCAGCTGCAACGCGTTCTACAACGGCAGCTCGACGAACTACTACCCGATCGGTGGCGGCTGCAACAACACTGCCTACAGCACGGTCATCAACCACGAACACGGTCACTGGATGAATGACCGCTACGGCACTGGCAACGGCGGCGACGGCACGGGCGAGGGCAACGCCGACTGCTTCGCGATGTACATCCAGGACACTCCGACCGTGGGCGCGAATTTCTCCACCACCGGAGGCATCATCCGCACCGGCACCAATACGCGCCAGTTCTGTGGTGACGCCAATCCGGGTTGCTATGGCCAAGTCCACACCGATGGCGAAGTGTGGATGGGTGCCGCTTGGAAGATCCGCAGCCGCCTCAACACAAGCCTTGGCAACACGGCTGGTGACTTGACCGCCAACGCGTTGTTCATGGGCTGGATGAATGCCTACAACCAAACCACCATCCGCTCGATCATCGAGACCCAGTGGCTCACGCTGGATGACGACGATGGCAACATCAACAACGGTACGCCGCACTACTCCGACATTGACAACGGCTTCCGCGACCAAGGCTTCCCTGGTGTGCAGTTGTTCGCCATCAGCTACGCCAATGTGACCAATCTGCCGGACACGCAGAATCAAATTGGCCCCTACACGGTGTCGGCGAACATCTCGGCCAACCAAGCAGCCAGCCTCGCCAGCGCAACGCTCTTCTGGCGCGTGGGCACGGGTGCGTACAACTCGCTGCCGATGACCAATGTGTCGGGCATCCAGTGGCGCGCAGAAATCCCGGGCATCATCAGCCCGGCGACCTGCGAGTACTACATCTCGGCCACCGACAGCAACAACACCACCGCCGCCTTCCCGACGGGTGCGCCGAACGCGGGTGTGTTGGACTTTGACATCGGCATCGTGCGCATCCTCGGTGCGTGGAACTTTGACACCGCAGGCGATGAAGGCTGGACGCACGGCTCGATCGGTGACACGACGAGCCTTGCGGACGACTGGCAGCGCGAGACGCCGGCTGGTGACACGGGCACGGGCTGGACGGATCCGTCCAATGCCTACAGCCCGAGCAACGCGTGGGGTACCGACATGGGCAACGGCACGACGACCTCTACGGTCAACGGCGCCTATGCCGCGAACGCGCACATGTACCTGCGTACGCCGGTCATGAACGCCAGCAACGCCACGGGCGTCAAGCTGTACTTCAAGCGTTGGCTCTCGGTGCAAGCCTCTGGCAGCGACCAAGCCCGCATCTTGGTGAACGGCACGCAGGTCTACATCAACCCGACCACGAACTTCGCCGACACCTCGTGGACCTCGCAGGTGATCGACATCTCGTCGATCGCGGATGGCAATCCGAACTTGCAGATCGACTGGCGCTTGCGTTCGAACGGTACGACCAACTGGGGCGGCTGGAACATCGATGATGTCGTCGTCAAGTGGATCGAAGCTCTGCCGCCGCCCTGCCCGACGCCGACCAACTACTGCGTGGGCGCACCGAACTCGGTGGGACCGGGTGCGATGATGAGCTGGCAAGGCACCGGCAACATCTCGATCAACAACCTCGAGGTGATCGCGGTGGGCTGCCCTGTCAACACCAGCGGCATCTTCTTCTTCGGCAACGGCCAAGCACAGGCACCGTTCGGCAACGGCTTCCGTTGCGTCAGCGGCACTGTGTACCGCTACGCACCGACGGCGACGGACTTCTTGGGCGACGCCCGCCAGGTAGTCAATCTCCAAGGCTCGGCTCCGACGACCTTCACCGCCGGTCAGGTCTGGAACTTCCAGTTCTGGTACCGCAACGCGGCCGCAGGTGGTGCGGGCTTCAACCTGTCGGACGGCTTGCGAGTCACGATCTGCCCCTGATCGCCGCAGCCTGATAGCTGTAGCCAGACCTCTGGCTTACACGAACACAACCGGGTTCCGCAGCTGCGGGACCCGGTTGTGTTGTTGAGATGCGTATACTGCGCTTTCGAAAGAACCGCGCCATGAACATCTCTACCGCACTTGGATTGAGCCTCGCCCTTCCGTTCCTGCTTGCTGGCAATGTGCCCGCGACACGCTTGGTGTTCGCGCCCGCAGCAGGCACCAGCCTCACGAAGAGCTTCGAGAGCAAGTCCACGCTGACGCTCGACGACATGCAGATGAGTGGCCTGCCTGGTGCAGCGCCCGAAATCGAGATGGACATGAAGATCGACCAGACTTGGTCGGTGATCGATGACTACACCAAGCTGGCCGATGGTCGCCCGAGCATGCTGGTGCGCACCTTCGATGCGATTGGCTCCAAGGTCGACATGAGCATGTCGATGGAGTTCATGGGCCAGGCCCAAGAGAACTCCACCAATGTGGAGGGCAAGAGCGAGTTGGAAGGCAAGAAAGTCGTCTTCACTTGGGACAAGGAGAAGAGTGAGTACACCAAAGCCTTCGATCCCACTGGTCCGGAAGAGAAGCTCCTCGACGGCCTCACCGAAGACGCCGACTTCCGCGCGCTGCTCCCGAACAAGGAAGTGGACGAGAATGACGAGTGGAGCGTAGACCCGAAGGAGTTGTCGGCGGTGTTCAATCCGTGCGGCAACCTCTCGATCGTTCCCGAAGAGAAGGAAGGCGAAGACCCGCTCATGGGCAGCAACGGTCTCGACTCGATGTCGGAACTCATGACCGGCATCGAAGGCGAAGCCAAGGCACGCTTCGCCGGCATGCGCGAGGTCGAAGGCCAGTCCTACGCGGTGATTGCGCTGGAGTTCAAGGTCAAGTCGCAAGCCGATTTGACAGAGAAGGTCAAAGAGCAGATGGAGTCGTCGGGCCAAGAGCTACCTGTCACCTTGGAAAAGGTAGACATGGAGTGGAGCTCGGCAGGCAAGGGCGAACTGCTCTGGAATGTGAAGGACGGACACTTCGTTTCCTTCGAGATGGATGCGGAGACGACGCTGAAGAGCGTGGAAGAGATGTCCATCGATGCAGGCGGCCGTCAAATGTCCTTGACGCAAACCCGCAACATGTCGGGCTCGACGGCGTTCGTGGCCAAGGCCAAGTGACCTGCTGCATCTCCGCCCTATGCGGATTCTGAAGCTCCTCGCGACGCTCCTGCTCGCTCTGCCCCTCGCTCCGACCACGAGCGGCGGGGCGATCTATGTGCAAGATGGCACGGACCGTCTTGCCGAGGCCAAAGCTGCGGCGAGTGCCTTGGATTGGCAAACCTGTGCCGATCTGCTCATCGAGGACCTCAAGCGCCGTCCTGGTGACCTTGAACGCCATGAGCTGATGGGGCGCGCGATGCAAGCGCTGGGGCGCTGCGATGAAGCGGCGCACTACTTAGACCTCGCGCTCAAGGAACATGAGAAGGCCGCCCGCGCCGAAGCAGTCAAGGCGCTCAAGCCCCTGCTGTACAAGTGCGATGACTTGTCCGATCGGCGTGACAAGTTCCTCGACAAGGCCGCCAAGCTGTTGATCGAAGCTGCGGAACAGCTCTTTGCTCAAGGCCACGAAGATCGCGCCTTGGAAGTG
>Ga0255096_1001350_pt1 | contig 10130 bp, 9 predicted proteins | sample Colum_Atlam_RepA_2_FD_188563 | JGI IMG/M metagenome (GOLD analysis project Ga0255096, IMG submission 188563) | Freshwater microbial communities from Columbia River, Oregon, United States - Colum_Atlam_RepA_8d | ecosystem: Environmental > Aquatic > Freshwater > River | place: USA: Oregon...
AGGACTAGCACTCTCTGGGGTAGCCGAAAATTTTTTTCAAATTTTTCATTTTTCATGCCGCCAAGGCCTTCTCCCGTCCGCAGCCACGCGCACAGCGACTCCCACTTTGCGCCACTCGGCCCGCACGCGAAATCGCCGACGGCCTCATGCCCGGCCCGGCCTACACGCAGGCAACTGCAGCTAAACGTCTGACGCTACATCACTTGCAACCAGCTCACTGGTCGCAGCGGCGTCCGCTTCCGTGGCCGACAACTCCCCCACCAGGGCGGGCTCGGCACCTTCGAACAGGGACAAGAGATCGCCCTTCAACGCTTCCATGCGCTCGGGCGTGAAATCGTAGACCCAGACGCGCAGGGCTTCCTTGCGGCGCGGACGGTGCACCAACATCGATTCGCCTTGTTGGCCTTCGCCGCGCACAATCCGATCGATCTTCAAGCGCTTCTTGCGCATCAGCAGCAAGCACAACAAGTAGCGCACTTCGGCCAGCTTGGGCTCGGTGCGGCCTTCCAAGCGCAAGAACACCGCCTCTAGCGTGGGCAAATCCAGCTGCATGCCGCGCTTGCCCGCACGATGGCGCGTGAACCAATACACAAGATGCTCGGCTTGCGCAGGCTCCGCAGCCTGTTTGGCGCGGCCCTGCCAGCACACCAGGCACAAGTCTTCGCGCGCCAAAAGCTCTTGGGCGACGGAGAGCAGCGACACATGCCGTGCGCCGTCCTCAAAGACAGAGTTGCAACCAGTGCAGGCGCCGGTCCGCCGTCTGAATTTCCATTCCGACATCTTGGGAAACGGTTGTACGCCAGTCGCGAGGTCCTGTCCACCTACAAACACGCCGGCCGCTGGACGCGTGTCCAACGGCCGGCGCAGCTCATGTGCAGAGGCTTAGATCAGGGCGCCCAGACCAAGCGGTAGCCGTTCGAGAGGTTGAAGGTCTCTGCGTTGCAGAAGACCGCGCCGTTGCGGTACCACACCTGGTAGTAGCGCGTGTCGCCCGCGAGCGCACCGCCGCGCACGGAAATCGACTGGTCGCCAGCTACCGGGTACTGCGAAGCACCGCCCACATTGGACTTGGTGCCGAGGCGCACCACCGAACCACCTGCGCAGCGCAAGCCGTCGCCGAAGCTCGAGCTGATCGCCGTGGTGCCCTGGTAGTACAGCGCGAAGCTGTTCGGCATGCCCGAACCGGCCAGCACGGCGGTGTCGGCGGCGATGCTCGCCACACCGGTCGAAGCCAACAAGGCGCCGCTGCCCAAGGAGTTCAAGCAACCAGCACCCGCGCCGACGGCCGAGTTGTTGGCGCACGGGCAGGCAGTGCTGCTGCCGTCACCGAAGCAGAAGGCGCCGCTGGTCGGGGCACCCGTGTCACCGGCGTTGATGGCCGTGTTGGCGATGTCTTGGAAACCGGCATCCAGCAGAGTGCGCACGTTGGCGGCGGCACCAACTTGGATGCGGGCCCAGCCGTAGTGCGGCAAACCGTCGGCCGCGTTGAAGCGGAAGCCGACCAAGTTGACCGCGTTGAGCTGCCAGTTGCCAGCGGCTGCACCAAAGGTGACCGCAGTTGTGGCGTTGGCATAGCTACCGGCCGCGTCGATAGAAGTTCCCGCCACGAGGTTGCCAGCTACCGTGGTCAGGGCCGAACCGGGGAAGCGCAGATAGCCCGTGCCCGTAGCAGAGAAGAACTGCAAGTTGGTCGCGCCGTAGGGGTTGATGTCCCAACCCGGGGTGACGCCGCCCGTGGCGCCCGTGACGCCGGTTTCAACGTTGACGTACAGGCCGTCGATGTTGGCCGGAATCACCGTGTTGTAGGTGCGGTAGACGATGCCGGCATCGGCTTCCGGAGCAACGGAAACGAGCGCAGCGGCGGCCGCAGCGGCGGCAACGAGGTGGGAGGAGAGGCGTGAGCCGAGGTTCATGTGGAGACCTGCTAAGGGTTGAAGATCGAGGGACGCGGGAGGGCAGAGCGCCACACCCGAGTATCTAGAGGCTAGCTGCAGATACAGCCGAGGCGAAAAAAAAAGCCGATTTCCTAAGATCCTCTCACAGATGGGCACTTCAGACACGCTGCCACCTTAGACTTTCGAGCGTAGCCTTGATGTACCCCTGCATGCACCCTCAACCCGTACTGGTAGTTAGTGGCCTCCCCCGCTCAGGGACCAGCATGGCCATGCAAATGATCCACGCGGGAGGCGTGGAAGCGTTGACCGATCAGGAGCGCCAAGCCGATGCCGACAATCCGCGCGGGTACTTCGAGTACGAGCGCGTCAAGGCTCTGCGCAACGACAAGACCTGGCTGGATGAGGCGCAGGGCAAGGTCGTGAAGATCATCCACATGTTGCTGCTCGAGCTGCCAACGGACCGCCCGTACAAAGTGGTCTTCATGGAGCGCGAGTTGGGCGAGGTGCTGGCCTCGCAAAGCAAGATGCTCGAGCGGCTGGGGCGCAGCGGCGCCACCTTGGCCCCAGCGCGCTTGCGCGCCGTGTACGAAGCGCAGCTGAAGCAAGTGCACGCGCACTTGGCCGCGCATTCCTGCTTTGAGGTGCTGCGCGTGCCGTATGCGGATGCGGTCGCCCAACCTGCGGCGCAAGCAGCCCGCATCCAAGCCTTCCTCGGCGGCAGCCTCAGGTTGGATGCGATGGTTGCGGCGGTCGATCCTAGCCTGCACCGCAACCGCGCCTAAGGCGTGGACCCGATCCGTGGCTAGGCGGGTGCAAGCCCGAGATGCTTACGCAAGCCCTCGGCTTCGAAGGGTAATTCGCTGGGCGGTCGCCAGTCCGTGCGTTCGAGCGCAGCGTGTGCGCGTTGCTGGAACAAGGTTGCTGCAGCGGCTTCGCCACGCGCCAAGGCAAGGATGGTCGCCATGCGCAAGCTGGGTACATGCTGGGGATCGAACTGCAAGCCGATAGCAAGGCTCTTGGCCGCGTTGTCTAGATCGCCGTACCACGCCAACGCTGTGCCTAGCAGCCAATGCCCGTCGGGAAGCGCCTTGGAGGCTTCCATGGCATCCAGAGCGCATTCGGCCGCAGCTTCGTAGCGCGCAGCACACAGGTGCGCACGCGCCAAGGCCAGCATGGCCCCCACACCGTGCTGATCCGCAGCACGAGCAGCTGTGGCGGCGTTGAGAGCCTCTGTCAAACGTCCTTGACGCAGCAGGCATTCGCTCAAGCGCACGAGGATGCTGGCGGGCAAGTGCTGTGCGGCCAGCACGCGGTCCGCTTCTGCTTGGGCTTCGGCTTGAAGCCCGATCTCACTCAAGGACATGGCTAGCGAGACACGCAGCTCAAGGTCACCGGAGCGCTGACTCACGGCCTCACGCAGGATCTGCACGGCCTGCGCATGATCGCCCAAGGCAGCACAGCAACTGGCGCGGCACACGGCATAGCGCGCCTCGTCCGGACGCAACGCATGCAGTGCTTCGAACTGCGGCAAAGCTGCGCGGAATTTGTTCCGCGACAGCAAATGCACACCCAGATTGAAGGTGCTCTCACGCTTGACCAGATCGATCTGCGCTTGGGCATCCTCCGGCAAGGCCGCCATGTAGCCCAAGTCGACGAGCTGCTGGATCGCATCGGCTGCTTCGAAAGGATCTTGACGCAGATCCTCTGGGTGCAAACCGGCATCCGCACCGGGCGCTTCCCATGATTCCACGGGCGCTGGTGCGGGATCTTCTAGGATCTCGGCCAGCACCCGGCCATCAAAGTCCACGCCGCACGGCAAGCCCAAGACCGTCAACGCCGTCGGCGTAAGGTCGAGCACATTGGCCACGATGGGTTGTCCACCCGCCTTGACACCGGGTCCACTCGCCACCCACAGCCCCAACGGCCGATGCCAGCTGGCCTCCTTCTCCATGCGCATTTCCGGCGGCAGATCCTCCAGCGAAGGACGCTCGCCACCGGATTGAAAGCCATGATCCGAGAGGATGAACACAGTGGTGTCCGGACCAGCTTGTTCCAGCAAACGCCCCAAGGCAGCGTCATGCCAGCAGTACACCGAGTCCATCACGGCACCGAAGGCGCGCACATCACGCTCGGCTACTCCGGCCATGCGCGGCGGGCGGTACTGCATGAAGTGATGGCCCATGGTGTCGATCGTCTCGAAGAACACCATGGCCAGATCCCAGGCCTGTACGCGCATGGAGGCGAGAGCCACGCGCTCCACACTCATGGCAGTCGCCATCAACCTGCACAGCGTGTCGACACGCGCATCGTGCGTGTGCGCCACCAAGTAGGGAAAGAGCTGCGCGAGGTGCGTGCGGGCAAAGGTCGCGCGACCCACGCGTTGCTGCGCCAGCGTGTCGCTCAAGTCCGGCGGATGCACGGCACCGGGCACCAACGGCCAAGGCGTAGAGGCCTGACCGGGGTCGCCCTCCATCAACATGTTGCTCGTGACGATGCCGCGTACCGGCTCGGCAGGATGACTGGCGTACCAGCCGGTGCACTGCACCCGCAAGCCTGCTTGCGTGGCGATGTTCCAGATCGCCTTGACCTTGCGGCTGGTGCTGGAAGCGATGCGCAGACCACTGCCGTCCGGCTTCGGTTCGACGAAGTTGAGGATGCCGTGCACATCAGGTGTGCGCGCCGTGGCCACGCTCACCCACAAGAGCGGACTGAGCTTGGGTTCCAGAGTCGTGAGGTCGCTGCGTACACCGCGCTGAATCAGGCGCTCCAGCACAGGCATGCGACCTTGCGCCAAGAGCTGATCCACAATCAGCCAATCGGCAGCATCCCAACCAATGACAAGGACGCGTCTTCCTGAGGGTAGGTTACTGGAGGTGCTCATTCAGGATCGTTCCGCTTGCAAACGCTTTTGATTCGCTTCCCACCACGAGCGCCATTGCGTTGGTGCGCGCTTCTTGCTGTCGCGACTCAAGCTGGCGAGCGTGCGTTCGATTTCGACCACCAGCTTGGGCTCCCCGCGGCCTGAGGCATGTTCAAGCGCGTCGACCAAGCGGCTGAAGCAGCGCAGGTCGTCCAAGAGCGACAAGCCTTGGGCCGCGGCGATCGCGACGGCCGGATCGGTGTCGAGCAAGGCGCGGCACAACACCCCCGTGGGGTGGGCCGTCAACTTTGCTTGACTGCCGCGCAAGGCCAGCGCTTGGGCGGCTTGGGCGCGCACGATCCACTCAGGGTCTTTGGTGACCACGACTCCGAGCTGCGCCAACACATCCGCTTCTGCAGCCGCCTCTGCGGGCAGTTTGCCGAGCAATTCTGCGGCACGGCGGCGTGTCTCGGCGCGTGCATCCCCGAGCAAGCCCGCCGTGGGCAGCACCGCCGATGCGCCGATGCGCACCAAGACATCGCCCGCGAGGAAGGCCACGACACCGTCCTTGACTTGCAAGGACTGCACGAGAAGCGGTGTCGAGTACTCCTTGAGCGCGACCAACTCGGCTTGCGCGCGTTCAAACGGTCCATCCGCGATGGGCTTGGTCTGCAGGCGCGAGCGTTCGAACGTGGCCACCATCTCGCGCGCGGCATTCTGCACCACAAAACGCGCTAGCAGCGGGTCCTTGCGCACCTCTTCGCGGCGCAACTCCCACTCAGCGCCTCCACGACGGTAGGCATCCCATGCAGCGCGCTCGCGCTCGGGCAGCTCTTCTGTGCGCACGATTCGATCAGCGCTGGATCGATCGGCAGCATGCCCCGCAGGAGTGTTGGTGCAAGCTGCAGCCACCGAAGCTGCACAAGCAAGAGAGGTGAGAAGCCAGTTCACCTAGGCATCGTACCCAAGCTGGGTCCTAGTCGAACGCGCCAGTGCCGCATCCCACTGCGACTCGGCGAAGGTGCGCATGCGTTCCTCAAACCAAGCTTCGCCGCTGGCGGGTGTGGGTGGCGCGCCCGCGGAGAGACACTGGTCGTAGAGCGCTTGATGAGCATCCAACCACACAGCCTCCTCTTGCCGCGCGTCCTCGTGCGCTGGTACGGCCTTGGCCAGAGCATCGAAGCGTTGGGGATTGTGGGCCAGGTCGACCCAATGGGCGGCCAAGGCAGCCGCGTCACCGGGCGGTACCCACAGGCAACAGCCCTGCGCAGACCGGTCGGCCACCCGCTCTCTATACGCGGGCAGCGAGGACAGCACGCAAGGGCGGCCCAGCTGAAGCGCTTCATCCAACACCAAGCCTTGCGACTCCGCCGCGAGGGAAGGCAGGGCGATCAAGTCCGTGTGCTCCAACACGGGATGAGTGCCGAGGTCCGCTGCTTCGTAGGCACCGTGCAGATGGACGCGCACACCGGGTAGTGCGTTCAGCTGTGCGACCCGCGCTGTGAGCCAGGTCCGCGTGGACTCTGTGCCTGTGGTGCCGAGCAAGTGCAGGTCGATGGAGGCGCGGGCCGCACTCAGCTCGAGCGCCTGCAGCGCCACCTCCAGCCCCTTCTCACGCGCCAGACGGCCAAGCACCAAGACACGCAAGGTGCCGTCCTGCCTGCGCGGCTGCGGACGACGAGCCAGAGCCGGCGCAGGATGCGGCAGCACCGACGGGGTAAGAGCATCCACCTCAGGGGCGAGGTACGCGCGCACGGCGTGCGCATGAGCTTGCGTAGGCACGCTGAGCGCACGCGCTAGCTTGAGTTCGCGCACCAAATCGTGCCGGCGCAGGGTGAACTCGGTCCAGCGCGCTTCCGTAGGCAACCAATGGGCAATGGGCGGCACACTATCTGCACACGCCACACAGGGCATGAGTCCGCTTTTCTTGTCACACGGCAGCATGGTCTGCGGCTGCACGCGAAAGGTCAGCGGGCACGACACGAAGTGATCGTGCAGCGTCACAAGCGACGGAACCCCTTGCCGCGCGGCGCGCAGCACCAAGTCACGCGAGAGACGCAACCAATGGTGCACATGCACCACATCAGGGCGCTCTGCGGCCACGAGTTCTTCAAATTGACGACCCGCACGGGCCGAAAGACTCTTCTGCCAGTGATCATGATGCAGGTCTGCACGGCGAATGGAGACTCTGGTCAAAAACCCACCCGAGGGGTGGCTGGTGACGGCTTGCGGGATGGGATCCACAGCGCTGTCCAAAGTACCTGACACCACCACCACCGCGTGCCCGCGCTGCACAAGGCCATCAGCCAAGCGCTGAACTGTACGCTCGACACCGCCTAGAGGCGCTTCCGCAGCAGTCCCCCACGGATCGCGGTGGCAGGTCAACAGCACCTTCACGCGAGCCCCTTCACGGCACCACCGCGCGGTAATGGGCTTCAACTTGATCGACATGCCACGACCACGCGGGCACGGGGCGCGGATGGAGCGCGCGCGTGTCCAGTTCTCTAGACAGCACCTGCGCTAGGCGCGCAGACAAGTCCTCCACCGATCCGGGCCGGAAACGCCAGCCGTCGATACCAGGCTCTACCAGCTCAGCCAACCCGCCATGATCGGCCACCAGCAGCGGCACGCCGGCTGCGCGCGCTTCTTGCACCACCAGAGGAGCATTCTCCCACCATCGACTGGGCACAACCAACAGGTCGAGCTCGGCGTACAAGCGAGCCACCGCAGCGCGATCAAGCACGCCCTCCAAGCGCGCTCCCGCTGCGAGCGCGAGCTGACGCAGTTCTGCTTGGTAGGTCGGCTCGTTCGCATCCGAGCCGCAGACGCGCAGCACTCCGCTTTGGCGCAGCTCGCTGGGCAGTTGAGCCCAAGCGCGCAACAACAAGTCCGGGCCTTTGGCTCGAATCCGAGCACCTAGGTAGCCAATCTGCAGCGGTGCTTCCGCAGGACGCGGACTGCGCGCGCCCAGCACACCGTCCGCGATGCCAAAGGGCAAATGCACCATGCGCTCGCGCGGCAAGCCTCCATCCAGCACGGAGCGTTCCAACACAAAACGGCTGGGTGCAAAGTACAGCTGTACCTGGGCGCTCAGTTGCTGGCGCAACTCTGTGGCCCGCACGACCACTTGCTGTGCAAGCGCACGCGCCGCGTCAGCTTGCGTTGCAGCAGTAGCAACCGGCGCACGCTTGCCCAACCAGCGCTTGGCGCGCCGCGCACTCGCCGACAAGTCCAGTCCACTAGCTTGCTTGACCATCCGCACCACCGGCATGAGGCGTCGCTCCCAACGACCTTGGTTGTGCTCGAAGGTCACAAGGCATGCGCCGCAACGCTGTGGATCAAGTGTGGCGCACAAGCTCCCGTCGGGATGCAGGCGCTGGCCATGACGCGCGCATTGGCTCCAGTAGTCATGCAGGGTCATGACCACCGCGGCTCCTTGCTGTGCGAAACGTGCTGGCAAGGTGATACCCAGCTGAATCAAGTGCTGCACATGCACAAGGTCGTAGCGGCGCGACAACAACGGTGCGATGGCCGCAACGATGCGCGGATCATCCCAAGTCGCCCGAAAATCGGCATGCAACAAGTTGTGCGCCAGACTATGCACCTGCACACCTTCGCGCACGGAAGAGCGCAAGGACAGGTCTGCACGACCTAAGTCCTTGGTCGTAGCCAACACTTCGACCTCATGCCCGCGCGCCGCCAAAGCACGCGCGAGCTGCCAAGTGTAGGTCTCTGTGCCACCCACGCGATCGGGAGGCAGACCATGGACGAGGTGAAGGATGCGCACGTGAGGATCCTAGCGGTATGCTCACGCCATCGCCATGAAGCTGCGCCTCATCATGAAGTGGACCGTGATCGTGTTGTTCGCTGTGGTCTTGCTGGCCCAAGTGTGGCCGGTCGAGCGCACGAATCCGCCGGTGAAGGCCAACTTGGAGGCACCTCCAGAAGTCAGCAGCATCCTGCGCGCCGCCTGCTATGACTGTCACTCGAATGAGACACACTGGCCTTGGTACTCCTACATCGCTCCCATCAGTTGGCAGGTAGCCCATCATGTGGACGAAGGCCGGCGCGAGTTGAACTTCTCGGATTGGGGTTCCTACCGTGAATCCAAGCAATTGTCGCTGGCCGAGGAGATGCTGGAGCAAATCGACCAAGGCGAGATGCCTACTTGGGACTACAAGCTGGCGCATCCCGAAGCGCGCTTGACCAGCGAGCAAATCGCAGTGCTGCGCGCGTGGGTGGACACCCTCTAGCGGGCGAACGACCGCAGCAGCGCCCACCACAAGCGCATCCAACCGTCCAACGCGCGTGCCAGCCAGTGCTTGACGCCACGCGCCGCCGCAGGCGTGAGCGTGAGTGGACCACCGACCAGCAAGTCACGATCGTTGCGCGTACGCAAGCGCTCGAGCTGGGCGCGGCGTTCACGCCAACCGACGCGCGCTTGCCACCAGTCCCGCTTGCCGCGCCACCAAGCGCTCAGGCCACCGAAGCCCCCGCCCCCGGCGGCGAGCGCAAAGCCCAACTGCACCGTCTCGTAGGCCAGCAACGAGGGCACGCAACACACGAGGGTCCGCGTGCGGTAGTTGTTCGCCAGGTGCAACCAACGGTTCTTGCTGTGGTGGTAGATGCGCGTGTGCGGGTAGCGCGGCCCATCGCGAAACGACAGGTCAGGCGTGCCACCGCCGTGCAAGCACAGCGCTTCCTCGTCGCTCATGATCGTCCAGCCCGCGGCACGCAAGCGGTACGACAGATCAAGATCTTCGAAGAGGATGAACATGCGCTCATCGAAGCCCCCTACGGCCAGCAGTGCGTCCTTGCGCACCAGCAAAGCCACCGAGACGCAACAACCTGCCTCCAAGACACCTGTGCCCGCGGCTTGCGCGAGAGGCACATAGAAGTTCCGCAGAGCAATCAAGCCCGCATGATGCAGGGCGCCCCCATCGTAGTGGACCCGCGCAGGCTCATCGGCGAAGACGGAGCGTGGTTGGACGATGGCGGCATCACGACGGCTGTCTAATACTTTTGACAGGCGCTCCAAGACATCGGGAGCTACATACGCATCGTTGTCGAGCAGCAGCACACGCGCACTGGTCGCAGCCCGCAGCCCAGCATTGCGCGCCACACTGGGACCACCATTGCGCCCCAGCTGCACGATGCGTCCTTGCGGCAATGCTGCGGCGATGTCTTGCGCGGAACCATCCTCCGAGGCTCCGTCCACTACCAGCAACTCGCCGATGGGACCACGCAAAGCCTGCAAAGCCGCCACAAGCCGATCCACGTGCCGACGGCCGTTCCAGTTCACGACCACCACATCGACCCGCTGGCTGGACGCTGCAGAGCTCACGACAGCGGCAACTCGAAGTCAGGATGCGTGC
>Ga0255096_1001355_pt1 | contig 10120 bp, 9 predicted proteins | sample Colum_Atlam_RepA_2_FD_188563 | JGI IMG/M metagenome (GOLD analysis project Ga0255096, IMG submission 188563) | Freshwater microbial communities from Columbia River, Oregon, United States - Colum_Atlam_RepA_8d | ecosystem: Environmental > Aquatic > Freshwater > River | place: USA: Oregon...
GTGGCTGCTGGGCGTTGTGGTGGTGTCGGATGTGATGGGCTATTTTGCCGGTCGCATTCTGGGTGGCCCGAAATTCTGGCCCGCGATCAGCCCGAAGAAAACTTGGTCCGGCACGGTTGCGGGTTGGCTGGGGGCGGCGGGGCTGGGGCTTTGGTTCGTGCAGCAGGGCTATGGCAGCCTGTGGTTGGTGGCACTGTCGCCGGTGGTGGCCTTTGCCGGGCAAATGGGCGACATCGCCGAAAGCTGGTTGAAGCGGCGGGTGGGGGCGAAAGACAGCTCGCATCTGATCCCCGGCCACGGCGGCGTGATGGACCGCTTTGATGCGCTGGTCGGTGCGATGGTGTTGGTCATGCTGCTTACGCGGATTTTCCCGCTGCCAATCGGGGGCTAACATGCGGTCGGTTTCGGTTTTTGGCGCAACCGGCTCTGTCGGGGAAAACACCTTTGATCTGTTGATGCGCGAAGGTGGCCCCGCCGCTTATCGCACTGTGGCGCTGACCGGTGGGCGCAATGTGGCGCGGCTGGCGGAAATGGCGCAGGCGCTGCGCGCTGAAATCGCCGTCACCGCCTTTGACGATTGTTTGCCCGCGCTGCGCGATGCACTGGCGGGCACTGGTATTGCCGTTGCGGCCGGAACCCAAGCGGTGCATGACGCCGCCGACCGCCCCGCCGATTGGGTGATGAGCGCGATTGTCGGCGCCGCTGGTCTGGTGCCGGGGATGCGCGCGCTGCGCCACGGCGGCAAGCTGGCCTTGGCCAACAAGGAAAGCCTTGTCACCGCAGGCCAATTGCTGATGGCAACCGCCGCCCGCAACGAAGCCACGATCCTGCCGGTTGACAGTGAACATTCGGCAATCTTTCAGGCCTTGGTTGGCGAAGATATGTCGGCGGTCGAACGCATCATCCTGACCGCATCGGGTGGGGCGTTGCGCGACTGGCCGCTGGAAAAGCTGGCACATGCCACCTTGGCCGAAGCTTTGGCGCATCCGAATTGGTCGATGGGGCAGCGCATTACCATCGATTCGGCGTCGATGTTTAACAAGGCGCTGGAAGTCATTGAAACGCGTGAGTTTTTCGGTGTCTCGCCCGATCAGATCGAAGTGATCATTCACCCCGAATCGATCATTCATTCGATGGTGGGGTTTCGCGACGGCGCGGTGATGGCGCATCTGGGCGCGCCCGATATGCGCCACCCCATCGGCTATGCGCTGAACTGGCCGCAGCGCTTGGCGCTGCCGGTGGCGCGGCTTGATCTTGCGGCTTTGGGGCAACTGACCTTCCGCGCCCCCGACCTTGTGCGCTTTCCGGCGCTGCGGCTGGCAAACGAAGTGATGCAGACCCGCGGCCTTGCCGGCGCCGCCTTCAACGCCGCCAAAGAGGTCGCCTTGGATCATTTCATTGCGGGGGCCTTGGGCTTTATGCAGATGGCGGCGGTGGTTGATCATACACTTGCGCGTGTTTCGGCGGAAACCTGCCTTGGAAATGCCGCCGATGCCCTTGAGGATGTGCTGCAAATGGACCATCTGGCAAGGATAAGGGCCGCAGAAGCGGTCACTCAGATAAAAGGCAGGTAGCGCGTGGATATCTCCGGTTTGATCGCAGGGGCCGGAAGCACGGCTTGGACAGTGGTGTTCTTCGTGATTGCTTTGGCGATCATCGTGGCGGTGCATGAATACGGCCATTACATCGTTGGCCGCTGGTCTGGCATCCATGCCGAAGTGTTCAGCCTTGGCTTTGGCCCGGTGATCTATTCGCGGGTCGATCAACGGGGCACGCGCTGGCAGTTGGCGGCGTTGCCGCTGGGTGGCTATGTGAAATTCCTTGGTGACAAGGATGCGGCCTCGGCGCCCGATCATCAGGCGCTTGCGGGCCTGTCGCCCAACGAAAAACGCCACACCATGTTTGGCGCCCCGCTTTGGGCGCGCGCGGCAACGGTGGCGGCGGGGCCGGTGTTCAACTTCATTCTGGCGATTGTGGTGTTCATTGGCATGATCCAATACACCGGCGTTGCCACTGATCTGCCCTTGGTCGGCAAGGTCAACCCAACGCCTTACAGCCAGCCCAGCCTGCAAACCGGCGATCAGATTCTGGCGCTGAACGGGGTGAAAACCGCCGATCTGACCAGTTTCGTGCAAACCGCCACCGATTTGCCGCCCGCGGCCAGCGTTACCTATCACATCGACCGCGACGGCGGCGAAATGGATATCACCGGCCCGCATCCGTTCTTGCCGATTGTTGGCGGCGTGATGCCGAAAAACGCGGGCATGCAGGCCGGTATCCAGACCGGCGACGTGATCTTGCAGGCCGCAGGCCAAGACGTGACGGCGTTTTCGCAACTGCCCGCGCTGGTTGAGGCCAGTCAGGGCGCGCCGATCGCTTTGAAACTGTGGCGCGCGGGGCAGGTGATCGACCTGACGCTGACGCCCAACCGCCGCGACATCCCGAAAGACGATGGCAGCTTTGAAACCCGCTGGATGATCGGTTTGACCGGCGGCATGCTGTTTGAGCCGCAAACCCGCCGCCCGGGCCTGTTGGAAACCGGCCGCCTTGCGTTGGATCAGGCGTGGTTTGTGTCGAAATCGTCGCTGTCGGGGCTGTGGCATGTGGTCAGCGGCCAGATCAGCAGTTGCAACCTGTCCGGCCCGGTCGGCATGGCGCAGGTGATGGGCGATGCTGCCCGCTTGGGTGTTGAAGAGTTTCTGGGCATGCTGGCGATGCTTTCGCTGGGGGTTGGCCTGTTGAACCTGTTCCCGATTCCGATCCTTGACGGCGGCCACCTGATGGCCTTCGCCTACGAGGCCGTCACCCGCCGCGCCCCGGCGCCTGCGGTGATGAACGTGCTTTACCTGATCGGGCTGTTTGTCGTGCTGTCGTTCATGTTCTTTGCCACCTACAACGACGCGATCTGCAAATAACCAAGCCATAGTGCTGCCACATTCCGCAGCTATTTCGCCCTTGTTCAAAGGTTTCGGAAGGGGTGTGCCATGCAGGCTGTGATGCAAAGCTATAAGGGGCTGTCGCTGCTGGTCTGGTTGAATTGGGATCGGCTGTTCACCGTTGGCACGATTTTGGTCGGCTTGCTGGCTGGCGCTTTCCTTGGCACCGCCTTGACGCATCCCTGATCGGGAAATGCTGTGGTTTTGCTGCATGCAGCGCCGGAAAACCCTGCCATCCTTTTGACATTGCTTGCGGTTGCGGTTAGTCAGATACACAGGATTTAGTGTATTCGGGAGCGGCTCATGCGGGGATCAAAAGGCGCCACTACGTCGCGCAAGGCATTGACGCTAGGTTGGCTGCGCCCGTCACTGGTGGCGATTCTGCTTTCCACCACAATGGTTTCCGAACCGTTCCTCACCCAAGCTGTCGCCGAAGACTATGCGTTTTCCAGCGTGACGGTGGAAGGCAACGATTACGTCGATGCGGCAACCATCCTGTCCTATGCGGGAATCGCTCGGGGGGAAACCATCGGGGCGGGTGCGCTGAACGACGCCTACCAACGCATCGTGGCGTCGGGCCTGTTTGAAACCGTCGATCTGGTGCCGCAAGGCAACACGCTGGTGATCAAGGTCAAGGAAAACCCGATTTTGAACGTCGTCGATTTTCAGGGCAACAAGCGCCTGAAAGACGACAAGCTGGTCGAACTGATCAAGTCGCAATCGCGCAAGATCTATTCTGCGGCGCAAGCCGAGGCTGATGCCGCCCAAATCGCCGAAGCCTACCGGGTGCAGGGCCGTCTGGCCGCCACCGTTGATCCGCGGATCATCCGCCGTTCTGGCAACCGCGTTGATCTGGTGTTCGAAATCACCGAAGGCAAAGTGGTTGAAAACGAAGGCATTTCCTTTGTTGGCAACCGCGCTTTCAGCGACCGTCGCCTGCGCCAAGTGTTGCAAACCAAACAGGCGGGCTTCTTGCGTCAGCTGATCAAGGCCGACACCTTTGTTCCCGAACGGCTAGAGGTCGACAAGCAGATGCTGCGCGATTTCTACCTGTCGCGCGGCTACATCGACGTGCAGGTTTTGGATGCCACGGGCGAGCTGTCGCGTGAGCGCGATGCCACCTTTGTCAGCTTCACCGTGCGCGAAGGCCAAAGCTTCAAGATCGGCAAGGTTTCCACCGTTTCGGAAATCGAAGGCGTTGATGCTGGCGAATTTGCCGCCGTGCAAAAGATGCGCAGTGGCGTGACCTATTCGCCCGCGATCATCGAAAACAACATCGCGCGGATGGAAAATCTGGCGCTGCGCAAGGGTCTGAACTTTGTGCAGATCGAACCGCGGCTGATCCGCAACGACGCAAACCAGACGCTGGACGTTGAATATGTCATTCGGCGCGGTCAGAAGGTTTTCGTTGAACGCATTGATATTGAAGGCAATACCACGACGCTGGATCAGGTTGTGCGCCGGCAGTTCCGTTCGGTCGAAGGCGACCCCTTCAACCCGCGCGAAATTCGTCAGGCCGCCGAACGCATCCGCGCCTTGGGCTTCTTCAACGATGCACAGGTCGATTCCAAGCCGGGCAGCGCGCCGGATCAGGTTGTGGTCAACGTCGATGTTGAAGAAAAGCCGACCGGCTCTATCAGCTTGGGCGCGTCTTTCGGCACCAGCTCTGGCGTTGGTTTGAACCTTGGTTTTCAAGAAACCAACTTCCTTGGCCGCGGGCAGGGCTTTGGCATCAACATCAACACCACGTCGGATAACGCCGATGCCAGCATCAACTTTTCCGAACCGGCCTTCCTTGGCCGCGATCTGAAGTTCAAGCTGAACGGCGGCTATACCGTCACCGACAACCAGACCGCGCTGTATGATACCAGCAAGATCGTGATCGGCAGTGGGCTGGAATTCCCGATTGCCGAACAGTCGCGGCTGGAACTGCGGGCCAAGGTGTTCCAAGACACCATGATGCATATCGATGATACTAAGGCATCGCCCTTGTTGGTAGCAGAAGAAGCGCGTGGCAGCGAACTTGGCGCCGGTCTTGGCTATGCCTATAGCTTTGACAACCGCATCACCGGTCTTAACCCGAAAAGCAGCCTGATTCTGCGCTTTAGCCAGGATTTTGTCGGCTTGGGCGGCGATATCAGCTATATCCAAACCTCGGCACTGGCCGTGGCGGAAACCAAAGTGCTGAACGAAGACGTGACGCTGCGCGCGATCTTTGAAGGCGGCGCGGTGAACAGCCTTGGCGGCTATGAAACCCGCGCGACCGACCGTTACTTTGGCAACAGCAAGATCCGTGGTTTTGAATTCAACGGCATCGGCCCGCGCGATGGCAACGTCGCCACCGGCGATGCCTTGGGCGGTAACTTCTATGCCACCGCCCGCTTCGAAGCCGAATTCCCGCTGGGCCTGCCGGAAGAATACGGCATCAACGGCGGCGTGTTCTATGACATGGGGTCGGTCTGGGGCTTGGATACAACTGCTGGTTCCAATGGCGCCGACGAGGGTATGAACCTGCGGTCTTCAGTTGGGGTTTCGCTGCTGTGGAACACGCCGATTGGCCCGCTGCGCTTCAACTTCTCGGATGCGGTGCAGAAGGAAGACTATGACAAAGAGCAGAAGTTCGACCTGACGATCTCGACGAAGTTCTGATGCGCAGGCTTGGTCTTGGCATCGCCGTTGCGTTGCTTGTGGGTCTTTCCGGCCCACTGGCGGCGCAAAGCGTGATGCAAAAGACCGCCATCGTCACGCTGGATCAGGAAAAGCTGTTTGTCGGCACCAAATACGGTGTCGCGCTGCAAGCCAAGTTTGAGGCCGAATCTGCCGCGCTTGTCGCCGAAAACCGCAAGATCGACAGCGCGCTAGAGGCCGAAGAACGCGATCTGACCGACAAACGCGCCACGATGGACGCCGCAAGTTTCCGCCCGCTTGCTGAAGCCTTTGACAAAAAAGCCAACGAATTGCGCGCCGCCCAAGACGTGAAGGCACGCGATCTGACCCTGCGGCGCGATCAAAACCGCCAGACCTTCTTTCAAAACATCGCACCGATCCTGGGCGATTATATGGTAGAACGCGGCGCAGTGGCGATTTTGGACAAAACCGCCATCATCGTGTCGCTTGGCTCGATCGACATCACCACCGAAGTGATCGCCCGCATCGACGACCGCCTTGGCGACGGCAGCAAAGTGTCCAAACCCTAAGCGCCGCGTGCGACTTGTCGAAGCCGTGGCAATTCGCTAACCATCCTTCATGCCCCGACAAGAGGGCCGGACAGACCGGAGTTCCCATGACCGACCAGACCGCAGCCCCGCTTTTTGCTGATCTTGCGCTGATCCAGCGTATCATCCCGCACCGTTACCCGTTTTTGCTGGTCGACAAGGTGCGCGACATCATCCCCAACAAATCCTGCGTCGGCATCAAGAACGTCACCTTCAACGAGCCGCAGTTTCAGGGCCACTTCCCCGACATGCCGATTTTCCCAGGCGTGATGATCATCGAAGCCATGGCGCAGACCTCTGGCATTCTGGTGGGCCTGTCGATGGATCTGGTCGACAAGAATGCCAAGGTGTTCTTCATGGGCGTCGATGCGGTGAAATTCCGCCGCAAAGTGGTGCCGGGCGACGTGATGGAACTGCATGTTACCGCGCTGCGCGGTGGCGGTCGGGTCTGGAAGTTCGAAGGCCGCGCCATGGTTGACGGCGAACTCGCCTGCGAGGCGCAATTCACCGCCATGTTCGATCTGCCGAAAGCCTAAGGCGATGATCGCGCCCGATGCCAAAATCCACCCCTCTGCCGTTGTCGAGGCAGGGGCAACCATTGGTGCGGGCTGCCAGATTGGCCCCTTCGCGCTGATCGGCCCCGAGGTGACGCTGCACGCCGGCGTCATCGTCAAATCGCATGCCGTTGTCACCGGCTGGACCGAAATCGGCGCCGAAACCGTGATCTTCCCCTTCGCTTGCGTCGGTGAAATCCCGCAAGATCTGAAGTTCAACGGCGAACGCACCCGGCTGATCGTTGGCGCCCGCTGCCGCATCCGCGAAGGGGCCACGCTGAACACCGGCACCGAAGGCGGTGGCGGCATTACCCGCGTTGGCGACGATTGCCTGCTGATGACTGGCGCGCATGTTGGCCATGATGCGGTGCTGGGCGATCGGGTTATTCTGGCCAATCAGGTGGCCATCGCCGGGCACTGCCAGATTGGCGATGATGTCATCATCGGCGGCCTGTCGGGCATTCACCAATTTGTCCGCATTGGTCGCGGCGCGATCATCGGCGCGGTGACCATGGTGACCAACGATGTGCTGCCCTATGGCCTTGTGCAAGGCCCGCGCGGCGCGCTGGATGGGTTGAACCTTGTCGGGCTAAAGCGGCGCGGCGTAGATCGCAGCGACATCACCGCGATGCGCGCGGCGTTTCAGATGTTGGCGCAGGGCGAAGGCAGCTTTCTGGACCGCGCCCGCAATCTGGCGAAAGAAACCGACAGTATCTATGTGCGCGAAATGACCGATTTCGTGCTTTCCGCCTCTGACCGCAGCTTCCTGACCCCGAAATGAGCACGCTTGCCCTGATCGCCGGTGCGGGTGGCCTGCCTGCCGCCTTGGTTGCCGCCTTGCCGCAGCGCCCGTTGGTCTGTGCGCTGGATGGGTTTCAGCCCACGGCGCTGGCGGTGGATCAGGTGTTTCGCGTTGAACGGCTGGCGCTGTTTCTGCGCCATCTGCAAGACGCAGGCATCACGCAGGTGGCCTTTGCCGGTGCGGTGCAGCGGCCCCGGCTTGACCCGTCGCTGTTCGATCCGCAAACCGCGCTGATGGTGCCGCGCCTGCTGGCGGCGATGCAGGGCGGCGACGATGCCACATTGCGCGCGGTGATCGGAATTTTCGAAGAGGCTGGCTTTGACATTGTCGGCGTCGAAAGCATCGCGCCGTCGCTGGTGCCTGCTGCCGCTGTGCTGACCGGCACGCTGACGCCGCAAATCGAATCCGATGCAAGCCGCGCCGCCCAGATCACCGCCGCACTGGGCGCGGTGGATGTCGGGCAGGGCTGCGTGGTGGCCAGCGGTCTCTGCCTTGCGGTCGAAGCCTTGCCGGGCACCGATGCCATGCTGGCGTCGCTGTCGCAGATCCCATCTGCGCTGCGCCCGGCGGGCGGCCTGTTCTACAAAGCCGCCAAGCCCGGTCAGGATCGCCGCATCGATCTGCCGACACTGGGGCCAAAAACCGTGATCGCCGCCGCCGAAGCCGGACTTTCCGCCATCGTCTGGGCAGCGGGCGAGGTTATTTGCCTAAACTTGTCTGAAATGATCACCGAAGCCCAAGCGCGCGGCCTGCTGCTGTGGGCGCGCTAAGGTTCTTCCTGATCGCGGGCGAACCTTCGGGCGACCGGCTTGGTGCCGCGCTGATGGCGGGCCTGAAAACCCTGCATCCCGATGTCAGCTTTAGCGGCATCGGTGGGCCGCTGATGCAGGCGCAGGGGCTGCAAAGCCTGTTCCCGATGGAGGAACTGTCGATCATGGGACTGGTCGAGGTGCTGCCAAAATATCTGCACCTCAAACGCCGCATCCGCGAAGCCGCCGCCGCCTGCCTTGCTTGCCAACCGGCCGCTCTGATCACCATCGACAGCCCCGATTTTTGCCTGCGGGTGGCGGCGCTGGTCAAGGCCGCCAAGCCGATGCAGCGCACCATTCACTATGTCGCGCCCTCGGTCTGGGCATGGCGCCCCGGTCGCGCGGCGAAAATGGCAAAGGTTATCGACCATGTGCTGGCGCTGCTGCCTTTCGAACCGCCCTATATGACCGCCGCGGGGATGAGCTGCGATTTTGTCGGCCATCCGGTGGTGTCCGAAGCATTGGCCACGCCTGCCGAAGTTGCGCTTTTGCCTGCGGGGCAGGGTCCGCTGATCCTTACCCTGCCGGGGTCGCGACGCGGCGAAGTCAGCCGTCTGATGCCGGTTATCGGCGAAACCTTGGCGCGGCTGAAAGCGGTGCATCCAACGGCGCGGGTGGCGCTGCCCACCGTGCGCGGCGTTGCCGATCTGGTGCGCAGCCTGTCGGCAGATTGGCCGATTGCGCCGCAGATCATCGAAGACGCGGCGCTGAAACGCGCGGCCTTTGCCACCGCCGATGTGGCAATCGCCGCCTCGGGCACGGTGTCGCTGGAACTCGCCGCCAACGGCTGCCCGATGGTCATTGCGTACGACATGAACCCGCTGACGCTGTGGCTGATGCGCCGCGCCGCACTGATCGACACTGTCACGCTGGTCAATCTGGTGTCCGAAACCCGCGCCGTGCCGGAATTCATTGGCGAGCGCTGCCGCGCCGATCTGATCGCCGCCGCCTTGCTTGATCTGCTGCAAAACCCCGACAGCCAGAGCCAAGCCATGCAGCTGACCATGCAGCGTTTGGGGCAGGGCCAACAGCCGCCGCACCTGCGCGCCGCCGCATCAGTGCTGGCCAACCTCTAGCCCATCCTCTTGGCAAAAATATCCCACGGGGGGAAAAGCTGCAGCGCAGCTTTTTGGGGGTGTGAAACCCCCATACCCGGCCAAAACTGTCGCTTTCGTTAAAATTTCGTAAAAATCAACACCCTAAGATATTGATTTCACGCGGTAAAATTTGGTCCCGAGTCGGGACCCGTCAGCGCCCGCGCCAGATCCAGCCGCCGCCAAACACCCGGCTGCCCTCGGGGGCATAGAACACACAAGCTTGCCCCGCCGACACGCCATCCTCGGGGTCCAGCAATTCCACCGTCGCCTCGGTCGCCGAAATCGGCCGGATCACCGCCGGACGCGGCGGCCGGGTAGAGCGCACCTTGACGTTCAGATGCCACTCCGCGCGGCTCTCGAACGGCTCATCCCCCAACCAGTTGATCTCGCGCAGCGGAATAACCCGCGTCGACAGCGCCTCTTTCGGCCCCACGATCACCCGCCGGGTTTCCGGGTCCAGCCGCACCACATAAATCGGGTCGCCCAAACCGCCAATCCCCAGCCCCTTGCGCTGCCCGATCGTGTAATGGATCACCCCACGATGCTGCCCCAGCACCCGGCCTTGCAGATCAACGATCTCACCCGGGTCCGCCGCCCCCGGCCGCAGCTTTTCAATCACCGCCGCATAGTCGCCGTTCGGAACGAAACAAATATCCTGACTGTCCGGCTTGTCCGCCACCGCCAGCCCGTATTTCGCCGCCAGCGCC
>Ga0255096_1001357_pt1 | contig 10116 bp, 9 predicted proteins | sample Colum_Atlam_RepA_2_FD_188563 | JGI IMG/M metagenome (GOLD analysis project Ga0255096, IMG submission 188563) | Freshwater microbial communities from Columbia River, Oregon, United States - Colum_Atlam_RepA_8d | ecosystem: Environmental > Aquatic > Freshwater > River | place: USA: Oregon...
CTTCTTCGACAGCTCATGAGCCAACTGCACTTCGCGCGCCGATGCTTCGGCACCCGCCACCGCATCGAGCGTCTCGTTGCGCACTGTCTCAAAATCTTGACGCAAGGTGCCCACCATCGGGGCCAGTTGCTGGTACGCGCGCTTGCCCAGGAACTCGTGGGCCTCGTGTACCAAGATGCTGGTGGCCGAGTCGGCCGCGCTGGACCGATCGCGCAAGTTCTCGGCCACCACCCGCGACAGGTGATCGAGGTCGTACAACAACACGTTGCGGTCAATGTCGGTCACGCTGGGCGCCACCGCGCGCGGCACGGAGAGGTCCAGCACCACCAGCGGTAAGTCTCTGCGTTGCACCGCGCGGCGTTCAAAGTGCGCTGCTTCGACGACGGCGCTCTGGCCTTCCACGCAGGTCACCACGAGGTCGGCTTGGGTGATGCGCGTGCGCAACTCGTCGAGCCCGCAGCACTCCGTCGCGATGCCCGCTGCCCGGAACTCTTCAGCCGCTGTTTGTGCGCGCTCCAAGGTGCGGTTGGCAAAGACCAAGCGTCCGATGCCCAGATCCCGCAAGTGACGCGCGACCAACACGCCGGTTTCGCCTGCACCGATGACGAGGGCACGTTTGGTGCGGAACTCGCCCAGGGCACGGCCGGCTACTTCGATGCCTACACGCGCCACCGACAGCGTGCCGAGCCCCAACTCCGTTTCGCTGCGTACGCGCTTGCCTACATGCAGCGCGCGCGTGATCAATGCTTCCAGCAGCGGCCCCATGGCACCGCACTCGCGGGCTGCGTCGCCAGCGCGCTTCAGTTGGCCCAAAACCTCGCTTTCGCCGACGACAAGCGAGTCCAAGCCCGCGGCCACGCGGAAGACATGGAAGAGTGCCTGCGCGCCGCTCCAAGTGTAGGTTTCCTGTTCGGCAGCGTTGCGGAACAAGTGCGAGCGAATCGTGGCTGCGACGAGTTCAGGCCTGTCGGTGGCCACCATCGCTTCGGTGCGATTGCAGGTCGACAAGATGCAGGCTTCGTGCACACCCTCGATCGAGCGCAGGGCTGTCAAGTTTGCTGGCAGGTCGTTCGAGGCGACGACATAGCGTTCGCGCACGCCCACGCTCGCCACACGGTGCGACATTCCCACCAATACCAAGGTGTGTCCGTGCTGCATCGCTACAGGCTCCGGTGGAAGGGGATGGGCGAGAACACCAACAACAGCGACAGAGCCAAGGCCACCAAGCCCGCACACGCGGCGATGGCGGCACGGCGCGAGCCAAAGCCGGGGATGCGCGCCGAGAAAGCGATGGCACCGAAGTACAACCACACCAGCAACGAACCCAGCACCTCGGGGTTGCCATAATCGACGCGCAAGTCACCCTTTTGGTGCGCGAGTGCGATGCCCACATTGAGGCCGATCGTGAGTCCCAAGAAGCCGAACAATGCGGCCCGGCGCATCATGCGTGCGCAGGTTTCCAGATCCGGCAAGTGCCCGAACACGGCGCCAAAGCGATGCAAGCGCAGCTCCCTGTACATCAGCAACCACAACGCGCCGTGCAGGCCGGACACCGTCAAACCCGCGGCCGCGACCACGCTGGTGAGCACATGGACCAGCGACAGCGTGCTTTGCGCCGCGCGTGCGTCGGGCTCGATCGGTCCAAAGCCGGAGGCCAACAGTTGGAACACAGCCGCCACGCTGAGCACCACGCCTCCGGAGCCCACATGCCGCTCTTCGCGCGCCACGAGGATCCAGAACCCCACTGCTGAGAAGACCACTGCTGATACTGTGGGCCACAAGCCGGTGATCGGTGATTGCCCTTGTTGCCAACCGAGCAACACGAACCAGGTCGCGTGGGCGCCGAGCGTGGCTGTCAAAATAACACGACGTAGCTGCGCCGAATGCGTCGCATGTCCGGTCACCGCAGCGCCATGCAAGGCCGCGGCCAACACATACAAGGTTGGCAGGGCCACTTGCAGCAGTTGCAGCGCGGTGCTCATGTCTGTGCCAATGCCTGCGCCTGTGCGCGTCGTGCGGCTTCGCGGCCGCTGGCCAACACGGCGTCCACGCTGACACCATCCGTCCACGAGCCAGCGACCTGCAGCCCAGGGGCGTGCTGGTCTAGGTGCGTTCGGATGGCGTGGACCAAGTGCATGTGACCGACTCCGTAAGTCGGGATGGCATTGTGCCACCTGCGCACGCGGGACACCCGCGGTTGCGGCCAAGAGTCTGAGTCTTGAGACCAACTCGGGCGTACGCCCAAGGTCTGGAGCAGGTCAAGAGTGGCGCCGCGCACGATCTCGTCGTCGCTGCGCTGGTCCGCCCACGCCGCCGGGAGGAAGCAGGCAAAGCTGCGCGCGCCGCGCGGTGCGCGATCGGGGAACAAATCCGAGGCGAAGATGGCGCCCAAGGCTAACGGGGCTCCTGCATGTGCGCTTGCTTCGGGCGGCACGAGGTAGCCGAACCCGCGCGGCGCGCCTACGGGGATGGCGTTGGGGGAACCTGTGGACTCGAAGCCCAAGTGCGCGACAGTCAAGGATGCGTGTGGCAGCGTGGCCAATCGTTCCGACAGCGTCGTGTCGGCAGAGTTGTGCAGGTGCTCGCCCAACAAGCGTGCTGCTGCGCGCGCCGGTGTGCACACGACGACCTGTGTGGCGCGGATCTGTACACCTGAGTCGAGCACTGCGGTCCAGCCATCGGTTGTGCGCGTCAATCGTTGCACGCCGGCGCTCAAGCGCAGGCGCGGTCCCAAAGCGCGTGTGAAGGCTTCGACCAGCTCTTCTAGGCCGCTGGGAAAGGACAGCAACCCCCCACTAGGTGCGTGCTGCAGGGACTTGGCCGCCTTCAACAACGATCCATGGGCGCATGTGGCCGCGTACAAGCGCGGAAAGGCGCTCTGCGCGCCCAGTTGCGCAATCTCAGCGCCATATACACCGCGCACGAACGCACCAGCCAGACGCATGGTGGCCTCCATGCCGATGCGATCGGCGAGGAAGTCGCGCAGAGTGGGTTCTTGTGCGGGTGCGCGCCAACGCCGCAATGGCTCGCTGACCAGCGTGAGCTTGGCGCGCCATGAGAGCAGCGGCGTTGTCAAAAGTTCTTGCGGTTTGCCTGGCAAGGCCACCAAGCGTCCTCGATGCCAAAGCCAACGCGTACCACCGCTGCCAGCGGTCGTGATCAGGCGCGGCGTCAAGCCCAACTCGTCCACGCAGGCGCGGAAAGCCACACCGCTGGCCTGGACGGTGTTGGGGCCCTCTTCGAACAAGAATTCGCCGCCGCGGTGTGTCTGCACCACTCCGCCTGCGCGGGTTGCGGCCTCGAGCACGAGCACATCGAGGCCCGCTCGTACCAACGCATGCCCACAGGCCAAGCCCGCGAGGCCTGCGCCGATAACCAAGACTGTGCGCGGCGTATCCACGCTCAGCTAAAGCGAATGTCGAGCGTGCGCATCCATGTGTGCAAGCCCGCATCTTGTACCGGCAGGACGATGGCGTCGCTGTCGGAATCGTTGTGGTGGCTGTGCCAAAGTCCCGGCGGTGTGACGAACACAGCGCCCGGCTTCCAATCGGCGCGCATGGGGTTCACGATGCGACCCTCGGGGTCGATCGTCTCGCCGATCAAGGTGTAGACGCCTTCTTCGGCGGCCACACACAGATCAAGAGCCACCGAGTTGTGGCGGTGGGGCTTTTGCCACGAGCGGCGCGGCAACAAGTTGTACAGCGACCACAACACCGGTGTCAGCGTCAAGGTCAGCGGCGTAGCTTCGTTGCCCAGCAGCACGCCGTTGCGGTTGCGCGAGCGTGCGCCTTCTTCGGCGTTGACGCGCGCCAGTTCGGCTTGCAGACGCGCGGCAGGGTACAGAGTGGGTGTAAAGCGCGCTTGACAGGGTGTGGCTCCCAAGTAAGCCAGCAGCGGCGCGTCATGCACCCAATACAAGGCGGCGTCGAGGTCGGCTTCGTGAACCAAGTCGCCTCCTGCGGGCATCGTCCACAAGTCGCCAGCGCTCCACTCCAGCGTCCCAAAGGACGAGTGCGTGCGGCCCTTGCCGCGCAGCACGAAGGCCATTTGTGAACTCGCCTGCGCTTGTGTCGTCAACGGCGCGCCGGCGGCCAGCACCAAAAAGTTCGCCAGCAGATTCGGGGCCGTGGCTGGTACATCCGTCGCCAGATGCCGTGCCAGATCCAGCTCGATCACACGCGACGGTCCTCCGGCGTGCAGCGTGGCTGGAAAGGCCACGTAGGGAATCGCCGGTACCGACGGATCCGCTGCCGAGGTGTACTCGTAGTAGCGGGCAGTCTCTGTCCAGTTAACTTGACGGTCGGTGCGGGTGGCGGGCTGGGTCATAAGGGTTACCCCAGCACACTAGCCTAGCGACTGTCTGGTTGCCGGACGAGCCTGCTTACTGGACCAGGAACTGCTCGCGGTAGATGCGACGCACTTGGCCCGGAACGCCGATCGGCAGCTCGCCGACAAACTCGGGCTTCAGGCCGGTCACATCGACGAAAACCGTCTTACCTTCGTGGTTCTCGAGGCGCAGGTCACGCTCGCGGCCTTGGAAGCTCACCACGGCGCCCTTGTCGAGCTGTAAGGTTTTCTTGACAGCATCGACCGCCACGCTGTGCTGGTGCAGGAAGCCAGTCAGGCTTGAACGCATGATCGACTCGCCGACCTTGAGGCCCGAAACCGAGTCCGGGATCGACTGGCCATGGCTGTCACCCACGCAGACGGGGAACAGGATGGGGTCGACGGCGACGCGCACATCCTCGAGGAACGCATCCATCAGAGCCAGGTCCGTGACTTGGTCGCGGGTGCGCGTGGCCGCGAGCTTCAGCAACGCGTCCTTGAGCATGGCCGTGTAGAGCGGGTCCTCGGCGCCCGAGGCACCCAAGCGCGCATCGACATAGCTCTGGTCGTAAGCGAAGTACTCGGCGTTCAGCGACATCACGAGATAGCGGCGGCTGCCCTCGCCGGCCAAGTTCACCGTGATGTCCTTGTTCGAGAGCTTGCTGACGAACGGGCCTTGCAGCACCGGTTCCGGAGCCGGTGGTTCGGGTACGGCCATGGTGGCCACTACGGCGCCCAAGGCACAGGCGACTGCGAGGCCCGCGCCCGCAAATAGCCCTGCTTTGCTCTTCTTCGGGGCTGCCTCGCCGTCCGTCTTCTCGGTCGTTTTCTTGTCGCTCATGGGACTCTTGCTGTGTGGGGGCTCAGGCCGGAGCGGCCGAGCCAGCGCGGGAGCTCTGCCCGCCCTCGCGCTGCAAGATCTGTCGTCACGGGCAACGCGCTATCTCAAAAAAGGGGCGCAAAACCGCGTGAAATCGTGTGGAAAGTTCTTCCAGCCAGGCTTCAGCGCAGTTCACAGAGTGCGCGAAAACGTCTTTGAGCCATCGCCGCCCGCGGCTCGCCGGGCTGCCAGATAGGTATCGAACGGCAGAGCCGCGTTGCGCAAGAACAACTGGCCTAGAGGCGTGATACGGATCGCATCGGGATCCAAAAGCACCAAACCATCGGCGACCAGCGGCCGCAGCTGGTCGAGCTCGGCGGCAAAGTGCGTGTCGAACACAATGCCGTGGCGCTCTTCAATCTCGCGCTTGCGCAGCACGCCGTTGCACATCAAACCGACGATGGTGTCGCGGCGCAGCTGGTCCTCGGCGGACAAGCTATGCCCGCGGTAGGTCGCGTAGCCACGCTCATCGATCTTGGCCAGGTACTCGCCCTCGGTGGAAGCGTTTTGCACAAAGGCCCCATCGACCTCGCCGATGGAGGACACACCGAGGGACACCATGTCGCTGCCGCGGCGCGTGGTGTAGCCCATGAAATTGCGCTGCAGCTTTTCGGCATCCAAGGCTTTGGCCAGCTCGTCGTGCGGCAGGGCAAAGTGGTCGAGGCCGATGTAGCGCCAGCCGCCTTGGCCAAAGGCTGCGAGCGCCATTTGGAAGATCGCGAGCTTGGTGGCCGCGTCCGGCGTGGCATCGGTCTCCAACGCCGTTTGGTGCTTCTTCATCCACGGCACATGCGCATAGTGGAACAAGGCCACGCGCTCGGGGCGGATGTCGATCACGCGCTCGATGGTGCGCCGGAAACTGTCCACCGTTTGGTGCGGCAGACCATAGATCAGGTCGATGTTGATCGAACGAATGCCGGCGTCGCGGGCAGCATCGATGACGACTCGCGTTTGCTCTTCGGATTGCACGCGCGCGATGGCTTCTTGGACTTTCAGGTCAAAGTCCTGCACCCCGAGTGACACGCGGTTGAAGCCTTGGTCGGCAAGCCAGCGCACTTGTTCGGTGGTGGTGACGCGCGGATCGACCTCGATGGCGATTTCCGCGTCCGTGGCGAGCTGAAAGTTGCGCAAGAACGCGCGCTGCACGCGCTCCATCTGCGCCAAGTTCAATTGCGTGGGCGTGCCGCCGCCCCAGTGGTATTGGCGCACCTTGCGGCGCCCGATCCCGGTGCGGCCGATGAAGTCGAACTCCTTCTCCAAGCGATCGAGGTACGCATCGATGCGCGAGGCGCTGCGCGAGATGACGACATTGCAGCCGCAGAAAAGGCACAGTTGTGCGCAGTAGGGCAGGTGCACATACACCGACAGCGGTTCGTCGCGGCCGGCCGCGCGCGCCAAGAGCTTGGGGTAGGACTCGGGTGCAAAGTCCTTGGTCCAATCGACGGCGGTGGGATAGCTCGTGTAGCGCGGCGCGTTCGTCGCGTACTTGGTCAGCAGCTCGCTCGAAACGCCGAGGCTCACGCGCGAGCTCCCATCGGAACCGTGTCGGTTTGGATTACCCGGAACAGGGCCTCCATCGAAGCCACCGGCACGCCGGGCAGGATGCCGCTGCCCAGATTGAAGATGTAGCCCGGCGCGTGACGGAAGGACTCCAGTACGCGGCGTGCTTCGCGCTCGACCACTTCCGGCGAGGCGAAGAGCACACAGGGATCGAGGTTGCCTTGCAGCGCCACCTTGCCTTGCGTGCGGCGAATGGCCTCAGCCGGATCGATGCGCCAGTCGAGTCCCAGCACATCGGCGCCGGTTTCCACCAGCACTTCCAACAGCTGCGAACAGCCATTCACATACAGAATGACCGGTACGCCCAGGTCCTTGGCACCTTGCACCAAGCGCCGCGTCGAGGGCAACAGCACGTCCCGCCAAGTGCGCGCGTCAAAGGCCCCGCCCCAGCTGTCAAAGATCTGCACCACGTCCGCGCCGGCTTCCACCTGCATGCGCAGGTAGGGGATCAAGTTGTCGACCAAGCGCTCGCACAAACGCGCGAAGGTAGCGGGGTCGTCGTACAGCATGCGCTTGGCATGCTCAAAGTTGCGGCTGGAGCCACCTTCAATCAGGTAGCTGGCGCTCGTCCAGGGTGCACCACAAAAGCCGATGATGGCGCGGTCCGGCCCCAGTTGTTGGCGCGTCAGGCGGATGGCCTCGCCCAGAAATCCAGTCGCCGTGCGTGCATCGAAGTCCTGCAGTGCCTCGACCTCGGCGCGCGTGCGCACCACCGGGCTCAAGATGGGGCCTTCACCTTCTTCGAAGCGCACATCCACGCCCATGGCCGCGTGCGGGACCAAGATGTCCGAGAAGATGACCGCCGCGTCCATGCCAAAGCGCCGGATCGGTTGCAGGGTCACCTCGGCTGCTGCGCTTGGCGTGCGCACCATACCCATGAAGTCATAGCCCTTGCGCACCTCGCGGTACTCCGGCAAGTAGCGCCCCGCCTGGCGCATGACCCAAGCAGGTGTGCGATCCACAGGCTGGCGCTTGCAGGCAGCAAGGAACCGTTGGCGCGGCGTCATCACAGTCATGCGGTCACTCTAGCCGTTCCGGAAGGCAGAATGCAGTCGCGATGCAGCCTCAAGTTCCATCTACGGTCCAGCTCGTGCGTGCCTACGGCCGCATCGGTTTGCTGGGCTTTGGCGGTCCGGCGGCGCAGACGGCTTTGTTGTCGCGAGTGGTCGTCGAGGAGCAAGGTTGGCTCGACGCCCGCCGTTTTGCGGATGGCCTAGCGTTGTGCAGCGTATTGCCTGGCCCCGAAGCCATGCAGCTAGCTGTGTGGAGCGGGTGGCGTGTTGCTGGCGCCCGCGGAGCATGGATCGCAGGCAGTCTCTTCGTACTACCCGGTGCCGTGCTCGTGTGGGGCTTGGCTGTGTTGTATGCCCAGTGGGGGGCCATGCCCGCCAGCGCCCCATGGCTAGCAGCTTTGCGCTGCGCCGTGGTGTGCTTGGTCGTCTCCGCGCTTGTGCGCTTGGCACCGCGTGTGCTGCTCACTTGGCGCGAGGCCCTGCTTGCCGGTGCCGCTTCTGTCTGGTTATGGCTTAGTCCCTCAGCCACAGCTGTTCCCATGGCGCTATTCGCTGGAGCGCTCTTGGCCTCCGTTTGGTTGCGCCAAAGTTCCGAGGTCCCAGCGCCAGCGCCGACCGATCGCTCACCGCAGTGGTGGTCGTTGAGTTTGGTTGCAGTTGCCTGGCTCGTTCCTCTCCTTGTGGTCATGTACGGTTGGGTTGCTGTCTGGTCCCCCCTGCAGGAAGTCACGCTGCAGGAAGTCACGCTCCTGATTGCACAGTTAGCCACCGTTGGTTTCGGTGGGGCCTACACGATGGTTGCTTGGTTCGGTGACTCGGCCCAGCACCATGGGTGGCTTACCGCGCGCACCGTGGTTGATGGGCTCGGGCTTGCCGAGACCACTCCAGGTCCGCTCGTGTTGGTACTGCCGTGGTATGCGTTCCAAGCAGTCCCTAGCCATGCATCCGTGGCGTATTGGCTGTCTGTCTGGGTGTTGTTTGTGCCCAGTGCGTTGTGGGTCTTGGCCGCCAGCCATCCGTGGAGCTTGTTGCGCCATCACCCCAAGTGGCAAGCAGCCTTCGCGGGCCTCCGAGCTGTTTCGATGGCAGCCATTGCTGTCCTGGGATTGCAGGTGGCGGTGCCCACCTTTGCTCACGATTGGGCCTCCGTAGGTGTCTGTGTACTTGTCTGCGCCACCATGTGGTGGTGGCCACGCCTTCAGTCCCCGTTGTGGGTGCTGGCTCTGTGCCTAGTGGCCCGCGGTGGGTGGGGTTGGCTCGCCTAACCAAGCCCCACGCCACCGCGAGCGCATCAGGTTTGCACCGATCAGGGCTGCATCTGCATCTCCACCGTGCAGATCGCCAGACCCGCAGGATCATCTACTCGCAGTGCAAAACTGTTCGGTAGGAACCAGCGCACCAGCGACGGTGTCACCGTCGCGCTCCATTCGCCGTTGGCCGCCTGCACCAAGGGCAGCGCGATGCCATTGACGACCAGACGTCCGCCCGCGATGGGCCTCAAGTCCGTCTGCAGGCTTTGTCCAGTCGTCGGATGAAGGAGGCGCGGATCCTGTGGTGATAGCCGACGCACGGTCACCCTGCGTGCATCTCCCAAATTCGGTCCCAAGGCCTCGACGCTGTATTCAATTGCACACGTGGCGTAGTACTCGCTCCACTCACTCAAGTCGTGAGCTAACGCACGCCCCTGAGCTGCGGACAGCCAGGCCAGTCCTGTAGGAGTCGCCGCCGCTCCCGCAGTTCCCAGCACACCGACTACGAGTGCTCCACCAGCCAAACACACCGCACCCATGACGCGCCGTGCTTTGCGCCGACGCAACGCTTCGATTCGTTCACTCATACCAGTCCTCCTAAGTAATTGGTTTCGTACATCCCTGTCAGAACGTCCCGCCCATCGTGGTTAGCTCACCTTGCTCGCCCACGATCTCCAGCCGCCACGCCGTGCCCCGCGCCGGCGGCAAACTGCCACTGAAGCTGCCCAGTCCCACATGTTGGGAAGGCGGGTCCGCGTTGACTTCGTCGGCATGCAGCAGCTTCTCTTGCGCGTCGCGCAGCCCATTGCCATTGCTGTCAACCCATAGCTCACAGCGCACTTTCTTGATGCGTGGGCAATCAGGATCCAGCCGTTTGACGGCCATGCCTTTGACCCGAAACCCATTGGTTCCGAAATCCGAAGTGCCACGCGCAAAGCCATAGCACTCCACCAACCCCACTGAGGTAGTCGTCGTGCACCCCGCCACACCCAAGGCAGCGCCAACCACCACAGCTGTCCATGCACTCGTCATGCTTGTACCCTCCCTCGTCGGTTCCCACTCGCCGGTCTAAATAGGAGGCGCGGCA
>Ga0255096_1001379_pt1 | contig 9993 bp, 12 predicted proteins | sample Colum_Atlam_RepA_2_FD_188563 | JGI IMG/M metagenome (GOLD analysis project Ga0255096, IMG submission 188563) | Freshwater microbial communities from Columbia River, Oregon, United States - Colum_Atlam_RepA_8d | ecosystem: Environmental > Aquatic > Freshwater > River | place: USA: Oregon...
GGCGTCGTCACCAAGCCGCAGCGGATTGGCGATGGTATCGACAAGGAACTGGTCGAGATTGTTGCGGCTCTGCGTACGCTTCTGACCGTTTTGTGCGTCAACAAGATTGGGGTCAATCGCCAGTGCAGCATTCCAGGCAGCAAGTGCAGCAGCCCAGTCTTCCGAGGCCTCGGCTGCGTTGGCTGCGTTGATTTGTACCGTTATCGCACTCAGCGTCTCCTGGTCTTTTGCCTGCTGCAGCGCAGCGGCCACTTCGGGCGAGCCGGGGCGCAAATTACCTGCCTGTTCAAATGCTGTCTTGGCTGCTTCAGCATCGCCGGCCTGCAATGCAACAAACCCGCGCGACATCACGGCGGCAAAATTCTGGTTGGCCTGGGCGGTGGCGATACCGGACAGCGCCTTGCGAGCCGGCTCATGCGCCGGATCGAGCGAAGCCGCTTGCTGGAAGCGGTCGCGGGCGTCGTCGAACTGGCCGTTGGCCTGCAAGCTCTCGCCTTCATCCATCAACGCCAGTACCTGGTCCAGCACGTGCGCGCGTTCAATCCCCTGCACTGCCTCGCTGCTGTTGGGGTCTAGCAGTATTGCCACGCTGTAGGCCGCATCGGCGGCAGCAGAGTCCCCGGCGGCGAGAGCGGCTGTGCCTTCTGCCATGCGGGTAGCCAACACGTCAGCAATGCTTGTGCTGATCCTTTGCATGGCTGTAAGTGCCTGCTGATACAGCGACATAGCCTGTTCAAACTGTTGTGTGCTATAGGCAGCATCGCCTTGCTGAGCAGTAGCGAGTGCCGCGGCATAGGCATCGCCGGCCCACTGCTGGACCTGCTGCTTTTCCAGCGTCCCCTGCAGGTCGAGCAACGGTGCCAGTGCGTCCTGCGCCTGCTGCCGCAAACGAAGACGCTGCGCTTCGGCGAATGGAGCCGGTTCAGCAGCAACCGCAGGTTGGGCTGCTTCAGCAGGAACTTCCGGCGTGGCGGCCTGTGCAGGTTCTGAATCACCGATGTAATCGGGCAACACGAAGATCACTCCGCCCACCAGCAACAGCAGCAAGCCGAGAATGCCACTCAACAAACGGTTGGTGCTGTTCTGTGCCTTGCGGAGATGCTGATGCTCGGACATGCCAAGCGGAGGCGCGCTTTCGCCTGCAACTGCAGAGGCAGGTGAAGCGTTGGCGGGACTATTGCCCAGCGGGTGCGGTTGATCCGACTTCATTTGCATAGATATCCGAGAGAATTTCACGCCACTGCGCATACTGTTCCTGCACGCTGCCCGTCAACGTCACCACACGCTCATCAAGTTCGATGGTCTGCGGTGCAATTTCGGATTCGAGCGAGTTGCCGAGCTCGGCGAGCGCTTCCACCTGCATCTGGGCTTCATCACGTTTGTTGAAAGCGTCCTTGATGAGGAAGCCGCCACCAAGCAGACCGCCATAGGCAGAATACTGCACCGCAGCGTTGTTGCTTTGGGTGGCTGCCAATCCGCCGACAATCGCGGCGACGCCTAGCACCATGTTGCGGGTGGCCTGCGCGCGCAGCTTGTCGTACTTCATCACTTCCTCATAGCTCTCGCGACGGAAGTTGGTGTACGGGCCTTGCATCTGACGTACGTAATTGCCGTAGTAGTCCTGCAGTGCGTCTATATAAAGGTAGTCACGCTCGCGGATGTCGTCGATGCGGCTCAGCATGGGATCGTTGGCGGCAGGCAGCCGGGACAGGGCAAGCATGCCATTGCGATCAGTTGTGAGGTATTCGTCGAAAGCCTGCGGTGCAAAGCTTTTGGCAAACTGGATACGTGAGATTGAGCGGATGGTTGCCACTTCCTGACTGTCCATATTCTGCTGACGGAAAGCGAGCATGTCGTTGGCGATGCGATTGAACAGGCCCTGGAAGGGGTCATCCTGGCTGCGCTGGCGCGGGTCATAGCTGTACTTGCTGACGACCTCCTTGTACTCCTTGTCGATCCATACCTTGCCGGTGGCATCCTTCACGTTCACCTTCACGACCATCGTTTCGCCGTCACTCTGCAGAATGGTGCCGGTCACTGCGATATCGGCGCTGGAAAGTTCGTTCGGATTCACCCGCACCACGCCCCACGCCCCGCTGCCCTGCAGCGTTTGTGCAAGCTGGTAGGACACGAACTGGGTTTCCGCCATGCGCACATCGGCAAAGGTCAGTTCTTCGCGTTTATTGGGGATGTCGTCGAGCCCTGGCTCGAAGATGCCTATGCTGATGTCCAGCAGTTCTTCTTCGGCAAGGCTGACGGTTTCGGTAACGATCGAAGTCACCGTGGTGGACTTCACCGTTTGCGTGCTGCAGCCGGCCATTCCCATGGCGAGCAACATGGCGGCGGCCAGCAAGGTGCGCTGATGTTTCGGCTGGTGGATTCTGATTGCAGCTTTCATGACAACATCCAATCGGACTCTCGGACTTTGATGTTATTGGCTCAGACCGGTGTACTTGCGGTATTCGTCCCACAATTTCTCGCGCAGGACCGGATCGGGTTCGTGCATCGCGGCTTCGCGCAACTGGCGGGCAACGACATCGTCGTCATCGCCGCTGGGGATATCTGCCGGCGCAGCAAAAGTGGGGGGTGCCGTATTCGAGTACTCACCTTCGCGAGTCGCGCCGCCGGCAGGCATGGTGCCATTGCCTGCCGCGCCACCGGTATTCGCTGCAGCGACAGAGATGGACCCTTGTCCAAACGTACCTTCAGCCCCTTCGGTGCCGTCCCCATCCGCTCCTTCACCACCACCGCCATTCCCCATGACCTGGCTGCCGGCCTCATTGGCTTGCGATTCGGCTTTCTGGCGTTCGGCAATGATCATGCCGTCGAAGGTGCCATAACTTTTTTCAAGTTGGCCATCCAGCACGGCCCGGCGCTCAGTTGCCGTCATGATGCCGCCACCGGCGCGCCCAAGACCACCAAAGGGGTCATTGCCGTTGAAGGTGCCGTCAGCGCCGACCTTACCACCGCTGGCAGTGCCAATGCTGCCGGCAGTGCTACCAGCCTGAGTGCCGCCACCGGCAGTGCCGGGTTGGCCGGCTGAGGATCCTGGGGATCCTGATGACGCAGTTGTTCCCGGCATCCCGGGGACGCTGCCGTCAGCCCCCGGCAATTCACTAGTGCTTCCTGGCATTCCGGGCTGGCCGCCCGGGATGGGCAGGCCGGTGACAGGGTCAATTCCCGGCAGTTGCGTGCCGTTGACCGATACATTGACATCAATTCCTGCATTTTCGCCCTCTTTGCCGCTCGGGCTGCCGCTCTGGGTGCCACTCTGCTGGCTACCGGGGCTGCTGCTGGAGGAGCCCGACGAGGAAGACGATGAAGAAGACTGCGAGCCAGGGCGGTTGGAGCTGGGCAGGCTGGCAGTGCTGCCCCCTTGGCTGGAACTGGTGGAACCGGGAAATGACGGTGTCGACGAACCGCTGGAGCCGGAGCTGCTGGTGCTCGGCATCGAAGGACTGCGTGAGCTCGACTGGCTTGAGCTGGAAGAGCTGGATGAGCTGGAACTTGAACTGGATGAACTCGGGCTGCTTCGTGACGAAGAGGAACTGCTGCTGGGTGAAGAGCTGGACGATGGCGAACCTGACGAAGAAGCAGTTGGCATCGACGAAGACGAGGAGCTGCTGGACGAGCTCTGCTGCTCTTCGCACCCTGCCAGCATCAACCCCAAAGTCGTCGCCACGACGAGGGCCCTGATGGGTTTGCGGTGCAACAAGATGCTCATGCGTCCTCCGGACCCGCGCACAGGGGCGGGTCAACTATCGTCTGCTTTCGGTACCAGAAGGTCAACACCCGGAGGTTATACGCAAAATGGCCAAGCCCCGGACTTTTCCGCATCTTTTCGCCGGATACCTTAACCCAAACTTAAGCCATCCCCCATAGGGAAGGGAGCTGTGGCACCGGTGTGTTACGACCATGCTGGACTTGGTCAGGGGGCACGTTTACGCTCACTGCAACATTTTTGACCAGAGTGTCTGCAGACAGAAATACAGGCAGACACGCAACGGGTCACACAGCAAGGTTGAGGCACGATGAAGATTTCCGATTGGCTGCTGGTCCTGCAATCCAACAAGACATTGGACCGGTTCATCAACATCACCCTGCTGTTGATCGTTACTCTTGTCGTCCAGATTGTCTATGTCGTGCATGTCCGTCCGGAAGCCGAGCAATGGACGATCGAGCAGCAGGCGCTGGTCAACGCCGACCCTACCTACACCCCCACACGTTCGGTGCTTGTCGTCATTGCTGAACCAGAGCCGGAAGCCTCGATCATCGTCACCGTTTGGGCGTTGCTGCTGGCGGCCCTGCGTGTACACACCATCAAACGCTCCCGCCAATTGCTGGAAAACGACGTGCTGCAGTTGCCCGCCGGTACCTGCATCCTGCCGGATGATGCTCGCGAACATCTGCGCCGTTTCGATCTTTTGCCCCGACTGATGCAGGAAACCGTGGTGCCGCGGGTACTGCAGTCTGCCCTCAAGCGTTTTGGTGCTACCCGCAACATCCAGGACGCCGCAACCACGGTCCACCACATCTGCGAAATCGAGGCAAACCGCATGGAATCAGAGCTTTCCACGCTGCGGTTTGCCGTGTGGTCGATTCCGGCCATCGGCTTCGTCGGCACCGTGCGTGGCTTGGGCGAGGCGCTTGAAAGTGCCCAGTTCGTGCTCAACAGTACCAACCCCGCGGCATTGACCTCCGGTCTGGGTCTGTCGTTCAACTCGACATTCACCGCGCTGACGCTGTGTATCGTCGTGATGTATGTGTTCAACGAACTGCAGGTGGCACAGGACAGGTTGGTGCTCGATACCGAACAATATGCCGAAGACGAGTTGATCAGCCGTCTGCGGACGGATATGGTGGGGACTGCCCGGCAGTAAATGCCGACAACAGGCATCACGTTGTCCCGGGCCACCCCACAGCGGAACCCCAGCCCCCATGCCTGAATTGCCCGAAGTCGAAACCACCCGGCGCGGCATTGTGCCGTGGCTGCAGGGCCGCAAGATCATGAAGGTGGTGGTGCGCGAGCCTCGTCTGCGTTGGCCCATCCCGGTCGAGCTGGCGGACGCACTGGCGGGTCAGACGGTCAGCGCCGTCGACCGCCGTGGCAAATACCTGCTGCTGCGCACCCGCAAAGGCACCGTGCTCATCCACCTCGGCATGTCCGGCAGTCTGCGGCTGGCGGTAGTGGGTGAACCCCTGAAGAAACACGACCACGTTGATTTTATCCTCGCCAGCGGCCGCTGCCTGCGTTACCACGACCCGCGCCGCTTCGGCTGCATCCTGTGGGTAGACGGCGAGCCGGCCGAACACCCGCTGTTGGCCGAACTCGGCCCCGAGCCGCTCAGCCGCGATTTCACCGGCGACTACCTGCAGGAAAAGGCCGAGGGCAAGACTACACCGGTGAAGGCGCTGATCATGGACAGCCAGGTGGTGGTTGGCGTTGGCAACATCTACGCCAATGAGGCGCTGTTCGCCGCCGGCATCGACCCGGCCCGCAAGGCCGGCACCCTGACGCTCGACCGCTGCGAAGCGCTGGTGCGCGAGATAAAAACCGTGCTCGATCGTGCCATTACGGTGGGGGGTACCACACTGCGGGATTTTGTCGGCGGCGACGGCAAGCCCGGCTACTTCGCCCAAACGCTGCAGGTGTATGGCCGCGGCGGCCAGCCCTGCGTCAACTGCATGACGCCGTTGAAGGAAACCCGGCAGGGGCAGCGCACCACGGTCTTTCAGGCAGGAACTGCTGCCACGCGGCTATACTGCTAAAAACCCAGCCTCCAGCGAAGAGGATCTCCGCATGCGCAAGCTCTTGTTATCGATCGCACTCTGCCTTGGTACGCCAACGGTACTGGCCCACCACTCGTTCGCCGTGCACTTCGTCGACAACAAGACCATCGAAGTCAGCGGCACCGTCACCGCATTCCGCTTCAGCAATCCGCATGGCGTGTTGTCGTTCGATGTCAAAAAAGACGATGGCAGCATTGAACAGTGGCGCGCCGAAACCAATTCGCCCAACGTGTTGCGCCGTCGTGGTTGGAGCAAGGATTCGCTGAAAGCGGGAGACAGCATCACCTTGCTCGGTTTCCCCTCGCGTGATGGCACGCCCTACATGCGCATCAGCAAAGTGACTTTTGCCGATGGCCATGAGTTGATCGGCCAGGGTTTGTCGGCTCCAAGCGCTGACAACGACAAGGAGTGAACACCATGAAACTGCACATGCTGACATTGGCGCTGGTTGCGCTGCTGCCGGGAACTTATGCGCTGGCGGCCGACGCCGTACCGGATCTTGCCGGCTTCTGGAGCCAGTCATTTGCGCCGGGCAAGGGTGCCGATGCGCTGCGTGCCAAACTGCCGACGGGCACGGTGGTCGTCAACGATGCCGGTGGACTTGAACTGGGCGAAGGTGATTTCGGCGGCCTGATGCTGAGCGACGCGGCCAAACAGGAAGTGGCCGGTTACGATTTCAAAACAGAGTTGAGCCGCGAGTTCGCCTGCAACATACCGTCAGTGGTGCTGGCAATGCAGGCGCCGTTTCCGCTTGAAATCATCCAGGACCAGAACCTCATCATCATGCGTCTCGAATACTTTGATCTGGTGCGCATCATTTATCTCGATGGTCGCGGCCATCCGCCGGCCGATGCGCCGCATTCGAAGGTTGGTCACTCGATCGGTCACTGGGAAGGTGACGAGTTGGTGGTCGACACCACGCATCTGTCGGCAGGCTCGTTCATGAACAACGGCTTCTCGCACAGCGAAGACATCCACTTTGTCGAACGCTTCCGCCTCGCTGATGACGGCGCCACGCTGGCGGCCTCGCAATTGTCGGAAGATCCGTCGGTGTTCACACCTGCTGCGGCGCGGGTGGTGACATGGCGCAAGGGCGACGACTACATCTATCCCTACGAATGTGATCCGTCGTTCGGCGATCTGTGAAGCGCGGTTGAAAACTACTGCGCGAGTTTGCCGGTGATGCGGTAGTACTTGTCGCGCAGCTGCTGTTCGGTTTCGATGTTGGCAGGGTCTACCGGAATACACGCCACCGGACACACGGCGACGCATTGTGGTTTGTCGAAATGGCCAATGCACTCCGTGCAGCGATTGGGATCGATTTCGTAGATCAGCGGGCCGAGGTAGATGGCCTGGTTCGGACACACCGGCTCGCACACGTCACAGTTGATGCAATCGCTGGTGATCAACAAACTCATGACGCTCTGCCGCTTGCTGTCATGATTTGGCGGCGAACTCGGCGCGCATCGCTGCTGCTACCGCCGGCGCCACGAACTTGCTGATGTCTCCCCCGTAGGCTGCAATCTCGCGCACCAGCGTCGACGAGATGTAGGAGAGATTTTCCGCTGGCGCCAGAAACACCGTTTCGATTTCAGGGGCGAGTACGCGGTTCATGCCCACCAGCTGGAACTCATACTCAAAGTCGGCCACCGTGCGCAGCCCGCGCAGGATCAGCGTGGCATTCTTCTGCTGCATGAACTCGGTCAACAGGCCGGTGAAGCCGCACACTTCGACATTGGGAATATGTGCCAGCACTTCACGGCACAGCTCAACACGGTGGTCCATCGACATGCGGCTGGACTTCTGCATGCTGGTGCCAACACCGACGATGACACGATCAAAGATGCGCACGGCGCGCTCTACCAGGTCGGTATGGCCGTTGGTGATCGGGTTGAAGGTGCCGGGATAGACGATTGTGCGCATGCGGGAGGCTCGACTGAGTGCGTGGCGCAATTATAGCCCAGCCGCTCGGCGTCTCCGGCGGCAGGGTAAAATGCGCTCTCCAACCCCCCCGTCCAGGATCAGCCATGCGTCAGGCCAGCCTCTCGAAAAATCTCGCCAAACCCGCGTTCAAATACAGCCATGTTGTCAAAGTGGGGCCGCATTACTACCTGAGCGGACTGTTGGCGCAGGACAGACAGACCGGTGTCCTGGTGGGCGATACCGTTGGTGAGCAGGCTGCGAAGATTCTCGAAAACGTGCAGGTGCTGATGCAGGAATACGGGCTCGGCTTTGAACACCTGGCCATTGCCCGCATCTTCACGCCTTTCATGGACAAATTCAGCGAGATCAATGCCGCGTGGGAGCAGGTGTTCAACAACATTCCGCATGCACCGCCGGCCCGCACCTCGGTGGGTGTGGCGTCGCTGCCTCTCAATGGCAAGGTAGAGGTTGAGTTTACTTTCTATAAGGAAGACTGAGCCGCGGGACGGCTGACGGCTGCCAGCCCGTATTGCACGTCGCCCGCCTGTTTGTGGCGGGTCAGTTGCCAATTGGGTGGTAACGCCAGAGCAGCAAGATTGCTGCCCGCTTCGAGATACACCAGTGCGCCCGGCGCCAGCCAGCCGTAGTGCTGCAAGAGTTCGCAGCAACGCGCATGGGCGTTGTCTGCAAAGGGCGGATCGACGAACACAATATCGAACTGCTGGCTCGCCGGCTTGTCGAGCCAGCGCAGTGCGTCCTGCTGCACCAGTTGCAATCTATCACTGCCGAGCAGCGAGGCGTTGTGGCGCAGTGCTGTTGCGACGGCGGCAGCAGTTTCCAGCGCAGTGACGCTGGCCGCGCCGCGGGACAATGCCTCGAAACCAAGTGCGCCGCTGCCGGCGAATAGGTCGAGGCAGTGTGCGCCAACGATCCGCAGTTGCAACCAGTTGAACAGCGTTTCACGTATGCGGTCGGGGGTTGGTCGCAGTCCCGGTGCGTCGGGAAACTGCAGCACGCGCGAACGCCAATCACCACCGATGATACGCACCCGGTTTCGGTGTTGGGGATTGCGGTTGGGAAGGGGGCTTGGCATGAAGTTCATGCTAGCATTGCCCAGTCGTTCCCGCGCAGTACCTCTTATGTTTGGATTTGGAAAACGCCCGAAAACCGACGCGGAATCCGCAGCGTCAGCTGGTGCTGATACTGCCGCCGTCGACGCTCAGGTCAATCCGGCGGCTGATACTCCGGCGGACCAACCCAAAGCCGGTTTCTTCAGCCGTCTCAAGGCTGGCCTCAGTCGCACGCGTGACACCCTAGCGCACAGTCTGGGGTCGTTGCTGCTCGGCAAGAAAGCGATCGACCAGAACCTGCTTGATGAACTCGAAACAAGGCTGCTCACCGCCGATGTCGGCATGAAGGCCACCGCCAGCATCCTTGGCCAACTGACCGAAAAGCTGAAACGCAAAGAATTGGCCGATTCCGATGCCCTCTACAACGCACTGAAACAGTTGCTGCGGGTGATGCTGCAACCATCGGAGGCGCCGCTCGTCATTCCAGCCAATACGGGGAAGCCGTTCGTCATCCTGATGGTGGGCGTCAACGGTGTCGGTAAGACCACTACCATCGGCAAACTGGCCAAACGCTTCCAGGCGGATGGGCGCAGCGTGATGCTCGCTGCTGGCGATACGTTCCGGGCAGCAGCAGTTGAACAGTTGCAGGTCTGGGGCGAACGCAACAACGTGCCGGTAGTGGCGCAACACACCGGTGCCGACAGCGCTTCGGTAATCTTTGATGCCTATCAAAGTGCGCTTGCCAAGAAAACCGACATACTGATCGCCGACACGGCCGGCCGGCTGCACAACAAGAGCAACCTGATGCAGGAACTGGAAAAGGTCGTGCGAGTGCTGAAGAAACTTGATCCCGATGTTCCGCACGAAACCCTGCTGGTACTCGATGCCACCACCGGCCAGAACGCGCTCAGTCAGGCTCGTAGCTTCACCGAAAGCGTCAAGGTCAGCGGCCTCGTACTCAGCAAGCTTGATGGTACCGCCCGCGGCGGCATGGTGTTTGCGATTGCCAAGGAATTGGGATTGCCACTACGATTCATTGGTGTCGGTGAGAAAGCAGAGGATCTAAGGCCATTCGTGGCTGCTGATTTCGTCAATGCTCTGTTCGCCGGCGAAACCGATGACAGCCAAAGTTCCGCCCAATGATCAAATTCGATGATGTCAGCAAACGCTACCCCTCCGGCCATGAAGCGCTGAGTCATGTCAGCTTTGC